>Ga0137409_10004828_pt1 | contig 14122 bp, 11 predicted proteins | sample CZODoug1_16funga_FD_122059 | JGI IMG/M metagenome (GOLD analysis project Ga0137409, IMG submission 122059) | Vadose zone soil fungal communities from Angelo Coast Range Reserve, California, USA - CZODoug1_16fungal (Hybrid Assembly) | ecosystem: Environmental > Terrestrial > Soil > Vadose zone... | reverse complement strand
GAGGTTAAGAAAATGACGCGTCCTGCAGCAACCGAATGTTTTCGAGCTTTTTACAATTTATGATTTAAAGTGGCAATTCTTTCGTAGTTCTTGAGTATAGCTTGATTATTAGGGTCAATTCTAAGCGCTGCCTGATACAGTGCAGCTGCTTTTTGAAGGTTCCCCTTTACGACATATATATTTGCCAAATTATTCATCGATTCAATTAGCATGGGGTTTATGCGAATGGCGTTTTGATATGCAGCAATGGCACCGTTAGTATTATTTGTTTGCTCGTAAACTAATCCCATATTGGCATATGCTGCTGCATACTCGGGTTGTTTTTTCACAATTTCTTTAAAAACCACTAGCGCTTCTTTGTAGCGGTTCATGTTGTAATAAGCCATCGCCGCATAGACGGCTGCGAGAGGTAAATCGTATGTGCCCGCTATCTCTTCGAGAGCGCGACCAAGCCGCCGATGCATTAGCACGACATCGGCAACCGTAATCCTTGTACCCGAAATTCTTGGCTTGCCGCCGCGAGTATCGGATGCGCTTTCGATGTGGTTCGACATGACAACGGTATGCTACTACAAAACAACGAAGGGAAACAGACTGTTCAAAACTCAATGCCTTTTTGGGCGCGGATCGCAGCCTGGAATGGATGCTTCACTTCACGCATTTCGGTGACTAGCTCAGCGGCTTCAATCAATGCGCCAAAAGGGCGTAGTGCACCTGGGCAAACGGCAAGCGTCGAACACGATAATCGGTTTCTACTTTATCTGTTTGTATGGTTCCTTGAGTCCGCGGCGCGCCTGCTCAAGCGAATCGTATGTGTTTGGCCGAGTCACGACGATGCGATACTCGCTCAGTGCTTCGCTTCGCTTGCCTGCGAGATCCAACGACTGCCCAGCCCGCAGATGCGCTCGCGTAACCAGTCCCGCCTCGGCGCTGCCCGCTGTTGTGACGGCATGAAATTGTCGAGCAGCGCTCTCTGGTTGGCCCAATAGCAATAGAGCATCGCCATAGCGAAAATGGATTGGGGCCAAAGCTCGCGCAGGAACACTGAACGCTGAACGTTCGCGGAGTAGCCAGTCGAACGTGCTCAACGCTTCCTTTTCCAGATCGTCTGCGGCTGCTATTCGATTTGCCTGCCGCTCACCAGCGGCTTGCGAAATCAGCGTGTCTGCGGTTTCCAATCTGAACAAGTAGTTGCGCGGATACTTCTCTTGCAGCTCACGTGACAAGACGAGCGACTCCGGAAACCGCTTTTCGCGTTTATAGAGAACCATCAACAAAAGCTTGGCCTCATCGCGTTGCAGGGATCCTTCTTTCGAGACGCGCTCGAGTGTCTGAATTCCCCGTTTCTTTGAACCGCGGACTCCCGCAATGCTTGCCACCAGTTTGGCCGGCAGTGGCAACGTGCCGACGATGTAATCGTACAGGCCAATAGTCAGCTCGGCGTCGTGGAAGTTCGGATCAAGTTTGATTACTTCGCGATCTCTGTCCACGCCGCTCGATCCCTCGCGCAGGGCCGCCAGGAATCGGTGTTCTATTGTGGCGTCGAATGAAGCCCTCAAGGAGTCGATGGCGCCTAGTGTGTAAAGCGTCTGCGGATCGCGCGGATTCCGTTGCAACCGAGCCCTCGCGAGCTGCGTCGCCTGGCGAGTCAAATCACGAAACTCCTGGATGACACGCGGGTCAGGTTTGTCTTCGGTATTCGCATCGAAAGACTGCGAGCTGTAGATCGCCGCTTGCAGCAAGCGCGACTTATTCAAAGTTTCCAACCACAGGGTGGAGGCCAACATCTGCGACCCATTCGGATCGTCCGGAAACAGACGTGCCATCTCTTTGAATGTTTGGCGCGCGGCCTCGTAGTCGAGATTGAACACAGCTTCGGAACCCTTCTCTCGCAACTCTTCAAGCCGGGGAGTTGCAGGCGTGCTCGTCTTGCCGTTTCCCAGTTGCGCAAGCGCATAAGCGGACGCGAACAGCAGGACAAACAGAAGCAACAATGTCGAGCGCTCTATTTGCATTTTTCGTAAGGCGATCATAGGGCTTTCACCCGACTCGCTAAATCTCTGGCGATCTGTCCCGGCTCATCCTGATTTGAATAATGGATCGGCTCGCCGACCGTCACTGATACCTCACCGGGCAAGGCAAAGTGTCTGTTAGTTCGCTTGAGTTCCCAGAGACCATCAATCCGCATGGGCACCACTGGCGCATCGAGTTCCCGGATCAGCAGCCCTGTGCCGGACATGAAAGGATTCATTGCTCCGTGCCTGGTGCGCTGCCCTTCGGGAAAAACCATCAGGTTGTAACCGCGATCCATCATCTCGCCGGCAAAGCCGAAGCTGCGACGAAAACCACTCTTTTGGGGCATCGAAAACACATTGAAGAAAAGAACGACCGAGATGTACTGGAGCCGATGGAGCAACCGCGTGAACAGTCCTGTCCCCTTTGGCGGATGCAGCCATTCGCGCAAGAGCTCGCCGTCCTGGGCGATCACCATCTTTTGCTTGAATCTTGCCGGCAGCGCGAATAGAACCAACGCGTGATCCACCATCGTCACGTGATTGCAAATGAAGACGACCGGACCGCGAAGTTTGCGCAGGTGCTCCTTGCCTCTGATTCTGGGCCAGCCGATGATTCGGATGGCCGGAAGGACGATCGAATACAACAGCGCGATTCGCAGCCAGCTAATTGGCCAGCGCTGTTGCCAGCGGGGATAAGGATAAGGCGCGGCTTCTTCGTGTTTGCCTTCCCGAATTATTTTCTCAACGTCTGCGAGCGTCGTCGCGTCGGTGAATGCGGCCTCATCGATCTCGACTTGATAGCGATCCTCGAGCGCACTCAACAGCTCAACTCGGCCGAGTGAGTCGAGCTTGAGATCGGTTCCCAGTTTCGCTGAGGGATCAAGCTTCGACGGTGCGTCTTTGCTTATGCGCGTGACGATTTCAGCGAGAGGCTCCTGGTAGCCGGTGGAAGAGGAAGGAACTGCGCCGGCTAACTCTGCCCTGACTTTCTCGGCCACCAGTTGTTTGCGAACCTTCTGCGTCGCGCCGCGGGGAAAGTCTTCGCCGGACCAGACAAACCAGCGCCGCAGTTGTTGATGCTGGGCCAGCGACGCGTTGGCGCGATCGATCACCGCGTCTGGTTTCACGCGATTGTCATGCAGGATCAATACGGCGAGTGGTTCCGGCCCATGTGCACTTTGGGTTTCGATGACGGCGCTCGCCTTTATTTCCGGTTGGCTATCCAGGACGGGTTCAATATCTTCCGGATAGATGTTCACACCCGCCGAAGTGACAATGACTCCTTTCTTGCGCCCTTTGAAGTAAAGTTTGCCTTCCTCGTCCATCTCACCAATGTCGCCGGTGCGAAACCAGCCATCGTCCGCGGTTGTTGTCCGCACGTCATCGCGCCAGTACCCAGGCGAAACATTCTCGCCGCGCACCAGGATTTCGCCGTCCTCAGCCAGCTTCACCTCCTGCCCGGGCATGACGCGGCCGATCGAGCCACGTCCGACTCTAAAGGGATGATTAACACTGATGAGCGAAGCGGTCTCGGTCATACCGTAACCTTGAATTACCGCAAATCCGAGTCGCCGCCAGAAAGTTTCCGTCTCCTGATTGAGTGTTGCTCCGCCTGAGACGAACGCCCAGAATTTCCAGCCGAACATTTGGTGGAGATTGCGGAATCGCCACCAACGTAAGATGAAATGCTTACCCTCGGAAGCCTCAATCTCCTTTCTAAGCTGCTCAAGCTTTCCCTGCGCTTCGTAGACTCTCTCGATTCTCGCCCGCAGCACTTCGAGAATGCGCGGCACGGTGACGACGACCGAGATTCGCTCGCGCTTAACCGTTTCCACGATTTGCGACGGACTGAGAGACTCTTGAAAGAAAACTTCTCCGCTGAATAGTTGCGGCACAAAGATGCCCAGGAATTGTCCGAGCACGTGGCTGAGTGGGACCAGATTGAGAAAGCGCAACGGATGAACCGCGTGCTCCCATTTCAGGTAAGGCTTGATCTTCTGTTCCAGCGGGGTGAGATTCGCGAGCAGATTGCGGTGCGTTATGCGCGTACCTTTTGGTTCGGCTGTCGTACCCGAGGTGAAAACTATCTCGACGGTGTCATTCTGATCGATGTCCGCTACTGAGTAGGGAGCCGGTGAATGATGCGCAACGAGGGAACTAAACGCGTCTAGCGTAAGAATCGGAAGATTTAGATCAGCAAACGGTCGAGTTGCAGCATCACAGAGTGCAAGCTTTGCGCCAACCTTTTCTTGCACCCTCGCGACGAATGCCGGGTTGCTCTGAACGTCGAGCGGCACGACAATCACCCCGCGCAACAGGCAGCCAGAGAAGCTCGCGACCCACTCCGGACTGTTTTCGGCCCACAGCAGAACGCGATCTCCTCTCCCGATACCACGTGCTTCCAGCTCGCGCGCGAATTGATTAGCCCTCTTTGCTGTTTGTTCGTACGACCAGCGCGCAACCCGCAGGCCGCGCCGATGCGCAAACGCAATCTCACCTCCCCGCGAGATGAACCCGTCCAGGTAACTGACGACAGTCGTGCGCATCTATCGACGTCCTTGCTGTAGGAAGATGACCGTTGATAATCGTAAAGCGATTTAACTGCTACTTCAATTTGGCGCATGCACGCACGCCCTCGCATGCTCGATCACTGACTTCGGTCAGAATCCGCGTGTCAAGATTATCTTCCCTTTCGTAGCGGAAGTCTTTATTGATTTTTAGACGTGAACGTTGGGCACGGCGAGTCCGCGCAGCGGACGATTGATACAAGCCCAGCACTTCAAGTGCTGGGAAAGCGGTTGGATATGAGACCAAAGCCCGTGAAACGGGCGTCAGGTACAGAACCAGGAGCGGTAGCGACTGGATGCAAGGCTCAACTTGGGACGTTTGTGAGATTCAGTGACACGCGAGTTGAATGCCGGCATCCGTTCGCTACTGCTCGCGGTTCTGTATCGAGGCGCATTTCAGCGGTCCGCTGCGCGGACTTGTTTTCGTAATATGTGACGCCGATCCCAGCGATAAATCGCTGGGCTATTTCCGATGGTCCGCTGCGCGGACCGATCCAATTGATCATTGGCGCTCTCAAAACTCGATCCCTTTTTGCGCTTTAATGCCAGCCTGGAAGGGATGTTTTACCTCAGTCATCTCCGTAACCAGATCGGCGGCTTCGATTAATTCTTTGGGAGCATCGCGACCGGTGACGACGATGTGAACGGAAGGCTGGCGTTCGCGGGCCGCGCGGATTTCCTCCAGCACTTCTGCGATCGGCAGCATGTCATAGCTCAGAACGTAAACCAGCTCATCAAAGACCAGCATGTCATAGTCGCCACCGCGAAGTTTCTCTACGCAGAGGTTCCATGTCTCGCGCGCAGTCTGGCGATCCTGTTCGGGATTTTTAGTGTCCCAGGTAAAACCGTCGCCCATGGTGTGGACTTCGATCCCGAGCTTTTCCGCCGCGACGTGCTCACCGTAGCGATCGTTGCGCGACTTCATGAACTGAATCATGCAGCAGTTCAGGCCCTGACCCGCGGCGCGCATCATCAAGCCGAGCGCGCAGGTCGTCTTGCCTTTGCCGTGGCCGGTGTTGACGATCAGCAGGCCGCGCGTCTGCTCCTGATAGTCGGCGCGACGCCATTTGTATTTCTTCTCTTTGACCATGGAGTCAGAACGGCCTGCGGTAGCGGGCCGTTGAACTTGGGATATCAATTGCCTCTCGGTGGCTAAGATCAACCGCCCGCTACCGCAGGCGCTTCTGACTGCTAATCAAAGTCAGGTAAGTCATCACCCTGGCCGTTAATCACGTAATCCACGGCGCGCGCTAAGCTTTCTTCATTCCACAGGTATCGGTTGCTACCTTTATCGGCCCATGGACTCATCGTGCTTTGCCAACAACCGTTTTCTCGCATTCTGCGTGTCGCGTTAGATTTGAATGCGCTAAGAGCGATTTCTGCTTTCTTTTTGCCTATTGAGACTACCGAATGAACGTGGTTTGTTCGCACGTTAATTGCGTGCAGATGCCAGCCCCGAATCTCGCAAGTCTCGCGCGCCGCAGCGTCGACGCAGTGACGCTGGGCCGCATCGAGCACAACTATTTCTCTCTTGAGTCGTTTCGCATTTGTCTCAAGCCATTTCTCTTCTGGAGGTAAACGCGGTGTTTTGTATTGATTGCGAAAGCGGTTGACTGAACCACGCTTGTCGCCGTGCAGCCATGTTCCGTAGGTACGAAACGTAATCAGGAAAGCTAGAGGAATATCCGTATCGTTCCACATTAGCTGGGGGCCGAGATCAACCGCCCGCTACCGCAGGCGGTTCTGACAAGGCGTCTTCAGTAATATCTTTCAATCCATTCGCGCGCTTGACGGCGTCCTGTAGCAGTGGAACCAGTTTCTGCTCGAGCTCTGCGAGATCGCCTTTCAGCGTGCAGCCGGCCGCGTTGCGATGGCCGCCGCCGCCAAACTGCTCGGCGATCTTGGCGACGTTGACGTCGCCTTTGGAACGCAGGCTGGTGCGATAGACACCCGGCGAGCATTCTTTGAACAGAGCGGTAGCTTCGACTTCACCGACGGCCAGCGGGTAATTTACGAATCCGTCGGCGTCTTCTTCCGAAGCCTTTGTCTGCTCCTGCATCTCGAGCGTCTGGCGCATCCAGGCGACGTGCCCACTTTCATCGCGCTGCGCCGTGCCGAGAACCTGACTGAGCAACTCAATCTTCGGCCAGTGATAGCTGCCAAAGATCGCTTCCGCGGTCTTAGCCGGTTTGACTCCAGTGCGGACAAGCTCCGAGGCGATCTTGAAAGTACGTTCGGTGGTGTTTGAGTAGTGAAACGATCCGGTGTCGGTCAATAGCGCCGTGTAGACGCATTCGGCAATCTCTTTCGTGACTCGGACGCCGGTGGCCTTACAAAGGTTGTAGATCATTTCGCCGACCGCTGAAGCGGTCGAATCGATCCAGTTGACTGTGCCGAACAGTTCGGTGGTCGAGTGGTGATCGATGTTGACGACAAATTGCTTTTCCAGATCGATCAGGCCGGGGCGATCGATGTCGGAGCATTCGATGACGAACACTGCGTCATACGCGCGGTCGACCGCGGGTGTGACGCGGACAGCGCCGGCGCCCGGCAGTTGCTGATATGAATGCGGCGCCGGATCGCGCATGATCACTTCCACATCTTTGTTGAGTGCCTGCAACAACCAGTAGAGACCCAAAGAGGAACCGAGGCTGTCGCCATCGGGGCGAACGTGGGAAGTAATCGCAAAGCGATCCCTTTTTTCAATCAACTCAACTACTTGGCTAAGCATTACAAGATTGCGGATTTCGAATCGCGGATTTCGGATTGCACGGCAAATTCATTGGCAATCCGAAACCAGCATTATTCCGCGTCCTTTACCCTTTCCGCACCGTGCTCGATCTTTTCGAGGAGAGAATCGACGCGTTCGGCCTTCTCTTCGACCGTATCGCGGACAAAGTGAAGCGCCGGAGTATGCCGCAAATTGAGCGCAAAGCCCAGTTGCTTGCGCACATACGGCGCCGCGTGGCGCAGCGCGCGCAAAGCGCTCAGGTGTTCCTGTTCGTCGCCCTGTACAGTGACGTACACGCTACAGTCGCGGAGGTCGTCGGCGACGCGGACTTCGGTCACTGTCACCATGGTCAGGCGCGGGTCTTCCAGTTCGTAACCCACAATCTGCGCAATCTCTTCGCGCAGGGTTTCCGCGATGCGCTCAGGACGATGCATGTCAAAGTCAACGGCTAAGAGTTCAACCTTCAGGTTGCTGCTTTGAAAGAGCAAGCTAAGCTTGAACTCTAAACTTTCCTAAAGTTCCGTGGCGGCAACTCTCTCGAACACGTAGTCCTCGATCTGATCGCCGACCTTGATGTCGTTAAAGTTTTCCAGCCCGATGCCGCATTCAAAGCCCTCGCGAACTTCCGAAGCGTCATCTTTAAAACGCCGCAGCGACGCAATGTTGCCTTCCCAGGCGACGACGCCGTCGCGAATCAGCCGCGCGCGCGCATTGCGCTTGATAATGCCATCGAGCACCATGCAGCCGGCAATCGCTCCGATTTTGGGCACGCGGAAGACTTCGCGCACTTCGGCCTTGCCGAGAATCTTTTCCTTCTCGATTTTCTCGAGCATGCCGATCATGGCAGCCGTAATTTCTTCTTCGACCTTGTAAATGATCGAGTGCAGCCGGATATCCACGCTCTCCTGTTTAGCCAAATCTGTGGCGCGGGATCCGGGACGAACATTGAAACCAATGATCACCACTGCGGTCGAAGCAGATCCCGCCTGGGTCGCCGAAGCCAGCAGCACGTCCGACTCAGTGATCGCGCCGACACCGGAGCGAATGACTTTTACTTTCACCCTCTCGCTGGACATCTTTTGCAGAGTCGACTTCAGCACTTCGACTGAACCCTGCACGTCGGCCTTGATGACGACCAGAAGTTCCTTGACTTCAGTTTCGCCCAGCGCTTCGATGCCGCGCTTGGTGGTCTTGACCAGCGTGCGCTGCCGCTCAGCCGCCTGGCGATGACTGGATATTTGTTGGGCGCGAGTCACATCCGCGACCACCTGAAAAGTTTCACCCGCCTGCGGCACGCCCTGTAATCCGAGCACTTCTACCGGTGTGGCCGGTCCGACTTCGTTGACCGGTTCGCCGCGATCGTTGAACATCGCGCGGACCTTGCCGAAGATTTGCCCGACGATGAACGGATCGCCGACGCGCAAAGTGCCCTGCTGCACCAGGGCAGTAGCCACGGAACCGCGGCCGCGATCCAACTTCGCTTCCAACACCACGCCGGAGGCCAGACGAGTAGTGCTGGCGCGCAAATCTAAAATGTCTGAGGTCAGCAGAATAGTCTCGAGCAAGGTTTCAAGGTTCTGACGTTTCTTGGCAGAGACTTCGACCATTTCCGTTTCGCCGCCCCAGGCCACGGGATTGAGACCCTGTTGCGAGAGTTCCTGACGAACCCGATCAGGATTCGCGTCGGGTTTATCGATCTTATTAATCGCGACGACGATGGGAACGCCGGCCGCGCGCGAATGTTCGATCGCTTCGATGGTTTGCGGCATGACGCCGTCGTCGGCGGCCACCACCAAAACGACTACGTCTGTTGCTTTCGCCCCGCGGGCGCGCATCAACGTGAACGCTTCGTGACCGGGCGTGTCGAGGAACACCACCCGGCGCTTCTCGTTCGGATTATCGGGGCTGGGAACTTCGACGCTATAGGCGCCGATGTGTTGGGTGATGCCGCCGGCCTCGCCACCAGCCACGTTGGTGGTGCGAATAGCATCGAGCAGGGAAGTCTTACCATGATCGACGTGGCCCATCACGGTGACCACAGGCGCGCGCGGCAGCTCGACATCGTCTGCATCAGTGGCGATCAGTTCTTCGAATTCTTCTTCGGCGACCATCTCTTCGAAAGGCACGAAAGTAACGTCATAGCCGAACCGCTCTCCGAGTTCCGCGGCCACTTCATCATTCAGAGCCTGATTTATGGTGGCGAATACGCCCTGCTGCAGGAGCAACGTGACTATATCTTTTGGTTTGATGCCGAGCTTTTCCGCGAACTCTTTGACCGTCGATCCTTCAACCAGACGCACGGGCTTTAGGGCCCCTTCTTCGGAAGCCATATCGAGGCGTCCGGCGATGCGCTGTTCCAGCGTCAGCGTCGGTGGTGGCGCAATAAAATCACGATCAAAGCGGCTGCCTTTCCCTTCGCCGCCGCGTTTACCGCTGCGCGACGAGCCGCGGCGCGATCGCCGGCGACCGGCATCGGGCGGAGGAATGTAGGTTGTTTGCGGCGTCGCAGTTTCGCCGGGAGTTCCCGCGTATTCCACGCGGCCGCGGGGCGTACGCTCGCGGCTTCTTTCGCGCGCCGCCGGCGTGGTAGGGGATGGCGCTGGGGCTGGCGCACGTTCTCCATGACGAATGCCGGCACTAAGAGCCGCGGCTGTCGGGCGCAGCACTCGTACTTGCCGCGATGACACGGGAGCGGATTCCGCCGGCGCCAGCGCGGAGGCGACAGCTTCAGCCGCTTCCGGCTCTGAAACAGTTTCCGCCGCGGCTGGTTCGAGAGCCACGGGCGCTGGTTGCGCAGCGACCGGTTTTTCGGCACGTGCGGCGGGCGATAGCTTGCGGACTACTCGAGCAGGAGTAAGCGGCTGAGCGGTAACCGGCTCTTCGCTCACCGGCGATTCGAGTTCAGCGGCCTCGACCGGAGCGACGACTTCGTCTTCCGCAGGAGGCGGGGTCTCTTCGACCACCGGCCGCGCCGCTTTTTTCACGACCTTGACCGCGCGTTTGACCGCGGTGTCCTTCTTGGGAAAATACTTATCGCGAATCTTTTCGGCGAGTTCCTTCGAGACGGAGTTCGAAGGCACACTAACATCCACACCTTCGCGCCGCACTTCTTCAATCAGACGCTTGGTGTCTATCTTGAGCTCTTTCGCGAGATCGTAAATGCGAACTTTTGAGGTAACTGCTGACATGCGCTCCTTGCTGCTTGCGAAAGTGACTGCCTTCGTCCACCTTCTGCAAGCGCACCTGGAAGGAGCGCCCTGCTACAGCAGGTGTCGGAGGCGAGCACGCGTATTCCTTTGAACACGCGCGTTGCGATTATTTGGCCGCGTCATCGGAAGCATCTCATTGCTTCTCGTCCTCTAAGCTCTCGTCCGTCGCGGCCTCTTTCCTGGATGACGATTCGAGAGCGGAACTTGTTTGCGCTTCGTCTGGCGAATCAACGAGCGCCGCTTCCTTTTCTTCGGACGCTAGGGCTTCCAGCTCGGCGGCTACCAAATCGGCCGCGGCCGCTGAAGTCACGTCCGGAGCCGGAGTGATCATATCCGGTCGCAAGTCAAGCCCGGCATCCTGTAATATCAACTCGTCCACGGTCATGGGATCGGCCTCGGTCAGCGCAACCGGATCGGCGGAATATTCTGCCCTAATGTTCGGCTCGGCTGAGTAAGGCACCCCCTGCTCGACGGCTTCGTCGTATCCAGCGGCGGTACTTTCATCAGACGGCTGGACTTCAGTTGCAACTGCGTTTTCGTCCAGTTCCGCCGACGCTGCGTGTTGCTCAACTGATTGTGATTCTTCGCCTTCCTCAGTGCCGGACTGCAGCGTCTGCTCGCGCATCGCGATCACGGCGCGGGCCTCGTTGAGAATAGTCTCAGCCTCATCGAGACTGACGTCGAGAAACTCAACCAGATCGTCGACCGAAGTTTGGGCCAGGCCGTCAATATCATTAACGCCATGCTCCGCGAGCGCGTCAGCCTGCTGTGCAGTGACGCCTTCGATTACCGAGATCGGCACCGGCGCGCCGGAGGCAATCATCGCGCCCATCTGCTCGGCAACTTCCTTCTTCAATTCTTCTTCGCTGCGAATGTCGATATTCCAGCCGACCAGCTTGGTAGCCAGGCGCACGTTTTGGCCGCGCTTGCCGATCGCCAGACTGAGCTGGTCTTCGTTGACGATCACTTCCATCTGCCGGTTTTCGATGTCGGTGATGCGCACCTGATTGACCTTGGCCGGCGACAGCGAGTTCGCGGCAAACACCGAAGGCTCTTCTGACCACTCAATGATGTCGATTTTTTCCCCGCGCAACTCACGGATGATCGCCTGCACGCGCGAACCTTTCATGCCGACGCAGGCGCCGACGGGATCGACGTCGCGTTCGTTGGACACCACGGCGATCTTGGCCCGCTCGCCCGGCTCACGCACGCAGGACTTAATCACCACGGTGCCGTCGTAAATCTCGGGCACTTCCATCTCGAACAGACGCTCGAGCAATTCCGGAGAGGTGCGGGAGACTTCGATTTGCGGCCCTTTTGATTCCTTTGAAACGTTTGTGATCACGACGCGAATGCGCTCGCCCTGGTTCCATTGTTCGCCGCGCGACTGTTGCGAGCGGGGCAGGATGGCTTCCAGGTTACCCAGATCGACAATCATATTGCCGCGCTCAAACCGCTTCACAAAGCCGTTCACCAGCTCGCCGACGCGATCGATGTATTGCTCGTAAACATTGGATCGCACGGCATCGCGGACTTTCTGAAAAAGAATCTGCTTGGCAGTTTGCGCCGCGATCCGGCCCAGCTCTTCCATCGGCATTGGCAGCAGGAGGGCATCGCCGACCTCTACTTCGTCGCCGCCCAGTTCACGCGCTTCATCGATCGACAGTTCGGTCGAAGGGTCCGCGACGTCGTCAACCACGACTTTTGAAGCCGAGAGTTCGAGTCCCGTTTCCGGGCTCCAATCCACCTGGATGTCTTCGCCGCCCTTGAACTGTTTTTTGGCCGCGGCGCGCACGGCTTCCTTGATCGCTTCGATCACCAGTTCGCGATCAATGCCCTGCTCCTGGCAGAGGGCTTCGATGTTTTGCGCAATGCTCGTACTCATTAAGTTTATTTCGGCTGGTTCGTCAGCGAACCGGCCCATCTCTCGATTCTAGTTCAGTCCTCAGCGGACATTCTTGCCGATCAGTTCCCGGTCGGTTTCCTCTTGCTCGCGCGCCCGGCGGAACTCGCTGTCCACATCAACCTCAAGGTTCGCCTTGGCGATAATGTCGATGGGGAGTTCCACGCGACCGCTGGTGCGATCCTCGAAAATCACAGAGCTTTCGTCCACTGAAACGATGCGCCCGCGAAAATTTCGCTGGTCATTGACCGGGTTTCGCATCTTGATTTTTGCGTTACTCCCGGCAAACCGCTCGTAATCAGCTCGCTTGTAAAGACCCCGTTCAAGACCGGGAGACGAAACCTCGAGCGTATAAGCTGAGTGGATAAAATCCTCAACGTCGAGAACTGTGCCCAGGTGAACACTCACTGCCGAACAATCGTCATGAGTGACTCCGCCGGGCTTATCAATGAACACTCGTACTATCGGGTGGCCGTCCGGACCGCCGACTTCGGCATGAACCAATTCCAGACCGTGGTCGACCGCAACTTGTTCGGCGATATCGCGCACCCGCTCTGCAACCGACCTTGAATCCATGACTCGCTGGCGTAAGTTGTCAATTTGCGCCTATCTGCGCCCAAAAGAAAAAGTGGGCGAAAACCCACCGGACAACGCATCCGACGATCCGAGTAAGCTGTGGATTATACGAGAACGATCGGGTGGAAGCAAGCGACGGTCAACCGCGCAAATTGGCAACTAACCGGGTACTGACTAGCACGCCGGGCTCGGCGACGTGCTAGTCAAATCGGGAATTCAAGTCGAGTTTATGGTTTGAGCGGCGGCGCATACTCTTCGAGTAGCTTTTGGGCCCTGATTCCGGGACTCACTACTGCCAGTTTCTGCGCCCAATCATAACCGCTGAATACGCCGACGACCTCTCCGTGTTGATTGTAAACGGGACTGCCGGAAAATCCATCGCGCGCGTTAATTTTTACCGACCAGTAATCGACGCCCTTAAGAGAATAAGAACCGTAGAAGGTCCCGTAACTGACGATCCGATCGCCGTGCGGTCGGGCAACCAGCATCAGATCCTCATTCTTGTTCAGAGTGGTTTGAAACGCCGGGGTGGTTTGCTTCGCCGCAGTGCAAATTTGAATTAGCGCCAAATCGGCATCCTGGTCGACCTTTAGCACTTTGGCCTGGCAGCCGTTGGTAAAGACTTTGACCTCGAGTTTGTCATGGCGTCCAAAACCCAATGCTATCTTCTTTGATTCGTCCAACTCTCCAGAGACTACGTGATAAGCAGTCATCACCAATCGACCACCCACCAGAAAACCGGTGGCGTAGGCGTTAGGGCCCCAGTTGAGAAAAGTAATAGCGCGTTGCAGGGGGCTGGAACTCTTCTTAATGAACTCCAGTTCCAGCGATATGGTCCGTTCCTGCTGCTTGAAGCCGCTGTTGCTCTTTGCCAGGCATGGAGCGACCAGCATGATAAGCGCTGATGCCACCAGCACCAGACTGCAAAGCTGTCTTTTCATCGAAGCCCTCCCTTAGAGAACGAAGTAGAGAAAAAAGTGAGACCGCAGGAATCAAAAGTGCGCACGACACGGCGGTCGGGTGGTCAAAGAACTGAGACCAGGGGCGAATGCTACGGGCGCTGCCGTAAGGTTCTCAACAGTGAATCGGACGCGTCTGCGATCCGAAGCCAGTTCCGCGCT
>Ga0137409_10004827_pt1 | contig 14122 bp, 11 predicted proteins | sample CZODoug1_16funga_FD_122059 | JGI IMG/M metagenome (GOLD analysis project Ga0137409, IMG submission 122059) | Vadose zone soil fungal communities from Angelo Coast Range Reserve, California, USA - CZODoug1_16fungal (Hybrid Assembly) | ecosystem: Environmental > Terrestrial > Soil > Vadose zone... | reverse complement strand
GGATCATCGACACTGTTTCCTCGCCACGCTCAATGTTGCGATTACCGATCACGACCTGCGCGCCTTCGCGAGCAGCGACCTCGCAAATCCCCTGCCCGATGCCACCGGAGCCGCCCGTGACCAGCACTCGCAAACCTTCCAACAAGCGAGCGCCATTGGCTGTCAGGTCTAAATCCGGTTCAGTTGTTCCAGACGATTTCACGTTTGCCTCCAGTTCCACGTAAATATACTCGCGTCATGGCAAGATCAAGATCATTGAATGCCGCGCTCATGTCCCAGACTTCGTCGTTAGCGTCTCCGACCAGGCAGAGAGCGGGCCCGGCGAAACCCCAACAGCGCGCGATCAGTTGTGACACGAAGCCGGGCGTCATCTCAAGCACCGCGCTGGGAAGAAGTCTACCGCCGATCGTGGCTTCGGGAGGCGGCGCCAGCGGCTCTTCCAGCTGGACCACCAGAACGTCTGGCGGAGCGACCGGGCGATGTCGAATCGCTTCGGCTGCAATCCGACGCAGCGTGGTATTCATCAATGGACCTGTCGGCATCGGTGAATGCCAAACTTTTTCCGGTGTCCCGTTTTCCTGAAGCTCTTCCGGTCGCGGAGACGCGAGTATGTTGCCGACGAGCGCAGCGGCGCACGATCCATTCAACGCCCGACAACTAACCAGCACGTTCGCAATTTCCTCCGCGTTGCGGCCTCTGCTATTTAGAATGTTCGTCACCGTCTGCAACGGCCGGCCGTCGCTCGCGTTAGTAGTAGGCATGTCCAAAGCCGCAAGCGCACGTGGACTCCGCTCAATCAACGCGGCGAGCGCTAGCGAAAGCAGGCCTGAAGCTCCCAAGGTATGGCCGAAGTGGACCAGCGCTGTCGCGAGCGGAACGTCGGGCGAGATAAATTTTTGAAATGCGGCGAGCTCTAATTCATCGTTTGCAAACGGCCCGGTTCCCTGCCCCAGCAGGAGTTGCAACCTGGCGCTCGACAATTGCGACAGTACGCGCGGCAACCCATCGTCTCGCCTCAGTTCATTGGCAAGCATCGGGCCTAGCAAGGTCGAGTGACCTTCAATGCCTCTCTCGCGAACAAGCTTAAGCGCTACGGCAGCCTCGCCAAGAATGAACCCGGTGCTGTTTGACTGCCAGGGAAGCATTCGCGAATTCGCAAGCACGCGGAGCACTTCGAAATTGTCCTGATTGGAACGCGAAAGAATATCCGCGGCCAGGACCACAACCTCATCGGCCTGGCCAGACAGCAACACCTGGCGGGCGACATAAAGCGCGTGCAAGCCGGAGTTACATGAAGAACTGAAAACCGGTAGTCGCCGGCCAGACCATGGTGTGCCGTCCAACAGGGCCGCTGAATCAAAGGCCCGGCGCCAGCTCTCAGCATCAAAGCAATGAGCGCTGCCGTTGCACGAGGCGATGAAGAGCGGAGTCTTCCTTGAAGGGATCTGATCTCTAAAAAAGTCTTTGAGAGCCAGTTGAATCAGAGCTTGCCAACGCGCAATCCCGTCCAGATCAGGATTTACACCTAAGGCGGGCCGGCAGAGTTGAGATGTGGACCAACCATTAACCGGCCAGGGCCACTGCTCCGCTGACAGCAACCTCGAGCCGTCTGAGATATCGGCTGTGCTGCCCTGTGCAGTTGCCAACCCAATTGCAGAGATCGCGACGCCCATGGAAGTAACGTAGGGGCACGGCATGCCGTGCCCCTACCCCGTCTAATTGTGAGAATCCAACAAAGCTCAGGTGCGATTAAGCCGTTCCCCAGCGTCCAAAGTCGCGTAGTTTGTTATAACGTCGGGCTAGTCTTTCATCCTGACTGCAACTGACGGCCTCGGCCAGTCGTTCCGTGAGAGCTACGTCAAGAAAGCGCGCAGCTTGATCGTAGTCGGTGTGAGCGCCGCCCGGTGGTTCGCTGATAATCTGGTCAACGATTTTCTCGGCAAAGAGATCCTGCGCGGTTAAGCGTAAACCGGTTGCCGCCTGGTCCGCGAGTTTCGCATCCTTCCAAAGAATCGCCGCACAACCTTCGGGCGAGATTACCGAATAGATAGCATTCTCCAACATCAACACCTGATCGCCGACGCCGATCGCCAGGGCGCCACCCGAGCCGCCCTCGCCGATCACGGTCACGATCACCGGCACCTTTAGCTTCGCCATTTCGCGCAAGTTGTATGCAATGGCCTCAGCCTGCCCACGCTCTTCGGCGTCGATGCCCGGATAGGCGCCGGGCGTGTCGATCAACGAAAAGATTGGACGCCCGAATTTTTCCGCGAGTTTCATTACGCGCAGGGCCTTACGATAGCCCTCTGGTTTGGGCATCCCGAAATTCCGATATTTGCGTTGCTTGGTGTCGCGACCTTTTTGATGGCCCACGACGACGATAGGCAAACCATGAAAGCGTGCGGAACCACAAACAATTGCCGGATCGTCGCCGAATCTCCGGTCGCCGTGTAGCTCAACAAACTCATCGAACAAACGCTCGATGTAATCCAGAGTGTGCGGGCGATCAGCGTGGCGGGCGAGCTGCACTCGCTCAATCGCGGTCAGCGACCCGGGATCCGACGGGGGCGCAGCTGGTTCCGGAGTTTCCGTCGTCTCAGCTTGTTTTTCCTTCTTTGCCACGTTTCCCTGATTGCTCAAACAAGTATTATCAGACTCAGCTTGAAAGCGCCATTCTCTCTACCTTCACCACGCAACCCATTTTACGAACGGCGCTCTCAAATTTCTCACAGCGCTCGACGCGTAGCGTAGAACTCACTTTTACACGCACGAGCAGATCCTGGTCGACCGCTGTTTCCAGCATTACATCGCAGTTGCCCGCGTGGGTGTTAATCAAGTGAAGGATGCTGTCGAAGAATTCAGCCGGCTCAGGCACCTGCGGCACGCGCAAGATAACCAATTCTTTAGCCTTCAACATTTCGTCCAGGCTCTGCATTTGATCGACAATGATTGACGGTGGATTGTCTTCGCCCAATTCGAGCCTGCCACTCACCAGGACCGGCAGCTCATTCTTGAGTAGTGATGAATATTTTCGATAAGTCTCCGGCCAGAGCACACACTTCGTCCCGCCAGCTTCATCTTCCAATCGTAACAAAGCAAACCGGTCGCCCTTCTTGGTCGTCTTTGGTTGAAGGTCGCTAATGATGCCGCCGAGATGGACGCGAACGCCGCTGGTGAGTCCGGGTAATTCCAGAGACTTTACAGCTCTCGATGCCTGTAGGAAGTCTACATAATTTCCGAGTGGATGAGCGGTGACGTAGAAACCAAGCGCAGCTTTTTCCGCCAGCAGCAGTTGAGAACGACTCCAGGGAACGCCGGTCGATAAAGGCTGTTCAATAAAGTCGGAATCTTCAGGGATCGAACCGAAGAGACCGTTCTGACCCTGCATCCGTTCTCGCTTCGCACGTTGGGCTCTTGACAGCGCCGCATCAATGGAATTGAAGAGCGCGCCGCGCCACTCCGGCAGTTCACGTGAATCTGATTGGAGCGAATCGAAGGCCCCAGCGCCGACCAGCCCTTCCAGCACGCGCTTGTTCAGGCCGCCGTGTGACAACCGTTCGGCGAATTCGAAAAAAGACTTGAACGGCCCGGCCTTGCGCGCTTCGATCACGGAGTTGACGGTTGACTGACCGAGGCCTTTGATGGCCGCGAGTCCATACCTGATGGCTCCCGCAAGCGGAGTAAAACCGGCGTAACTTTCGTTCACATCCGGCGGTAGTAGTTTGAATCCCTGGGCGCGAAGCTCCTTTGAGTACTTAAAAACTTTGGCAGCGTCCTGGGCCTCGCTCGAGAGAACGGCGGCATAGAAGTGTTCAGGAAAGTGGGCTTTGAGATACGCAGTCTGGAATGCGAGGAAGGCGTAGGCGACGGCGTGACTGCGAGGGAAACCATAGTCGGAAAACTTTGCCATTAACGAAAATATCTTTTCCGCTTTATCCCTCTTGATTCCTCTCTCGACCGCGCCGTCAATGAACTTCCGTTCATGCAAGGCCATTTCCTCGCGCTTCTTCTTGCCCATCGCGCGCCGCATCAAGTCGGCTTCGCTGAGCGTATAGCCTGCCAGCTTCTGCGCCAACTGCATGATCTGTTCCTGGTAAACCAGAACTCCAAAAGTATTGCTCAGGATCTCCTTCATCTCCGGAACCAAATACCTCACCGTCTTGTGCCCCCGATGCCGCTGGATAAACTCCTCAACCATCCCGCCGTCCAACGGCCCCGGCCGGTAAAGCGCATTTAAGGCGGAAAGATCCTCGACATCCTTGGGCTTAAGCTTGCGACAGATCTCCTGCATGCCGGAAGACTCGAACTGAAACACCGCATCCGTGCGCCCTTCCCCGAAAACTGCCATAGTCTTTTCATCGTTAAGCGCTAAATCGGCCCAGTTAATCTCAGTGCCAAGCAATTGCTTAATACTCGTTAAGCAGTCATTTATGACGGTTAAAGCGGTAAGCGCTAAGAAGTCCATCTTAAGCATGCCGGTCTTCTCGAGGTCGGACATGACATACTGCGTGGTCAGTTCTTCCTTCCCGGAGACCGCGATGGGAATCAATTCCTGCAAGGGAACGGGCGAGATCACTACACCCGCTGCGTGTACCGACGAGTGTCGCGCGCAGCCTTCCAGGCGCTGCGCGATCTCCATTAGTTCCTTAACGCTGGGGTTGGTTTCAATCTCCTTCCGCAATTCCGGAACCTGGTCCAGTGCCTGCGTGAGGCTCACGTTTCGGCCGCGGACCGGCGGGGGTATCATTTTCGCGATTCGTTCCACTTCCGCGTAAGGCATCTCCAGAGCGCGGCCCACATCCTTGATCGCGGCCCGTGAAGCAAGCGTGCCGAAGGTGATGATCTGACAGACTGAATCACGGCCGTAGAGATCGGCGACGTGATTGATAACATCGGCGCGGCCTCTCACGCAAAAATCGATATCGATGTCAGGCAGGGAGATTCTTCCGGGATTAAGGAACCGCTCGAAGATGAGGTCATACCTTAAAGGATCTACATCAGTTATTTCGAGACAGTAGGCGACGAGGGAACCGGCTGATGAGCCGCGTCCGGGCCCCACTGGAATCGCATGTTCTTTGGCGTAGCGAACAAAGTCCCAGACGATGAGGAAGTAACCGGCGAAACCCATCTGCTTGATCATCGCGAGCTCGCCGGCGAGACGCGTCTGATAATCGGAAAGCGGGTGCCGCAGTTCGCCTCGAGACTGTTGCCTCTCCCAAACTCGTTGTCGCCGGCGCTCAAACCCGTCTCGCACCACTTTCTCGAAGTAATCGTCCGGAGAGGCGGCTTCGCCAGCGGGTATGGGATAGTTGGGAAGATGGTTGATGTTTTCCGGGAGTTTCAGATCGCACTGTTCGGCGATCTCCACCGTGCGCGAAAGTGCATCCGGCAATTCACTCCCGAATATCCGCCACATCTCTTCCGGCGAACGAACATAAAAATTTGGACTCGCGTAACGAAGACGATTCGTGTCGTTAACTGTCTTCCCCGAACCGATACACAGCAGCACGTCGTGTGCGCGCGCGTCCTCGGGAGTCAGATAATGGGCGTCGTTTGTAGCAACCAGCGGCACGCCGGTTCGACGTGAAAGCTCTACCAACGGTTTGCGAATTCTTTGCTGCGCTTCGAGTCCGTGCTCCTGAATCTCAAGGAAGTAGTTTCCCTTCCCCAGAATCTCTTCGAACTCAATAGCTGCGGCGGCGGCTTCATCGCAGTTTTCGCGCGCCAACATCGCGGACGGGACGCCCGACATGCAGGCAGACAGGGCGATTAGTCCCTTAGAGTGTTCGGCAAGCAGTTCTTTATCGATTCGGGGTTTGTAGTAAAAGCCTTCGGTGTAAGCCTTCGAGGTCAAACGAACGAGATTGCGATAACCGTCCAGATCTTTTGCGAGCAGGATCAGATGAAAGTTTGCCTTCTCTCCCGGCGCTGAAGCCGCCCGATCCTTTCTGCTGCCGCGGGTAATGTAGGTCTCACAACCGATTATCGGTTTCACGCCGGCGCCCTTCATGGCGTTGTAAAAAGAGATGGCGCCAAACATGTTGCCGTGATCAGTCATGGCACAGGCGGTCATGCCCAGTTCCTCAGTCCGTTTGGCGAGCGGCTTGATCTGAATTGCGCCGTCTAAAAGGCTGTAATCGGTGTGCAGGTGGAGATGTGCAAATCTTTGATCCGGCATGGCGATAAAGGAAACTACTTGCCTATCTGGCGACAGGCCTCGCAGGAATAAAGTCTAATTGCTTCAACGAGCGACACTATAGCATGGTCACTCGCGCCGCTGTGGTGCTCCTGCCCTGTGGAAAACAAGAAAGCGGCAGTAACCCAATTCAACGCAAAAGCTTCGCAGGAGAGCAGAGAAAATGCTTTAAGAGTAATGCTTCAGAAATGAAGACGGACCGTCACTCCCATTCAATCGTGCTGGGCGGTTTGGAACTTATGTCATAGACGACGCGATTAACTCCGCGAATCTCCGAAATGATCCGCGACGACACGCGCGCGAGCAAATCGTGCGGCAGTCTCGCCCAATCGGCCGTCATGCCATCGACGCTTGTCACTGCCCTGATGGCCACCACTTTTTCATACGTCCGTTCGTCGCCCATCACGCCAACCGTGGAAACGGGCAACAACACCGGAAACGCTTGCCACACTGAATTGTAGAGACTCGCCGCTCGCAGCTCTTCGTTGAGGATTCGATCGGCGGCTTGAAGCAGCCGCACGCGCTCCTCCGTTACTTCGCCAATGATCCGTACTGCCAAACCGGGGCCGGGGAATGGATGCCTGGTAAGTATTTCTTCAGGAACGTCCAGTTCCCTTCCAATCAACCTTACCTCGTCTTTGAACAATTCGCGCAACGGTTCGATCAACTTCAACTGCATTTTGTCCGGCAGGCCGCCGACGTTATGGTGGCTCTTTATCACCGCCGACGGCCCTCGAACCGACACCGATTCAATCACGTCGGGATATAACGTGCCCTGGACGAGAAATGCCACGTCGCCGACCCGTTTGGCTTCTCTCTCAAAGACGTCAATAAACACCCTGCCTATTGTCTTCCGTTTTTCTTCCGGCTCAGTTATGCCGCTAAGCGCGTTAAGAAAAACTTCTCCGGCCTGCACACCCACCAGGTTCAGTTTCATTTGTTGCCTTAGCAGCGCCAGCGTCGATTCAAACTCGCCGTCACGCAAAAGGCCGTTGTCCACAAAGATGCAGGTTTGGCGTTCACCTATGGCTCGATGCACGAGCGCCGCTGCGACGGTAGAGTCAACCCCGCCCGACAGCCCGCAAACAACCTTGCCAGTCTCACCAATCTCTTCACGAATGCGGTTGGTCTGTTCTTCAATGACAGCTTTCGGAGACCAATCGCCACGGCACTTACAAATCGAAAACAGAAAGTTGCGAATTACCTGGACGCCGAGGGGCGTGTGCGCGACTTCAGGATGAAACTGTACGCCGTATATTCCGCGTTCGGGATCTTCAATACCGTTGAGCGCATCGTCAGTTAGAGCGGTGACGCGAAAATTCGGGGGCACTGTCGTCACCTGGTCGCCGTGGCTCATCCAAACGTCCATCTCAGATGGCAGGCCTTTGAACAAACAACTATTCTCGTCAACAACCTTCAGCCTTGCATAACCAAACTCGCGATTGGGCGAGGCGGTAACGGCGCCGCCCATGTCGAAGGCAAGAATCTGCAGGCCGTAGCAGATGCCGAGCACGGGACATCGAACCGACTGCAGTAGTTCCGGGTCAGGCCGTGGGGCTCCATCCTGGTAAACTGAAGATGGACTGCCGGACAAAATGAGACCCTTTGGTTGACGGGCGGCAATTCGTTCGCTAGCCGTGTTGAAAGGCAGAATTTCGCAATAGACACCCGCCTCACGAACACGGCGAGCTATCAGCTGAGTGTATTGCGATCCAAAGTCAAGTATGATGACGGTTTCGTGTTGTGTTTCCGATATCAAAAAAGAAGACCTCTAGCCGCTATGAATGCGTCCAACAGTTAGGGCAAAAATGATGAACTGTGGATTATACGTTTGGATTTGAATAACTCAAGAAGCGACGGCGGCCAACGACCGATTTGTTGAAGTAAATGTTCCTAATCCATAAAAACTTAGGCAAGACAGCTTTTGTGACAAGCATGTTAGGCGTCGTGCTGTTAACGCGGATCGTATTCGGCTTTGGCCAAACTGATAGCCAGCCAAATGCCGAATCAACCTCGATCCTAAAGGCAAATCTCTTACAACCTTTGACACTCACTTGGCGACACGACTCAAGTCTGACTTTGAATCTGACGCCGGCTTCCGATGATGGGCGCGTCTACTTGCCGCTCGCGGGCGGCACGCTTGTCTCGCTCATGGCAGCTAACGGACAACTTAACTGGCGCTCCGAAATGGGTGGCGAACTTTCAGCTTCGCCCGTCGCGGACGAGCGCGGAGTTTACGTGGCCTCGCAAACTGGCAAGCCTGACGGCGGAGCCCGGCGCGCTACCGGCGCACTGCGCGCGCTCGGTCGTGAAGGTGGTGTTACGCAATGGATGCGCACCCTGGCGATGCCTTTACGCGGAGCTCTGACACTGGCTAACGGTAAACTATTTGGCGGCGGCAGCGACGGAAAAATATATGCCTTCGACAGCAGGAATGGCGAAGCGCGCTGGGTTTATGATTACGGTGAGCCATTCAACTCGAAACCGGTCGTCTCGGACTCACGCGTCTACATCGGCAGCGAAGACGGCAATTTACTTGTACTCGATGAAGGAACGGGAAAACTACTTTGGCATTATCGAACTAAAGGCTCGGTGCGAGGACCAGTGGCTAATGGATCCGACGTCGTTTATTTTGGCTCCGGCGATGGTTACGTTTACGCCGTCAATGCTACGGGTGGGCGCCTGATCTGGCGCAAGCGAACGGGCGCGGGCGTGCAGGCAGTGGTGCGCGCGAATGGAGCGTTGCTGGTGGCCTCACTCGATAATTTCGTTTACAAGTTTTCATTAGCCGGAAAGGGCCTTTGGAAGCGCCGGCTTCCCGGAAGAATATCTTCGCAACCACTCGTGACGCATGAGGCGGCGCTGTTCATGCCGCTTTCGAGCTCCGCCGCGGTTGTGCTCGAACTGCGGGACGGACGCCAGGTGAATTTACTTCCGTTGGCTGAGGAAATCACGACTTCGGCTTCGCCAATCGCGGTAGGTGAGGTGGTGTTGCTCACTACCGAGCACGGACTACTCGCCTTCACGCAGCCACGCGAAACAGCGCCTCGGAAAAAATAAGCACTAACTAAGACCGGAAGAGATGCGGGTGAATCAAGGAACCCGGTTGGGGGAGTCTAGCTGAACATTGGTCTCACTAACGTCAGGCCGGCGGCGAAACATTCCGAAGACGCGAGAGAGTAGCCCATGGAGAATGTATCCGATAACGAGCGCCAACAGGACGTAGCGAGAGTAAAGAAAGATGAGCATGCCAACCGCGACGGCGAGAATAATTGTGCGCATGCTGCGACTGCGCGTGCCGACTGTTTTGAAACTGGAAAACCTAAGCGTGCTAACCATCAGGACGCTCAAGAGTCCTACCAGGGTCATCAACAGAATGGAATAAACCTCCGCTCGTTCCGGTCCATACTTGACCAATGGCACCGGCGCAAAGTGGATGATCGCGGCGATCAAGCCGCCGGCAACCGGGATAGGCAAACCTACAAAGCTCTTCTTGTCCATCTTGATCGTGCCTTCGGCGAGAATGCGCGGGCGCGATGACTGAACATTAAAGCGCGCCAGCCGGAAGGCGCCGCACATCAGATACATGAAGGACAGAAACCACGCCAGGCTATGCAAACCGCCGCCCTCTTCCAGCGTGGCGCCATAGCCCCAGACATAGGCGAGCACGGCCGGCGCGAGGCCAAAAGTCACCACGTCAGCGATCGAATCCAGTTGCACGCCGATCTCGGTAGTTGTTTTAGTCATGCGTGCGAGGCGGCCATCGAGCATGTCAAACAGTACGGCCCAACCGATGGCTTTGGCGGCGTTATCAAGATAGACGGCGGCTTGCAGGAGATCAGAGTGCGTGCCGTTGCCGACGAACTGGAAACCACGGACCGCCGCCATCACCGCATAGAAGCCCATGCCGATGTTGGCCGCAGTGAACACGGACGGAATCAGGTAGACACCCTTCCTGAGCCCGCGACGCTCGGGATTCTTCGTTTCCATTTCGATCTGGCGAGCCACCACGTTATCGTATCCTTCCGATGATTGTGGTTCCACCCTGCACGCGCGCGCCCTCTGCCACCAGCACTTCCACGCATGCGGGCAACACGACGTCCGTTCGTGAACTGAACTTTATTAACCCAAACCGCTCGCCTAACGCGACTTTTTCTCCCGCTCGTTTCCAGCAAACAATTCTTCGCGCCAGGATGCCCGCGATCTGCTTACACACGACAGTGATTTTGTCGCCCTCAATCGTCAACGCGTTTTGCTCGTTAACCAAACTGGCGTTTTGATTTGTCGCCATCAAGAACTTTCCCCTGGTGTAACACACGTTCGTGATCTTACCGGCAATCGGCGCGCGGTTAATATGCACGTCAAGCGGCGACAGGAAAATACTCACAACGGTTGCCGAAACGCCTTCGCCCCCCAGGATTGGTTTGACACGTGTGACGCGGCCATCGGCCGGCGCCACTACGACATTCGCATCGCTCGGCGGCTGCCTGCTGGGATCGCGAAAGAAATAAGCCATGAACGCGGCCAGTACCGCGAACACTAAGGCTACCGGCCAGAAACCCAGCAACAAAAAAATGACCGCCACTGCTGCCGGCGCCAATACGTAAAAGATTCCTTCGCGAGCTAATCTCAATCCTTAATTCCTGACATCCTGCGGGAATGTCCCGACTCTTCGTTACAAATGTTTCGTCAAACTAAGACCTGCGTTGTAAGAAGGGGGACGTGTCATACCTGCACGTCCCCCTCCAAGGTAAAGCGATCCGGAGAAACTTATCTCCCGACGGAATTTAATGGCTCACGTTTTGATTCTTCTGGTGCTGCATTATTAGCGAGTACATCTGATCTTTGAGAGCTAACTTTTTCTTCTTCAGCGTAACCTCTTCCAGTTGTTCTTCATCGCTCGGATAAGCCAGGGCTGTAAGTTCACTTAATCGCTCTTCGTATCGAGTGTGTTCGCGGGCCAATTCCCGGAATTCAGGGTCTCGATTCATCAGCTCTTCCTTAAGCAAATCCGCAGTTGTAATGTCCATTTTCGTGCATGTCTCCTTTCAGACGATGGGACTGGCAAGATTGGTTTGAGGAGGTACTTGGAAAAAACCTCATAGGAATGCTTGGGCACGAAAAAATGGTAGCCCAATTATCGCGACGAATCAAGCGTTTCGCACCAGTTCGATAATCATCACCAGCGCGTCCTCGAGTGGTTCTGAGTAATACTTATTCCGCCGGGCGGTTACGCGGAAGCCACACTTTTCATAAAGTGCAAGGGCGGGCGAGTTTCCAGCCCGTAATTCCAGAAATGCGCAGCGGACTCCGCGGCTCGCTCCCTCTGCCAGGATCTTATCCAACAAGGTGCGCCCAATCCCTCGCCGGCGGTAACTCTCTCGCACCGCAACGTTGTTGATGTGAAGCTCGTCGGCGCCCATTCGCGCCACGATATAACCGGCCAGGTTGCGACCACTCGGCTTGGGTTCGGCATCAGCCACTCGTGCGACGAACATCAGATCGCGATTGCTACCCTGAAGCTCCGCGTAGTAGGCCTCCCAACCCCAGCGACTCAGTCCGGAATTCTCTTCGATCTCAACCACCTCGAGCAGATCGTGCTCAGTCATTCTGGTGATCGAAATGGCCTGACCGGCCGCGTCAATGGCCTGTTGTGTTAACGACATTGTTGCTTAAGTTCCGCGTCTGAGGGCCTTACATAAATAGCGCTGAGCGATTCCGGCGATTGTAGCTGGTCAAGTTCAAAAGCCTGTAGCGCCAGGGCCGCAACATGCTTAGCGAGATTTGTTTCCTTCGCGGCGATTCGCCAAATGTTATCGCCTGCCTCGCCGGAATCAACATCTCCTTCCGGCGCAAACTCCACGAAAGCAAAGCCTCGCTGCGCGGCGTGCTGCTGGAGAAATTCGCGTTGCGCGTGTGCGCCGCTGCCGGCCCAAGTGAGATTCGTAAGCGCAGCGTATCTCTCAACCAACCTTTGCGGAGACAGGTGGGCCGCAGCATCGAGCTCAGTAACAACCTCGTCTTCAGAAACGGAAAACAGTTGTGCAAAGACTTCGCCCCGGCCGGCCGGCAGCAGCGCCACAGTTGCGCGCGAAGGTCCGGCCGCGTGGGCCACAGCTTGAAGCGTGGGAATACCGACGCAGGGGCGCTTTAGCGACGCCGCCAGAGCTTTCAAAGTGGCGATGCCGATTCTGAGGCCGGTGAAGCTGCCGGGCCCGGAGGCACAAGCAAAAACCTCGATGTCCCGCAGGGCGACACCGCCTGCCTCGAGACAATCATTGATGTCGTGTAACAAACTGGACGACTGCGAAACCTGCGGGTCGCCAACGTGCGCTGCCAGTTGCACGGCTCCGTGTCCCACGAAAACACTGCCGCCCAGCGTGGCAGTCTCCAGGCTCAAAATGATCGGAGCAATTGGGATCACGGCGTCACAAATTCCGATTCAGTGTTCCTGCGCCTCACTCGGAAGAGTTTAGTAGCAACCGGCCGAGGCGCGAAAAGCAGTTAGCCATCTGGTATGGCAGGCGCGGTAGATTATTGAATTCGCCGTTGACGCTGACGGTGGCGATAATCGGATTCGGCCAGCGTTGGCGCAGACCGTCGAGCAAGCCGGCCGGGTGACGCAGCAGCTCGGCCATTGGGACCGGATGACTCATCGGCGGCTGACCGATTGCAAAAGGGCTGGCCCATTGCCTGAGCACGTTTTCGATCAGCCACGCCGGGAGCTCGGTTTCCAATTGCGCCGGCAGCCCATTGGTCTCGGCGCGCAGCAAGCGCCTAGCAAGACCAATCGCACAATTGATCCAATGTGCTCGCGTCCTGTTGGTTCCCTGGCAAACGTCCCAATCAAATGTCGACGGCAGCGATTCGATTGCTACGCCCACATCGCAAAGCCACAGCGGACGCCAGGCACCGTGTTTCAAAAGATGAATACACGAAAGCGCGAGTTGGTCTTCAAGGCTCAATATCCGAATCTGCTCGTCTCCCAAACTGACTGTGCGCGAGCGCGCGAAGAGCGCATCGATTGTTCGTTCATCAATTTCAGAAAAGTGTTTGTGTAGATCGACCCAGCAATCGTTTGCCTCGGGAGCACTCAAAACTTCTTCGGCCAATTTGAAATGCTCTGGAGGGACGCAAATATCGATGTCGCCGTAAGGCCTGAGCGCTCTCTCCGGATACATGCCCGCCGCCGCCCACCCCTTCGCCAGGATTGCTTCAACCTGCGCCTGACGCAGCAAGCGAAAAACTTTTTCGATCTTCTGCTCGTGGATTTCCGACTGCAGCGACAACAGCCGATATGCCTGATGCAGCACTTCGCCCGAAGCGGAGTCTCTCAGCGACGTCTGGCTAATCCGTCGCCAACCAAGCGCGACCGTGCCGGAGTCGTAAAGCAAGGGGGTTATTTCGTCGAGGTCAGTCTCCGAGATCTGGAGAGGCGGAATCTCAGCCTGGCGCCAGGATCCGGATAACACCTCGGCCACCAGGCTGCCCTTGCGCAACGCTTCTTTAGTTTTCATGTGGAGTATCAAATGCCGGCGTACCGGTCGAAACAAACAACCCGCTCGCTACTACCACCCCGCGCGGGCTGCCCTCGTGGGACCCGGACTGCTCCCGGTTCTGACACGCACAAATTCACGGTAGGGGCACGGCATGCCGTGCCCCTACCCACGCGTCCCTTCCACTCTCTCCAGCACCGCCGAAACAACTTTCCTGGCGTCGCCTCGCACTCCTTTTAACACGTCCGCCTGTTGGGCCACGCGCTGTAGAGTTGCAAGCGCTCTTTCAGGATTACGCCGCGCAGAGACAGTATTGAAGAGCATCTCCAACACGCCCTTGCCTGCCGAAAGCTTCCGCGGCCGCCAGTGCGCGCCGTTTCTGAATTGCGTCATCAAAACCAAGCCAACAGGAAGCGGTTTGGTGCCTGAT
>Ga0137409_10004825_pt1 | contig 14131 bp, 21 predicted proteins | sample CZODoug1_16funga_FD_122059 | JGI IMG/M metagenome (GOLD analysis project Ga0137409, IMG submission 122059) | Vadose zone soil fungal communities from Angelo Coast Range Reserve, California, USA - CZODoug1_16fungal (Hybrid Assembly) | ecosystem: Environmental > Terrestrial > Soil > Vadose zone... | reverse complement strand
GTCCGTACGCTTTTGTCAAGTGATATGTGTACGAGCGCATTAAAGGCGAAAGATAGCAATCGGGGGGACCGAGGCTTCGTTCCCCTTAGCTCGCGCTTCGTATTCCGTCAAATAGGCATGTAATAACCGCCTGTTGAAGACAGTGAAAACTGCATTAGTAGTGAGGCCGCCTGTCGCCGCCCGAAGCAGTTGGTTACTTCAGGCAAGAACTGTCGAGAATAAGACCTTCTTGAAGTTTTCCGCGAAGGCCAGATCGCGCTCAACCTTGGAAACCAGCCACGCACCTTGGCGGAGCGATGATTGGCGAACGTACAAGAATGCATCACGACGCAGATGATCGGCGCTGATCTTTTGGTGAACATCAATAGACATGGCTTACCTCCGAATGTGCCTGCAACACCATGTTGGCCACCAAGTGCAGAAACTCTCGATGCTGAATAAACGGAGCCGGGGCTGCGGGGCAAGGTGGTGCGGCATGCGCTGATGCTTGGTAGGACAGCAGCAGGGTGACTCCCCGTAACAAGCCGTGATGGATCACCGCGCAAAGTCCCTTGGGTTGGGCGTGCCCAGCAATAACCTCGGTTCGCAACGCCTCGTACACCTGCAGCGCTGCGGGCGACAGGGGCACTGCCGCTGCGAGTGTCAGGGTTTTTTTTTGCGCGCCAGGGCGCGTTCGATGCTGCGCGGATGAATGGCAAGTCCGAGCTCCTCCTTGATCTCGTGCGCCAGCGCTCGAGCATGAATCGGCGCGCCGGTCTGCACCCGACTCTCGATGTAGCTCATCACTGCTGCGGTGAGCTTGTGAGCGCCCTTGAAATCATCTTACACCAGCGGCGTATTTTGCTTGACACTGTGACCGCGCGCCATTGCCAGCTTCCCCGGCGTCCTGAAGGAGCGCGACAAGGTTCAGCAGGTCATCCACACGGAACCATGAACGGCCCGCCGAGGCCAGCGAAAACGCGTCCTGCAGCGCCAAGCTCGTCCACGACGCCAGCACCGAGCACAACCGGCCCTGCGCGTTATAGTACAGCACGCGATCTTCACCCCAGTTGTTCTTGCGCATCGCGAGTGTCAGCCTTTGACCGCGCCCCGGATGAAAGCAATGCGTGATCTCAAACGTTATGGGTGCTTGAGAGATCGCACGCGATGCAGTTGCTGACTTGGGAGAACGCTTATTCAGAGCGCTTCGTCAGATCTATAAAAAGTGAGTGCCTATCGAAATTGATACCGATTGGCGCGACGATGCTTCGCGGCGCCTTGCGCGCATATATGGATCATTACCATCTTGAGCGAAACCATCAAGGCCTCGATAACCAATTGATCATACCAGCGCCAGTTCGGGGTCCAAAAATACATCGGATCGATTGCCGATCTAGCCTCGGAGGCATACTACGGTTTTACGAACGGGCCGCGGCATGAATGCATTGAAATTTTCGAACAATACGCGATGTTGCTCGTCGTGCCGCGTCGTACGCGCATTCGAAACGACGATCAGCCGACATACCAATACAGCAGGCATCCTCCATATCAGTTGCGGATTGAGCGAGGAGTCGGCGGGCCTGCTCGCGACTTATTGTTCCGCTCTGCACAAGACGCAGCATAATCACGTTCTTGAAGTATCGCTGACGATCGTGGTGTCCATATCTGCGACCTATCTAGCGTCGATGACTGGCCCTACCGACCAACACGATTCGTTCACAGAGCCCTTGCTACGACTGGGCTCGTCAAGTATCGGGCTAATTTACCGAAGGCCGCGAACGCCCGGTTATCGGCGAGCATTCCAAGTGGTTGTAGTACCGCTCCTGGCCGGTTTTTGCCAGTCGCGCGCGGGATCTCTGCGCCCAGGCCAAACCGCCGGCGCTGTCAGCCGATCACGAATGGGACGCCGACGCGAAACGCTGGCCGCTCAGCGCCGCGGCGCTGGAGGCCAGCCAGCACGCCTTGGTGCGCGAGCTGCTCCTCGGCAGCCTCTCGGCGTAGCCGCGGCTGAAATCGATTCACGATGAAATAGCGGCTCTACAGGGCTCGCTGTAGACTCTCCCAAGCGATTGGAGAAATCCTGCGGGCGACTGCCGTTCTGCAGGTGAGCATACGCTGACTGCGCATCACAGAGGACTGGTGGATGAGTCGAGCCGTGATCGTGGCGTCTACACTGCTGGTCATCCCCGTGCTTCTTTCCGGCTGCGCGACGGTCCCCCAGCTCACCAACCAAGGAAGTAAGGTTCGCCAGATCTCGGCTGATGAGGCCAAGCAATGCAAGTTCCTGCAGACGGTCCAGTATACCGACACGGTCCAGGGCGTCGGTAAGAGCCCCGGTCTGGTGCGCCAAGCCGGAGACATTGGGCTTAGGAATGCAATCGGAGCCGTCGGCGGCAACGCCTTCGTGAGCGTGCAGGCCGATGCCGACTGGTTCTTTGGCCACGTTAATTACTCCGGCGAATCGTACCGCTGTCCAGAGCAGGAGGCGCCACGATGACTGAGGGTGGCGCGGCGCCGGCGGTACGGCCGTGAGCGATCGAGCCGCGACGCTTCTTGCAGCGGCCATTGTGATAGCCGCGCTGCTTTACGCCGCGGTTCACCTGCACGCGAACACTGCATACGGGGTGTATAACACGATGACCGGAAAATTCGTTGATCAGAAGGACTAGATAGCAACAACGCCGGGCGGTGGCAGGCTCGCCTGGCAATTCAAGGGAGGTTGAATGATGAGACGATGGGTTTTGGGTGCGATGGCGTCGTTCTGCTTTTTAGGAACGGTCACAACGCGGGCCGATACCATGAAGGTGTCCGATCTTGAGGGCAGGTGCAAAACCAACAACGATACGTGCCGGTTTTTCATATGGGGTTTTGCTCAAGGACTTGGAATGCGAGAAGTCTTGGCTGACCAACGTATCAATGGCCAATTTGTTACTCGAAAGCCAGTGTTGTTCTGTTTGCCTGAGACAGAGACAGTGGACACCCTGACGCTGAAATTTAAATTGAAACTGGCTGAGGATTTGGTCGTGTTTCCCAATGACCGAACAGAGGAGGCCACAGGCTTCGCTGTGGGTATCCTCGTAACCCTTTTTCCCTGCAAGCGCTGACTGATGGGCTTCCGCTTCCCGCACTCGATCCGAATCTTGCCATGCCTTCGTTTCACGCGCCGGCAGGTGGCGCCCGCGGTACGGCCGCGAGCGAGGACGTGCCGCACTACGGAGCCGCGCCAATGATGGTGTTTCATGTACCAGAGGATCCTGAGTGGTTAAAGGCATTCGGGCGCGTATCGGTCGTGCATACGCACCTCAATCACATCCTGCGGATGCTCATCAAGACTCTCGCGAACGTGACGGTCGAAGTGGCACTCAATGCGACCGATAGCGACGGATCGGCCGCCTTGCGAGATCGGATTAAAAAGCTCGCAAAGCAGCGCCTCGGTGAAGGCGCAGCGCTACTCGGAGTGCAAGATATCGTCGAACGATGCAGGCGGGTGACGGAGCGGCGAAACTCTCTGATCCACTCTACGATAGCGAGCGACTGGCTTGGTACTGAGGCGATGTATCGCGCGGGATTTACGGCCGCGCCACTTCCGGCCGCTCAAAATCTGGAGAGCCTCGAGAAGGAGATTGGTCAGCTGATCGGGGAAATCGACTAAGTGCGGCTTGAAGGGTGGCTGGCCGAGGCGCTCGCAAAGTCTCAACGTTGAGGTCGTCGTTGGCGAATATCGATGCCCGCAGAAAAACAAAAGCGCCTGGCGCGCAGTTTCCTTACGGATGCCGGGAAACGAGGCGTCGCGGCGTCCATGTATGCAAAGGGCACATCGTTCATCAGCGCAGCAATTCTTGTTCATCGTCAGAGCGCCTCGGAGCACAACGACTATGTCGTCTTGCATCTCCTGTGTCAGGGACTGGAGGTGCTGATGAAAGGCCTGCTGCTGCATAAGGACTATGACCGATACCGTGCTCGGCTGGGGGCTTACGACCTCGGTCACAATATCTTGGATGTCACAGAAGAGGCGGTGAAGGAGTGCGGATTAAATCCAATGCGAGATAACGTAAAGACCGAACTGCGGGAACTGGACAAACTCTACCGAGATTACTGGCTACGCTATGGGTCAACGCTGGACATCCTGGTCGATCCGAGAACGATTGCGCGCGCACGCGTGCTCCGCCGCTTACGGGCCGTTGTCCGAATGGCGGCGCGCAGGCCTGGAGGGCTGTCGTGAGCCGCCGTAACGCTCTACGCCAGGCGCAGCGCGAAGTCGTCACGAGCCTACGCCGACGATGCCCGCGCCTCACGCCGCTGGAGCGGTTGCGCGACTCGCCATGTTTTCGGGGCCAGCCATCGTTCTAGCGACAACGACTCGGTACGGCGGGCTAATAAACTGTAGGAACTTGATGCGCACAGTGAGGTAAGTCGCTCCGTCGTCCGCGGTGACCGTCTCGCATTCGAGATGATGCTGTATCAGTTGCATCACCGTCTCGCCTGGCGAGTGGGTGGCGACGCTGGACGGATATGTGAATTCACAAATCCAACCGCAAGTCACTGGCTATTTGATCAAGCAGGATTATCGGGAAGGTTCCCTCGTCAACAAAAACGACGTGCTCTTTGAGATAGATCCTCGCCCCTCTCAGGCCGCGCTGGATCAAGCGAAAGCGCAGCTCGCACAGGCAGAGGCACAGTTAGGCAACGCCACGCTCAATGTCAAACGCGACATCCCGGAAGCCGAAGCCAACGCAATTCCGCGAAGTCAACTGGAAAGCGTCGCGATACCCGATTCAGTCGTTGTCAGGCTATGCAGTCGGCTGCCCTCCCCCGCCGCCAGCACAATCGCCCAGGTATTTCCGCAAGTAGTAGTTTCGGAACTGTTCATTCAGACGTGCCATTTGCACGCGATCTTTCGTGGATCAGCCGACTCGATTCGTACGGTACTGGGCAGGGTGTTACGTTCCAGATCTCTGACGCATATTGGGCGATTGTCCGATCACTTGAGAACTGACCCGACGCCGCTATGTTCTTGATAGCCATCCCAGTCCATTGACTCGCGAGCTTCGTACGTCCCGATCATTCGTTGATCGGCCACCATGTACGACTGAAGATCGGCGAGATGCATGTAGTAGTCGCCGCTCGACATGAGCGCTTCGTAGAGAGGACGGAAAATACCCGGTTCGGCAGCGCTGAATGCGTCGGATTGAATGGCATCTAAGGCCGCTTGCGCTTCCGCGTGCCGCTGCGGACTGAGCTTCAGGTGTCGCTCATAGAACGCAGTGTGTTGACCGGCGAAGGGGACGCCCGCAAAGGCGTAACGCCGAAGCTGTTCGACAAGGTCACCCGAATGTTGGGATTCGCTGTTGCCATCGTGTTGCATGATATTGCTTGTATTCCGTCTTGTGATGTCGGCCCATGGGATCCCCCGAACGCTCGGCGGCGGCGGCACTTACGTGGCACGTTCGTGTTCGATCGTCGAGGATTTGCATCCGCGGTTGCGACTGCTTGCATGCAGAGAGTTTGTTTGCGAGGTAACGCTTCGATCGATCGCACGCGGCGAGCGAAGTCCGCTCCAGCCGCAATGCGCCACACGCAAGGCACGCAGGGGAATCCACGGTGGACGGTCCCAGGACATTCGTGGCGCCACGCGCAACGCCTCTCGCGCAAGGCTCTGTGGGACACGGTTCTCGACGCCGGGCGTGGTCGATCTCGTAAGATGTTCCAAGAGCATATGAGTCACGGTCGTCCAGTATTTGGAGAGCACCAAGGCAAGCGTGCTAGCGCGGCCGATATAGATGTCGGAGGCAACGAGCGCCCCCTTTCTGACAAGGTTCCGGGCAACCCACTCCACAGGCCGTTGCGCGACGCCCGACACTGCAACGGTTGGCTGTCCATTCGACGCCCCCGGCAGCAGATAATTCTCGTCGACGTCAGTGTCCGCGCCGACCATCCCGAGCGTCACGATGCCGTCAGCGAGGATAGTGTCGGATAGGGCTCTGTGAAGCGCAATCGTCAGGGTCCACTCGTCAACTACATAGCAGCGAGCGGGGAGTATCGTTACCAATGCGTCAGGCGCCCGTGCGGCTATCGAAAGTACCGCGGCGGCAGTTGTGACGGAAGACCAGCCCGGGAACTCGCTCACGTAGCGATGCTCAGGTCGCGTGAACCAGAGCGCCTGCTGCCAGCGCGAACGATGCGCCTCGGCAACCGTTACTACTGTGCGTGTCGCGTGAGATATGCGGCCTGCACGGTGCAGCGCCTTCTGCAGCATTGTCGTCGGCTCCCCGAAACCGCAATATTGAACCGGCGCCCAGTGCGCGTGCGAGTCGTCAGCGACCAGCCACTCTGGGCCTGCGGCGTCAGCCACCACAATGCACCAACGGGAGGGGGTCATAGGGCGAGCATCGGTCATACGCAAACCTCGGCAGTTCCGAACACTTGGCGCGCCGATGGCCGGCGCGCAGCGCAAACGAGGCGAACCGCTGAATACCGTTCGACGCTCGCCTTCCAAAGGCGTTGCCGCGGATGGATGTGTTCGAACACTATTGCCCCTTCTGATATTTTGACTAGCCTATATCTTTCGATAGGACGTATAGCTGCGGTGGATGAATGCAAGAAGGGCATTTCACTCCGGTTAACTCCGCGACGCTCGGATACATAGCGGCGCGGACGATAGGGGCTATCGAACAATATGATCTTCCCAGCTAGAGACCTCCGCATTAGTCTTTCAACATGCAGTATCAATCCGCGTTAACCAGGGAGACTCGACAAAGTATCGGGATTCGTCCATTTGTTTCGCGGATTGTTGCTCAGTGGATTCTGTCCCTACTCATGGCAACCTGGCCAAAGGGAGCTGGCACCAAAAAAAAGGGGGCTGGCATGGAGAGGTCGCTGCGGGTTCGTCTAAGACGCCAATTGATGCCTGCGCGGACCTCGGCCAAGGAGAACCGATATGGCGCAAACCGAGGTCGTCATCTGCGATGAGCTATCGCGAGTATCCGTGGCCCTGTCAGTTAAGCGGGAGAAATTGCAGATCTCATTCGCTTAGCATGTTTATCGACGTGGTGCGGCCTGGATTTCCCGATGGAGCGTGAGGCGACCGTTGCACGCTATGGCGACCCAAGCCGCCATCATAAACGCGGCGCAGCTGAAGATCGATGAGGTCGCGCGCCCTGAAGACGCGTGAGCGTACGGTACCGACTGGAATGGACATCGCGGAAGCGATGTCCTTATAACTTAGGCCATCGATTTCGCGCAATGTGATTACAGTGCGATGCTCTTCGGATAGCCTTTCGAGAGTGGCATTAACCATGCCACGAATCTCCTCAGTGATCATTAGCTCTTCGGGCGTTTCCAATTCCCGCAGGCGCGTTGGAGGGCGGGCAGCAGTCTGGTCATCCGAGAGTTCGATGGTGCTGTTGAGTACATCGCGGCCGCGCACTTTCAAAAGATTCCTGGCGCAATTGCTCGCGATGCGATAGAGCCAGGTATAGAACCTGCTCTCGCAGCGAAAATGTCGCAGGCCTCGATAGGCCCTAATGAACGTTTCCTGGGTGGCATCTTCCGCATCGGCGAGATTGCGCGTATAGCGCATTGCAAGCTCTACTACTCGGGGCCGGTACTTGAGCACCAATTGGTCGAAGGCTCGGCGTTCACCGGACTGCGCACACCGCACAAGGCTGAGATCGCTAATACTAGTGCCCGCCGCGAAATCGGAACGTCCCGTAGATGATTTGCGAGTCTTCGGGAAAGCACTGCTCATAGGTATGCATCGGAACTAGGTATCGGCGCGCATGGATTTTCCATCACGGAAGAGTAGTCCCGAGTGGTCGTGCTTTCTAGCCTATATTTCTAGATGACACGTAGCGTCGAGGACGATACATCATCACGCTTGCGGTGGTTGAATTGTGGGGCTGAAATCCGCGGCGGGACGGATCTATCAGCGACTAGAACACTCGCTGCGACGGCTGGCTCAACATGAGCTTCGTCATGTGGTGCGCCATCGCCCTGGACGCGAATCATGACCGGCGGGAATATGCCAGGCACGCTAGCGGAGGCCACCAAGACGTCGCGAAACAGGGATCTCGCGGATGGGCCGTCGTTCCTGGCAATCGAGCCCAGGTCCCACACGACGGGCTCTCCCGTAGCCACATCGGTGGTTGCCACGAGCAGTACGCGGCCTTTATCCGCCTCGCGCGCGACCGCCTGAATCATTGCATCGCTGAGATGCGAGTCAACGAGCTGCTTGAGTGGCGCTCCGCGGTACACGCTGGAACCGAACACCACAGCCAGCCCCCGTGACTGAAGCAAGTGATCTCCAGCTCTACCGGTGAATGCATCGAGTAGGCGAGCGTCCCACGCGGGTCCCAGAAACGCGTAAGGAGCGACCAACGCGCCCGCGCTGACGCCCGTCACGACCGCGAAATCCGGTCGCGCGCCGGAGCGGGTGAGGCCGGCCACGGCGCCGGCGCCGAATGCCCCTGCGGAGCCGCCGCCGGAGAGCGCGAGGACGTTGAAGGGTTCCCCCGCATGTACCGCACGAAGTCGATCAGCCACAGTCGCGGAGGATAGTTGCGAGAATCGGTGATCGGCGCCGAGCGTGCGGATCATCATGGTTCGGTCCGCGGGCGGTTGTCGATCAACAAGTGAGTGCGACGCGCTGACCGCGAGGCCGGCGCATCCCTCCAGGGATAACAGGCAAACGAGACCGATGAGCAGGATCAGTAGCGGAAGTCGACGTTGCGAGTGACCGCTTCTACCGTCGCGAGGCACGCGGGTACCCGGTTCATGGGTGCTTAGAGCGAAGATGACATCGATAAGCCGCACCATGCTACCCCCGCCATGCTGATCATGAGCCCGGCGCGAGTTGGGGCGGGCGAAATAACGGAATGGCTTGCGACATGGGGCCCCCAATGGGTGGCTGTATTGACTACAGCCTAGAATCAGGCCATCGAACTTACTAGTCTATATTTATAGATATGAAGTATCTAAGTAGAAGATATGCCCAGCACCTAGCAACTGGCATCACCGGCAACATATCCCTGTGCAGAGCCACGCCGGAGCCGAATGTCGCCGAACAGCTGTCATCCGCAAATACTCAGCGGCGCGACAGCACGGCGTTCGCGCGCACGGCAATATCCTCGCGAAAGCGATGTCGGGATCTGGAATTGAAGTTATGATGCGTTGCCGTCGGCGGATCCGGGACACCGGGACCCAAGGCCATATGGGGACGCGCCGTATTGTAGTTGGGAATCCACGATTTCAGAATCGACCGTAAATGTGATTCCGATATTGGAATAAGCCAATCCAGGCACTCTCGGCGCATTGTGCCGATGACGCGTTCACAAATCGCATTCGTCATCGGACTTCTGAGCGTCAATGAGTGCATTCACCGCAATCATCAGCGACGCTGTCGGCCCTGCGTTTCCTCGGAATACCAGACGCGTGAAGTCGCAGCCGTCCATCAAGAGCATCAACGCGTCACCGAGAGCGCCGGGATCGCGAACCTCAAGTTCATGCGCCATCTTGCGCAGCCTTTCGCCCACTTCCAGCTTGAACCCGCGCACCAACCCAGCTAGCACATGAATATCGTTCGGGATCTCGATCGTCACATTGGCGAATGCACAGCCACGGGCAGCATTGTTCTTCGCAAGATGTGCCGCGAACAGCGCCTCGAGCTGGCGCCGCGGATTGCCCTGAAACGGGGCGATAGTCGCGTCCCAATGCTCCCAGGCCTCACGTATCAGCGTATGTAAATACTCAGCGGCCAACTGCTCCTTGGAGCGAAAGTGGCGATAGAAGCTCATCTTGTTAGAACCCGCCTCGGTAGCGATCGCGTCCACACTCACGGAGCGAATGCCGCGGCGAGAAAATAGCTCAGTCGCCGCACTGAGAATCCGATCGCGCACCCGTGGCTTTCGGGACGGCATGGGTTTATCTCGTCCCTTCAATCTTGGGGACGTCTGCGTGCGCAATGATTGCGAGAACGAAGGTTGCGGTGCTCATGATCGCAACGACAGCGGCGCCCAAATCGACTGTGAGTGCAAGCCCTCGGGCCGTCGCGACGACACCCAGAACTGGCGCGACAAGGCTTGGTCGTGCATTTGATGTCAGGAGTGCCGCTTTCAAAATTTGGCGATTGATTTGTCTAGGTTTTTTGCCGACCAACATTGGGAGACTTGCCCGAAGGCGAGTGTCATTAGAATCAAATACGCCGATTTCGGGCCAACTCTGGCCCGCGAGAAGCTTCTGGAGCACCACGGGCTGCTAGTTCCGTGTGAGACGTTACGCGGCTGGATGAAGGATGCCGGGATCTGGTTGCCGCGCGCGGCGGCCTGGCGCAAAGCCATCCAGCAGTCTCGAGCTCGCCGGCAGTATTTCGGTGAGCTGATCCAAATCGATGGCTCTGAGCACCGGTGGTTCGAAGACTGTGGCCCGTGATCCGCGCAATCCGTCAGAATCGCTCTCCGGGTATTGGCCGCGTGTCCAGGATCGCGACAAGCCACGCCGTGATCGGCCGTCCGGCGTCCTCCAATGATCCCAATATCTCCAGGTTTCATGGCTCTGCCCCTCACAGGTGCTCGCGATGCCCGCAGCTTGAATCAGCCGCGCTTTGCCCGACAAAACTGTGAAAGTCCTATTTTTTGGCGAATCTCCCCCTTGGAGCCGAATAAGTGTCCTTCTGACGCCGCGTCCAGCGAATCGGCATTCGCGTTTGGGTGGGGCGCGTTAAGATTGCCCGGGTTTGCGGCTGCGAGGCCGATGCCGCTCGGGCTCCGGCTAGTGACCGGGATGACGTGGATGGAGTTCGCCGACTCGGACGCGTCGCCGTTGACCCGAATGGCCGCTTCCTCTTTAAGGCGATCGATGAACCATCGTCCCGCCGGTCCTAAGGGGCTGTTGGTCAGGTACACGGCTGACATAGCGATGAGATGTCCATCGGGGGGGTCGTCCTCGATCCGGATCTCCACCAACGCGCCACTTGCTAGATCGGCCTCTACCATGTGCAGTGGCATGATGCCAAAGCCGAACCCTGCGCGCAGGAAATGATGCTTGGCCGCGAGATCGCAAAGACGCCATACTCGTGGGGACAGCAACCCGAGTCTGCCGGTTCGCGACACACTAGAAAGATCCCCGTGCACGAGCTGAATATGCTCAGCCAGGACGCTCATCGGAATCGGCGCGCGGTACGCTGCCAGTGGGTGCTGCGGCGAAACCACCCTGATCGCTCTGATCGTCAGCACTCGTTCGTGCCTGAGTTGCGGCGGCACAGGAGGCATGGATCCCATGAGACCGATGGCGCAGCGCCGGTCGAGCACGGGATCCGCCACGGCCTCCCACATCTCGACATACAGCTTGAGCGGAATCGAGGGGAATTCCACTTGGAAGGCAGCCACCGCGGACGCTAACACCGCGAGCGGAATCATGGCGTCAACGACCAGGCTGAGCTCGGCCTCGAGCCCACCGGCAAGGCCCTTCGCCCGGGACTTGAAGAGGTCAACCTCAGTCGCGACCGCGCGCGCAAGAGAGAGAAGCGCCTCGCCTTGTTCGGTCAGTGTCGGAACGCGGCCGCTGCGATCGAACAGCTTTACACCGATCTGCCCTTCCAGATTAGCCAGCGTATGGCTCACCACGGATTGGGCGCGTCTTAGTTGCCGGCCGGCCGCTGAGAAGCTGCCTTCCTCCGCCGCCGCGATGAAGGTCCGTAACTGATCCAGTGAGACTCCATCAAGCATGTCCTTTCTCCGTGCTCCCTCTCTATCCTTCGTTGAAAATCCTGCTCACGGCAGTGAACAGGTGCTCATTGTTTGGCGATGCGGTCCCGGGTCCAGCCCCCGCCCGTGGCTCGCACCAGGGCGACGGCGGCGTTGAGCTGCAGGGCCCGGGCGGAGATCGCATCGCGCTCCTCCTGCAGGGCTGCCGTATGAGTGGTGGTTACCTCGATGTAGTCTGCGACGCCCTCGTCGTAGCGCCTGTCCGAATGGTTGGCCGCGCTTGCCGCCGACTTCGAGGCCGCCTCGTCCGCGGCCACCTCGTCGGCGAGGTGACGCAAAGCCGCGAGGTTGTCCTCGACCTCCTGGTAGGCGGTCAGCGCGGTCTTGCGGTAATTCGCGACCGCATCGTCGTAGCTCGCACGTGGCTGTTAGTTCATCGCCGAGCGGGCGCCGAAATCGAGCAGCGGGACCGTTGCGGAGGGGCCGAGAGACTAGAGCCGGCTCGACGCCTTGAACCTCTATCTGCCACTCTCCGTCGATCGCACCCGCGGGCTGATGCATGCTGCTCAGCCCGAAGCCTTCGCTCGCGTAATGCTCGGGAGCGTGCTCCATTCCAACACCGTCGTCAGCGACGGCCTGCTGGTTCGCCAACATGTTGGTGAACGGAACGCTGGTGGCAAAGGGTGCCTCGCTCCGATGCGCGGGCGGTCATTCCCAAAGTACTGGAGCTCATCGGGAGCCTCGAGTAACAGCTTCCGCGCGCTGCGGAGAGCCGAATGAGGCGGGTTCTAGGCGTGCAGGAGCAAGAGTGACGTTCATGCAGATTCCGTCACTGGCGATCCTGGGCCCGAGTGTAGCGCGGCAGAGGGGCTTGCTCCCAACCCCCGCCGAGCGCCTTGTAAACGGCGATCAGGCTCGTGGCTGTCTCCGTCCGGCTTTGTGCGAGGCGGTCGTCGGCCTCGAGCTGCGTTCGCTCGGCATCCAGGACCTCGAGGAAATCGACGTAGCCGCCCTCGTAGCGTGTCCGCGCCAACCGCGCAGCAGTGGCGCTGGCCTCTGCCGCAGCGGCGACATAGGTGAGGCTGTCCCGCGCCCGGGTGTGTGTCACCAGCGCGTTTTCCGTTTCTTCCAAGGCACCAAGCACGGTCTTCTCGTACGTGGCCAGAGCCACATCGTTCCGGGCGTGGGCCTGGGCGACCTGCGCCTGGACACGGCCGAGATCGAATGCCGCCCAGGAGATACCCGGCCCTATGACGTAGCTACGCGAGGGCGCTGTGCCCAGATTGCTAGGCTGCGCCGCGGCGTAGGTGAAATTGCCGCTGAAGGTGACTTTCGGGAAGTAGTCCGCTACAGCCACGCCCACGAGGGCGGTGGAGGCCGCGAGCTGGCGTTCGGCCACCCGAATGTCCGGCCGCCGCCTAAGCAGAGTCGCTGGGTCGCTGATCGCCACGATTTTGGGGAGCTCGGGCAGGTCCCTGGCCGGGGCGAGCAGATCGGTCAGTGCACTGGGCTCCCGCCCGGTCAGCACGCCAAGGCGGTGGATGGAGCGCGCAATGGAAGCCTGCAGCGGAGCAATGGTGGACAGCGTGGTGCTCAATTGGGATTGCGCCCGGGACGTATCCAGCTCCGTCGAACGGCCGGCATCCAGCCGCGCTTGCGTCAGATTCGACGTGTCGGTCTCGTTGACGACGTTGCGCTGGGCCACTTCGAGCTGCGTCTGCTGACCCCGGAGCTCGAAGTAGGTCCGAGCGACTTCCGCGATGACCGAGACCTGCGCGTCGCGCAGACTCGCCTGAGCACCCTGCACCTGCGCCGTCTTGGCCTCGATCCCACGCCGAACCTGTCCGAAGAAGTCCAGCTCCCAGGCAGCATCGAAACCGGCTTGGTAGTACGAGGATGAGAACGGGAAGCCGAATTGGGTCGCCGGAGCGAGTTGCTTCGTATAGCCCCCCGCCGCGGTCACGGTCGGAGCAAGATCGTAGAGCGACTCGCGGCGGGAGCCGCGGGCCTCGACCAAATTGCCGAGGGCGATGCGCAGGTCGTGGTTAGCCGTTAGCGCATCGCTCACGAGTTGGTCCAACGTGTCATCGTCGAACTGCCGCCAGAACTGCACCTGCGGAGCTTGCGTCGTCTGATAGGTGCTCGCCTCGGCGCCGGCAAACTGCGGTGCGACCGGGGTTTCCGGGCGCTTGTAGTTCGGACCGACCGCGCAGCCGGCGAGGGCTGCGACGATCGTTAGCGCAATCGAGCTCGCTTTCAGTGCCTTAACCATGGGAACCCTTTGCCGCCACCACCACGGCAGATATTTCGAGGAGCGCCCCTGGCACCCCGAGCTGCGTCACCCCGACGCCCGTCCAGGCCGGGTGCGGCGGCCGGATCCGCGTCGCCTTTATGTCCACGAGTTCGCGCAACTGGCTGTGTAAGTCGCCGACGTGATAACTGCTCAGGCTCGC
>Ga0137409_10004824_pt1 | contig 14131 bp, 14 predicted proteins | sample CZODoug1_16funga_FD_122059 | JGI IMG/M metagenome (GOLD analysis project Ga0137409, IMG submission 122059) | Vadose zone soil fungal communities from Angelo Coast Range Reserve, California, USA - CZODoug1_16fungal (Hybrid Assembly) | ecosystem: Environmental > Terrestrial > Soil > Vadose zone... | reverse complement strand
GTCAGCCAGAGAAACGAAAGCGCTGCCGCCGCCCAGGCCAAAACATCGAACCCGATATGAAGCAGCGTGCCTGACATCGGTGCCCCCTCGACCTATGGCTCGATCCTGCGTTCGCTGCCGTCCTCGCTCTTGATCACCACGGCGCTGGCGGAGCTGCCAGCAAGGGCCTGAACATAGGTGTGGCTCGTCCCGGTCGGCCCCGCCAGCGACATCCCCGACTGTTGCTCGGATGTGCTGATCTTGACCGAGGGACGGCCCTGCTCGGTGATCAAGCGCAACAGCACCGTCTCAGCCGACATCGTTCCATCTTGTTGTCGGCTTTGCGGCAATACCTGGATGCTGGCGCGCACATGGCCGGAGTCATCGACGATCTGGAGTCCGCGACCGCGAAGAATTTGGTCGGCTCCAGGCGTTGTCGCCGCGCGATGATTTTGCATGAACGACATGGCCAGCATGCCGGCGTTGAGCAGCGTGATCGCAATCAGAAACAGGTTTGGCTTCATGAATGGCCTCCGGAGACTTTCATCGACCTGACGATATGCATCGCTTGTGTGGCGGTGCATAGGGCCAGTTGCTGTGGGCAACTATGCGGCGTCTTCCGTATCGCTCAGAATAAAAAAATCGGTCACCAGCGCGCACAGGTGGCCCTCGGTGGAGAATCCGAAGAAAGAGGGATAGCTCCCATCGCCCCAACCGGATGAGAAGCAAATGATGTTCTCCTCACGCTCGGATGAGGGGCGCCAATCAAGCCACGAGCGAGTGGCTCTGTACGTCGTCTCCATCCCGTCGATGATCCCGTTGAAGTATTCGTCTTCCAGGTCCATTCGTTCGGCAAGGAGCCGACCAGCAACCGGGTCCATGAAGCAACCAGTGCCAGCGTCCACGCCATAGCCAAAATACCCATCGTGCTCGAGCGCGGACGGGTCTTGGCGCTCAGTCAATGCCATTGTCCAAGAAGCAACTGGTAAATCGGACATATCGACCCGCGCAAACGCCACGCGCTCGTCACGCTCCTCGCCCGTTCCATAGCAGGCAATGGCGACCGACACCGGATACCGCCCGGCGGGTATGGACTGCGTGAAGGGCGGAGGATCGGGGCTGACGAAGGGATCCGAGGCGGCCAAGGCACCCGACGTGACGAGCAGGTGCCCGATCTCAAGACGCTGAAATTCGTAGGGCTTGCCATTCTGAAGAAGGCTTCCCGAGGAGAAGGCTATCTCAATGTGCCGTTGATTGGGGGCATATGCCATGGTTCCGCCATCCAACCGCAAGGATACGTCGCAAATGCGACATTGCATGCCCAGCTCATACGGCATTTCTGTAGAGTTTGTGCCCTGAGGCCGAACCAAATCGCCCGCTTGCGCTTTGACACGTTCGGTCGTCACAATGTGAGCGAGGGTGCAATGCGAACGTCCGTGACTGTCGCCCATACGCGCCGGGTGCTCTGCGTGTTCCCCGCCTATGCGCCTTCGTTCGGCACTTTCTCGCATGCCTACAAGCTGATGCCGGGCGTGCGCGCCTTCATGCCGCCGCAAGGCCTTCTGCTCATCGCCGCCTATATGCCGGCGGAATGGCCGGTCCGAGTCATCGACGAGAACATCCAGCCGGCGAGCGCGGCCGACCTCGCCTGGGCCGACGTGGTTCTCGTCTCCGGCATGCATATCCAGGCGCCGCAGATCCGTGACATCGCCCGCCGCGCGCACGCGGCTGGCAAGGTCGTGGCGCTTGGCGGCCCGTCGGTGTCGGCCTCGCCCGAGATGTATCCGGAGATCGACTATCTGCACATTGGCGAGCTGGGCGACGCCACCGACGCCCTGATCATGCGGCTCGATGAGAGCGTGGCGCCGCCCGCCGCGCAGATGCGGTTCGAGACAGCCGAGCGGCTTGCGCTCACCGACTTTCCGATTCCGGCCTACGACCTTGTGCCACTGCGCCGCTACCTGATGTTGACGCTGCAGTTCTCCAGCGGCTGCCCCTATCGCTGCGAGTTCTGCGACATCCCGGGCCTCTACGGCCGCCAGCCGCGGCTGAAGACTCCGCAGCAGATCACCGCGGAGCTTGACGCAATGCGGGCGCAGCGGCATCCGCCTGCGGTCTATTTCGTCGATGACAATTTCATCGGCAACCGCAAGGCGACGCGCGAGATGCTGCCGCATCTGGTCGCCTGGCAGAAGCAGCATGGCTATCCGCTGCAGTTCTCCTGCGAGGCGACGCTCAACATCGCCAAGCAGACGGAGATCCTCGCGCTGATGCGCGAAGCGAGTTTCAAGGGCATCTTTGTCGGCATCGAGACGCCGGAGGCCGATGCGCTCAAGGCGATGCGCAAGGAGCACAACGTCGCGCTGCCGATGATGCAGGCGATCGAGACGCTCAACCGCTATGGCCTCGAGGTGACCGCCGGCATCATCTTGGGCCTCGACACCGACTCGCCTGACACCGAGGCGCGGCTGGCCAATTTCATCGACGTGTCGTGCATTCCCATTCTGACCATCAACCTGTTGCAGGCGCTGCCGAAGACGCCGCTCTGGGAGCGGCTCGCGCGTGCCGACCGGATTGCCGACGACCCTTCGCTCGAAAGCAATGTGCGGTTCCTGCGGCCCTACGACGAGGTGATCGGCCTATGGCGGCGCGCGATCGCGCGCGCCTATGATCCGGAGCGGCTGTTCGCGCGCTTCATCGATCAGGTCGAGAAGACGTATGTCCATCGAATCACCCCGCCCGCTCGCGGCCGGCTGACCTGGTCGAATGTAAAATTCGGGGCGATCTTTGCGTTCAGAATTTTGTACTATATCGGCATCAAGTCGAACTACCGCCGGCCGTTCTGGCGCGCGGCGCGCCACGCGCTCGCGCGTGGCCAGGTCGACATGGCGTTCGCGATGGCGTTCGTCGGCCACCACCTGATCGAGTTCACGCGCGAGGCGCTGCGCGGCGAGCAGAATGCCTCGTTCTACTCGGCGCGCCAGCAGCAGAGCGCGCCGGCGCTTGAAGCGCCGCTGCGCAAGTCGGCGTAAGTAGCATTTCAATCGGATGCAGTAGTGTGCACGGAGGAGGAGTAGCTTGTAGGGTGGGCAAAGGCGCGGGCACGGCTTTGCCAGTAAGCGAGACTCTCGTGCGCCGTGCCCACCAGCAACTGGGTTACCTTTCAGAGAGTCAGACGGTGGGCACGGCGCACGAGAGTCTTGCAAATGTGGTGAAGGTAGTGCCAACGCCTTTGCCCACCCTACAAGAAGTGATTTGCAGTATCTCAATCCGAGGCCGAATGCGCCGCAGCCATGGCCTTGTCCACCGTGCCACCCGATGGCGTTGCCATGGCAGCAACGTGCGCTGGCCGCGGCGTGAGCTTCTGGGCCACAAGCTCGATGTGGCTCCTGAGATTGTAGAGCTGGTCGGAATAGTGCCGCGGCAGCCGCAAGCGCTGCACTGCGCGGTCGATCCGTTTCAATCCCGCATCGACCTCGGCGACCTGCTCAGGCGAGGGATTGTGGTCGAGCGTGAACTCGAGCTCCTTGAGCCGGTCGTACCAGCGCAGCAGGCGCTGGCGGATCATCCAGGTGTAAAGCAGCGGCAGGAAGCGCGACAGCGGGATTGCGATCGACAGGATCGGAATCGCAAGCAGGATGATCTTGGTGGTGTTGGAGAACGCGAACGCGGTCACCCAGAACGGAATGCCCATGCTGGCGTTGAGCGGGCCGACCGCGCGTAGGATCGAAGGCAGCTCGCCGGACTTGTAGTAAGCCCGGGAGTCCGGATCGATTTCGTATTCCGGATCGTTGCCATTTGGGAACTGACCGGGTCGAAAGAAGAGAATTGGCTCGCCGGAGGAATCGAAGCCAGGCTTCGGATTGACGGACGCCGCATGGGTGAGCAGGCTCACCAGCGCGGGATGGAGATCCCTTTGCACCACGAGGGCAGGGGCGCTGGCCAGAAGGGTGATGTCGGCCGAGGGGATGTCGGGATCAAATTCGACCGACCCGCGAGACATGACGAGTTTCGACAGAAAGGGGAAGCGCGTCACATAGGCGTCCGCCTCAGCGGAGAAGTCCATCAGCAGAATGTCGGGCGCGCGCAGAAGGTCCTGAACCTTCTTGGAATCGGGAGGCAGTGCCACAAAGGCGACATCGGCGCCGTCACCGGTCAAGGGCTTGGCATCAGCCGGGAAGTCCTGCTCGATGAAGGTGGAGTTCTCCGCTGTCACGCCGTTGGCCTTGAGCAGCAGTGCGGCGATGCGGCGCGTGCCGCTCTCGGGCGTGCCGACCATGATGCGCCGACCTTTGAACTCGCCGACGCTCTTGACCTGATTGGGCCCTCGATAAAAGATCCAGATCGGCTCGTAGAATAGACGGCCAACGGATTGGATCTTCGAAACCTGCCTGTCGTGCAAGTCCCGCTCGGATGCGGTCGCCATGCGTCCCTGCAGACTGCCGGCGAGGCCGCCTTTCAGCACACCGCCGTCAATTCTGTCGTCGTCAGCCGCGAGCTGCTGCAGGACGTCAAGGCCCTGGAGATTCGGCCGCAGCTCGAGTGTGACGCCGAAGCGGGCAAGCTCGCGCTTCCAGGTCTCGGCAAGCTGCTGGTAGGCGCCGCCTCCGCCACCGGCGGCCAATACGATCCGGCCGGGCGGGCCGGGCTTGAAAATGACAATGGCGAGCCACAACGCGAGAATGATGCCAACGAATGCACTACCAACTACGATCAGAAATTGTCGCACGCGCCTGCCCAATGTTTGATTGATTGACATGACTGACTGTCCCCGACGCTACCGGGTGACATAGCCAAATTTTCGGCACGCAGCCAAGTGACGTGACGAGGGATGCGACGCAACGAGGCTTAGCGCATTGTCCGGCAACGCTTTTTGCTTTAGCGCAGAATATCGAATGTGATTGTGACAGGGGTCGCCAGCGCGCCTCACGGGCTCGCCGGCCGGCTCCACGGACCGAAGCTCATGCCTTTGGGCAGCGCCTGCTGCAGCATCATCATCTCGCCGAGCGTCTCCGACGTGATGAGCCCGACCAGCCGCCCAGCCGGATCAACGACCGCGACGGCAGGTGCCGACTTCTCCATCAGAATGCGCAGCGCCTCGTCGAGACAGCGGCGATGCCCGATGGTCGGCACCGGACTCGTCATCGCGTCCACAACCTTGGCGTTGGGACCGCGCTCCTTCAGCGCCCGGATGATGTCGCCGCGCGCCAGCAGCCCGACCGGAGCGCCGTTGCCGTCGACCACGGGAAACTCGCTCTGGCTGGTTTGCAGCAAGGTCTGCACCGCCTCCTCGACATCAGCCTCGGGTGCGAGCGTTGCAAACTTCGTCATCATCGCGGTGCCGACCGGCACACCCTGTGACATCGCGCGCATCGCCACGCTGTGCGCCTCGCCGGAGGCAGCGAGATAGACGAAGATTCCGATGAAGATCAGGATCGGATTGCCGAACAGACCAGCAAAGCCGAGCGCGAAGGCGAAACCTTGGCCGATGAAGGCGGCCACTTCGGTGGCGCGCACGAAGCCGAGCTTGGTGGCGAGCAGCGCCCGCAGCACCCGCCCGCCGTCCATCGGGAATGCCGGGATCATATTGAACAGCGCGAGGAACAGATTCACCGCCGCGAGGCGATCAACGAGCGAGACCTTGGTGCTCTCGACGGTGGCGAGATCGCTCATGTTGAGATGGGCGCCGGCGAGCAGAACGAGGCCGAAGGCGATCGCGACATTGACCAGCGGTCCCGCGATCGCGATCAGGAATTCCTCTTGCGGCTTTTCCGGAATGCGCTCGAGCCGAGCCAGCCCGCCGATCGGCAGCAGCGTCACGTCCGGTGTTGCTACGCCGAAGGCCCGCGCCGTGAAGATGTGCCCGAACTCATGCGCCAGCACACAGGTAAACAGCAGCACCATGAAGATGAGGCCGGACCAGGCCGCCTGCGACCCCTCCGACACCCAGCTGGCGGCGAAGATCCAGCCCAGGAATAGCAGGAAGGTAATGTGCACCCGTATCTGCGTGCCTGCGATCGAGCCAATATTGAGAGACCAGGACATGGGAAACCTCGGGTTGGCCGGGCTATTGTCAGGTCAGGTAGTCACTTAGCCTTGGCATTGCGAGTGGCTCTACCACATTGAGCCGTGTCAAGAGATCGTGCAAACAAGACTGGAGTGCGAACGATGGCCCAGAAACTGACCGGAGATGCCCGCAAGGCGGCGCTCGCCAAGCTTGCCGGCTGGAGCGAGGTCAAAGACCGCGATGCCATTACCAGGACCTTCGTGTTTCGCGACTTCAACGAAGCATTCGGGTTCATGACGCGGGCGGCGCTCGTCGCCGAGAAGCTCGACCACCATCCGGAATGGTTCAATGTCTACAAGACCGTCACGGTGACGCTCTCGACCCATGATGCGGGTGGCCTGACCGAGCGTGACGTCAAGCTAGCCGAGGCGATGAACCGGCTCGCCGGGGCCTGAGCGGCGCCTTGCGACGGCACGCCGCGATGGCCATTTTGAGCAGAGATTGACGTCTGTACTTTGGAGACGCGACATGCCGGTCGATCACGCCGCCGCCTGGGAAGGGCTTGACGAGCGCACTGCGCGGCAGGCTGCCCGCGACGAGGCGCGGGTGCGGCGCGGGTTCTGGAGCAAGGCCAAGCGCGTCGCGGCTCGTTTGCCGTTCGCCGAAGATCTCCTCTCCGCCTATTACTGCGCCTTCGACCGCACCACGCCGATCCAGGTGAAAGCCGCGCTCCTCGGCGCGCTCGCCTATTTCGTTTTGCCGGTCGATCTCATTCCCGACATCCTGCCGGTTCTTGGCTATGCGGATGACGCGGCGGTGCTGGCCACGGCGCTGCGGCTCGTCGCCTCGCACATCCGGCCTGAGCATCGCGAGGCGGCGCGGCAGGCGCTCTCGCGCGGCCTCGACCAATAGCGCCATATGGCGGTGACTAGTGCGGCGAGTTTGAGGTTCCTATCATTCATTGCGGCACGCTCGTTTAGGAACCTCAAATTCAAGAGCCGCACTAGAATCATAGAGTTGCTAGTGCCCCTTTGCTTCCGAAGTTCGTGTTAGAGGTTGCAGCGATGGATGACGAACTTCGGAAGCGGGGCACTAGTCCCGCGATGCTGGCGCAGGCGGTCGAGGAGGCGGCTGGCCTCTATCGCCAGGGCCGGCTCGCCGAGGCAGAGAAGATCTGCAGCCGCGTGTTGCGCGCGCAGGCCAATTGGTTCGACGCGCTGCATCTCCTGGGCGTCCTCAAGCTGCAGGGTGGCAAGGCCGGCGCCGCCTGCACTCATCTCGAGCAGGCGCTCAAGCTCAATCCGACGTCGGCGCAGGTGATGTCGAATCTCGGCATGGCGCTTGCGGCGCTCAACCGCGACCAGGACGCGCTGGCGATTCTCGACAAGGCGATCGCCATCATGCCTGCCTCGGTGGAGTCGATCACCAATCGCGGCAATGTGCTGATGAAGCTTGGCCGGCCGACCGATGCGCTCGCAGCGTTCGATGCCGCGCTCATTCTGGCGCCAGGCTTTCCCGGCGCGCTCGCCAATCGTGGCAATGCGCTCGCGGCGCTCGGGCGCTGCGAGGAGGCGCTCGCCCAGTATGATGCAGTGCTGGCGGTCATGCCCGCGCATGCGGAGACTCATCTCAATCGCGGCAGTGCGCTCACCGCGCTCTCTCGTGCCGCCGAGGCGGTTGCGGCCTTTGATCGCGCGCTCGCGCTGCGGCCCGACTACGTCAAGGCGCATATCGGCCGCGGCGCCGCCCGCCAGGCGCTCAATCAGCAGCGCGAGGCGCTCGCTGATTTCGAGCGCGCGATCGCGCTCGACAAGTCGAACGCGGATGCGCAGCACAACGCCGCGCTCGCGCACCTCACGCTCGGCGACTATCGCCGCGGCTTCGAGCAATACGAATGGCGCTGGCAGCGCAGCGGCATGCCGGCACGCCGCCGCAGCTTCGGCAAGCCGCTCTGGCTCGGTGAATATCCGCTCGCGCGCAAACGTATCCTCATTGCCGCCGAGCAGGGCCTCGGCGACTGCATCCAGTTCGCGCGCTATGTGCCGCCTTTGGCGCGCGCGGGGGCAACCGTGGTGCTGGAGGCGCCGCCTCCACTCTGCAGTCTGTTTGCGCGACTTGCGGGCGTCACCACGGTCGTGGCGCGCGGCGATGCGCTGCCGGACTTCGATGTCTATTGTCCGGCCGGCAGCCTGCCGCGTGCGCTACGCACCGAGGTGTCGAGCATTCCGGCCGACGTTCCTTACCTGCGGGCGAGCGAGGCGCATGTCGCGAAGTGGCGCGAGCGCATCGAGAGCTTGCCGCAACCGCGCATCGCCGTGGCCTGGGCGGGCAGCGCCGATCACGTCAACGACCGCAATCGTTCGCTGCAGCTGCGCCAGATGGCGCCGCTGTTCGCGCTCAATGCGGGCTTCGTCAGTATCCAGCGCGACTTGCGTGCCGCCGATGTCGAGGAGCTGAGGCGACAACCCGCGCTGACCCATGTCGGCGACGCGGTCGCCGACTTCGACGACACCGCCGCCGTGGTGATGCTCGCCGACCTCGTTATCACGGTCGACACCTCGGTCGCGCATCTGGCGGGTGCGCTCGGCCGCCCGATCTGGGTGCTGGTGCCGTTCTGGCCGGACTGGCGCTGGATGCTCGATCGCGCCGATACGCCGTGGTACCCGACCATGCGGCTCTATCGGCAACCGCGGGCGGGTGACTGGGAGGGCGTGATCGCGCAGGTTGCCGACATGGTGCAGACTGGAGCCCGTGCTGCCGGGTTATCCACATCCCTTCCATCGCCGCAGGGACCTCGCCTATAAGGCGAATGCGGGTTTGCGCGAACGGTAGGTGCGATGCGGCAAGACGCCGCCTTCACATTGCCGAATTCGCTGAATAATCCGCACCTTAGCGGGGCGTAGGTGAAAGACCACGGAGGCGGCCAATGCTGGCCAAGGGACTGCTGTGGACGATAGTCACGCTCGCTCTCACGGCCCTGCCGGAGGGCGCCCGCGCGCAGGGGGATCAGCCGACGCTGCTTGGGACCTATGCTGACTGGGGCGCCTACACGGCGACGCCTGGCGGCAAGAAGGTGTGTTTTGCACTTTCGAAGCCGAAATCGTCGACGACCAATCCGCCGGGCCGCCCGCGCAACCCGGCCTTTCTGTTCGTTTCCACCCGGCCGGCCGAGAACGTGCGCAACGAGGTGTCGGTCATCATCGGCTATCCGTTCAAGGAAAGTACCGAAGCGACCGCCGAGGTCGGCACGGCGAAGTTCGCGATGTACACTCAGAAGGACGGTGCCTGGATCAAGAACATGACGGAGGAGGCCCGCATGCTCGACGCCATGCGCAAAGGTTCCGACCTGACCGTGAAGGGCACCTCCGCGCGTGGTACCAGCAGTACCGACCAGTTTTCGCTCAAGGGGCTCGCCCAGGCGCTTGAGCGCGCCGATCAGGCGTGCAAGTGATTCGTGTAGATGATTTTGATGGGAGCAAAGAAATAGAGCCCGCGGTCCTCTTTCTTCCCCATTCGCCACTCACTATTCGCCTTTGGTAATTCGGTTGTTCATTCAGTTGCTCAGGTAATCGAGTTGTCCTCCTATGATTCGCGTCGGTATTGGTGGTTGGGTCTTCGAGCCCTGGCGCGGCACCTTTTATCCTAAAGGTCTGCCGCACGTGCGCGAGCTTGCGCATGCGAGCCGCAACGTGACGTCGATCGAGATCAACAGCACCTTCTATGCCTCGCAGAAGCCGGCAAGCTTCCGGCGCTGGGCATCGGAGACGCCGGATGATTTCGTGTTCTCGCTCAAGGGGCCGCGCTATACCACCCACCGGCGGGTGCTGGCGGAAGCGGGCTCGTCGGTCGAGCGGTTCTTTGGCAGCGGCGTGCTCGAGCTCAAGGGCAAGCTCGGTCCGGTGCTGTGGCAGCTGCCGCCCACCAAGCCGTTCAACCCCGACGACTTCACGGCGTTCCTGGAGCTTCTGCCGCGCACGCTCGACGGCCGAGCGATCCGGCATGCGGTCGAGGTCAGGCACGCGAGCTTCGTGACGGCGGATTTCATCGCGCTGTTGCGCAAGCATGCGGTCGCGCCGGTGCTGGTCGATTCCGAGAAGCATCCGATGATTGCGGATGTCACCAGCGATTTCGTTTACGCGCGCCTGCAACGCACGTCGGAAAAGGTGAAGACCGGCTACGCGCCGGCCGCGCTCGATGACTGGGCCAAGCGTGCGGGAACCTTCGCCAAAGGCGGCACGCCGGATGGCGTCGAAATGCTCGCCGCCGCGCCGCGCGGCAAGGGCAAGCGCGACGTGTTCATCTACATGATCTCGGGCGCCAAGGTGCGCGCGCCCGCGGCTGCCATGGCGCTGATCGAGCGACTGAAGTGATGTGCCGGCTATTTCTTATTCGCTGCCGCGACCTGTGGCGTGAGTTGTTGCGCCCTCTCCCCCTGCGGGAGAGGGCAAGTAGGAGATTCAACAAGCACTGATGGGTGAGGGGTATGGGCCATGAGTTTGCCCCCTCACCCATCATCACTCGTGGACAAGTCTTCTAGCCCTCTCCCGCAGGGGGGAGAGGGCGCAGTAACAGGCACCGAACGCGCTGTCTCACTTCGACAGCTCGGCGAGTTGCGGCACATCCGCCTCCTTGGGCGCGACCGCCTTGGCGGTGATCAGCGTCATCGCCACGATGTCGTAATAGCCCATGGTGGCGATGAGCTCGATCAGGCCCTTCTCGCCGAACGCCTTGACGGCCGCCGCGAAGGTCGCGTCCGACACTGCCTTGTCGCGATACATTTCGGTCGCGTAGTTGTAGAGGATCGTTTCGTCCTCCTTCATCGCGGTGGGGCGCTTGCCGGCGGCGATGTCGGCGCCGACGCTGGGGTCGAGTCCGTCCTTCACGGCTGCCCGATAGTGGCCGCGCCAGATCCACTGGCTCGACCACTGGCGCGCCGTGATCATGATCGCGAGCTCGGTCAGTCGCGGCGGTTGGCCGGTGCCCCAGCGCACGTAATCTGAAAGCGCCTCGAGCTTGGTGGCGAGCTCGGGGCTGCGCATATAGACCTTGAAGGGCGGGTTCCTCAGCGCGGTGGTGTTGTTGCGCGGCGGCTTCTGCAGGTTCTCGATATAGGCCTTTTGCTCGGGGCTGAGCTGGTCCGGATTGAGCGCCGGATAGCGCTCCTGTGCGAAGGCGGCGATCGGCAATGCGCACGTTACGGCAACAAACACGGTTTTCACGAGATGCTGCATGGTGTCCTCCCTTGGTCGCCATTGGTCGCTTTTGGGCCGCAAGCGGCCGCAACGGAAGTGTAGCCTTGAGCGTCTGCATGGCACAATCGGGCTCTGCCAAAGCGCTGCCTGAGAGCCTATTTATGGGTAGAATTCGTGATATGGACTGGCTCTGAGCCGATGACCGAATTGACCACCGATACCGATCCGCGCGCGCCGGCAGGCTTCGTCGAGAAGGCGCCGCTCGAGCGCTACGTGCCGCCAGCGAAGCCCTCGCTGGTCGGGTTGTCACGCGCGGCGCTTGCTCAAGCGTTCGGCGCGATCGGAGTGCCACAGGCGCAGCGCAAGATGCGCGCGCAGCAGATCTGGCACTGGCTCTATGTGCGCGGGGCCACGCACTTTGAGCAAATGTCCAACGTGTCGAAGGAGCTGCACGGCCTGCTCGACGCGCACTTCACGCTGGCGCGGCCCGAGGTGGTGGCCGAGCAAATCTCCGCCGACGGCACCCGCAAGTGGCTGCTCCGGCTGCCGGGCGAAGTAGCGGGCGAGCGACCGCATGAAGTCGAGTGCGTGTACATTCCTGAGACCGACCGCGGCACGCTCTGTCTGTCGAGCCAGGTCGGCTGTACGCTGAACTGCTCGTTCTGCCACACCGGCACCCAGCGCCTGGTGCGCAATCTCATACCGGGCGAGATTGTCGGCCAGGTGATGATCGCGCGCGACCGGCTCGGCGACTGGCCGGGTGCGACGCGCGCCACCGGTGCCGCGCCCTCCCTACCCTCCCCCGCAAGCGGGGGAGGGAAGGGTGGGGGTCGCGATCGCTTTGTGTCGAACGTAGTGATGATGGGTATGGGCGAGCCGCTCTATAATTTGGAGGCGGTGCGCGATGCGCTCCATGTCGTGTCCGACGGAGAAGGCTTGAGCATTTCCAAGCGCCGCATCACCCTCTCGACCTCGGGCGTGGTGCCGATGATCGCGCGCGCTGGCGCCGAGATCGGCACCATGCTGGCAGTGTCGCTGCACGCCGTGCGCGACGATCTGCGCGACACGCTGGTGCCGCTCAATCGCAAATATCCGATCAGGGATCTGCTCGAGGCCTGCCGCCACTATCCTGGCGTTTCCAACGCGCGCCGCATCACTTTCGAATATGTGATGCTCAAGGGCATCAACGACCAGGCGGCCGACGCCAAAGAGCTGGTGCGGCTGCTCAAGGGCATCCCGGCCAAGATCAATCTCATTCCGTTCAATCCGTGGCCCGGCACCCGCTACGAATGCTCGGACTGGGAGCAGATCGAGAAATTCTCCGAGATCGTGTTTAATGCCGGCTATGCGTCGCCGGTGCGCACGCCCCGCGGCCGCGACATTCTCGCCGCCTGCGGCCAGCTCAAGAGCGCGACCGAGAAGCTTTCCGCACGCGAGCGCATGGCGCTGCGCGCCATGGCGATGACGGATTGAGGTCGTATCCTTTCAAGCCGCGCGTTCACGTAGCTCTGGCTGCTCGCCTATTAGCCGAAAATGGCTTACAACCGGCGCCCTGAAGCCGGCGGCGCCAGCAGCCGAGGGACGCATTGGGGAACGATTACAAGTCTTGGGTTGTGTCAACGATGAGTATCGGCCATCTCCTCGGTCGCCTGCTTTTGGTACCGCTCGGCGGCGTGGTCGCCGGCTGCGTCGCAACGCTGGTGGCGTTTCTTGCCAACTGGAAGGTGTTTCTGTCGGTTATCGGCGGGGACGCCATGACCAGTGGCGACGTCGTGGCGATCCTGGTTGGGCTCGCGATGCTTCTGGTCGGCTCCGCCGCAACCTTTCCGATGCTGCTGCCGGCCGTGATCGGGATCACGATCTCCGAGGCGCTGGCGGTGCGCTCCCTGGTCTTCCATGTCCTCAACGGGGTGGTGTCGATCTGGGTCGGCCGTGCCTCGATGGTGGACCCGGGCCGGCCGTTCGAGTTCCACGGTCAGCCACCCGCCGTGCTCGCAGCCGGCCTGGCAGCGGGGCTGGTCTATTGGCTGATCGCCGGCCGCAACGCCGGCCTCGTCCCCGACACTCCACGGGTGGTGCCGCCCGGAGTTCCTAACCCCCGCTGAGTGAAATGAGAAGCGTGTCGCATGGCCCATTGGCCGAAGCTCAAAGTCGAGTCTCCAGGCGCTCGCGCGCTGATGCATTCGCCCGGCAGACAACGGTAGGCCAATGAACCAGACCGGCCTTCTGATCGCGCTGGCGGTTGCGGTGGTGGCTGGTCTCGCCTTTGGGCTCTATCCGCAGCTCGATCTTGCTCTGGTCTCGCCGTTCTACGATCCGGCGACCGGCTGGGTCGTGGGTGGCCACGGCTGGGTTCTGGTGCGCAACACGGCCTCGTGGCTGATTGCGCTGATCGCGGCACCGGCCGGCATCGCGCTTCTCGGCAAGTTCTTGCGGCCGCACAAGACGACGCTGATGCCGCCGCGCCACGCGCTCCTGGTGCTGCTCACGTTGGCGCTCGGACCGGGCCTCCTGGCCAACACCATCCTCAAGGATAACTGGGGCCGCCCGCGTCCGATCGAGGTGACCGAGTTCGGCGGCCCGCTCAAGTTCCTGCCGTGGTGGGATCCGCGCGGCCCCTGTCCGAAGAACTGCTCGTTCATCGCCGGCGAGCCTTCAGGCGCGTTCTGGACGCTGGCGCCGGCTGCGCTCACCCCGCCGCACTGGCGCGCGCTCGCCTATGGGGCCGCGCTCGCATTCGGCGCTGCGATTGGGCTCGTGCGCGCCGCCGGGGGCGGCCATTTTTTCAGCGACGTGGTGTTCGCGGGTGTGTTCATGTTCCTGCTGATCTGGATCATGCACGGACTGCTGTTGCGCTGGCGGGCCGATGACAAGCCCTAGCACTACTTTGGCAGATTTACTCATGCTGCCGCGCGCTGCATATCCATTTTCGGCAGTGTGGACATCGGTGTGG
>Ga0137409_10004823_pt1 | contig 14131 bp, 15 predicted proteins | sample CZODoug1_16funga_FD_122059 | JGI IMG/M metagenome (GOLD analysis project Ga0137409, IMG submission 122059) | Vadose zone soil fungal communities from Angelo Coast Range Reserve, California, USA - CZODoug1_16fungal (Hybrid Assembly) | ecosystem: Environmental > Terrestrial > Soil > Vadose zone... | reverse complement strand
CGCCACCGCCCCCGCCACCGCCACCGTGGCCGCCGCCCCCGCCACCTCCACCGCCCCCTCGGGCAAGTGCATCTGTCGCAGCGAAGCCAGTTCCCAGCGCCATCGCCAGGATGGCGATCAGGGGCATCCGCTTCAGACATTTGTTCATGTGAACTCCATTTGACTGAATTAGGTTGATGACTGAGCAATACGTAGTGGCTGAGCGCTAAAGGCTATTGCTCCTTGTTGCTGTCGAAAGCCTCTGCTTGCTGGGATCGGCGCTTCGCATCCCCTTACTCTGATCGCAAATCGCTCGAGTGATGTGCATCTGTTGCGAGTTCTGGTCGAGTACACACAGAACTGCAAAGGGCGGGAGGTCTGCTGCACAATGGGTGGTGCTTGCCTCAATTTTTGGCCATGAACTCACAGATCAGATTCGCCTGACCTGGTCGTTTGACGTCCACTATTCCCTCAACAGCGGCGCAACGCGGGATCGAGGGAAGGAGAGAGCGGGGCCACTCAATTATCACGAGAGGGTGTCTGGAGGTCTCACTGGCAATAGGGCCTCACTTCCGAAATCGCATACGCGCTTGTCATGCTCTCATCGCCGCTGACACAAGGCCAGCATGGATTGCCAGGACGATCCCTCCAATCGGACAGCTGATTGGGGTCATTTTCGTTGCAAACCTCAGCCACGGGCGCATGCTCGCTTAACGGGGCCGCTACATGCTGGATTATGGGCGCTTCAGTGATCGCTATCGCCGGTGCGGCGGATGCTGAGAGTGACAGCTCCGCCGCCAAGAGCAGGCCGATGATGATTGCACCAAATCTCATGATGGTTCTCCAGATCTCTCGCTATGACCGGGATGTAGTGCTGGAGCGGCCCATTGCTTTGGCGAGATTGCCGTGATCGCGTTTGGTGTTGTGCAACCGGCAAAGGCAAACAAAAGTATATATTTCAGAAACCAAAACAGAATTGGCGGTCAACCTAGCGTACGATAGCAATATGTCGCCGACCGCTTAATTGAAGGTCGCTCGCAGGCGTTCCTGTTTTGAGATTTACGAAAGGGCTCAACCGATGTCTCTGAAAGCAATGACGGGCGTTGTTGTCGCCTTGGCCGTTCTGGCATCACCGGCGTTTGCGGCCAACAGCACTGCGCGCATCAACGGATATAATGCCGATGCGCAGCGGCAGGCGTCTTTCGGGGGAGCACAGCTCGTCCGGACCGTCCGCGATTCCCAGTTGGTCGCCGCCGACCAAGTCCCGAACCTCGATGTCCGTCCCGGTTGTCAAGCGACGGACATAGCGGACATGTCGCAACAGACCTGTCTTGAGGACGAGAGAGCAGCGCGCGACGATCTGATGAAGGAATGGGGACAATTCCCGGCGCAAGACAAAGCGATGTGCGCTGATCAGAGCAAGAACTATCATCCCAGCTACGTCGAGCTCCTGACTTGCCTCGAAATAGCGCGCGATGCAAAAATCCCGTACGAGACAGGACAGCGGGGGCAGCAAACCGATGCTGTCGGCCCGCGCTGAATTGGCCCTGGACACCTTATGGTCGCCGCCAATTGCCTAGTTGCCATTGCACCGGCCCAACGCGACATTGATCCATTCAATTAATGCGGCTGGCTGAAAAGGCTTGCTCAGAAAGCAAAGGGCACCGCCTCCAAGCGCTTGCGCCTTGATGCTCTTGTCAGGGAGGGCACTGATGAAAATCATCGCAACGGAGCGGCCTTGCGAGCGCAACAGGTCTTGCAGTTCGATTCCCGTCATAGCCGGCATTTGGACGTCCACGATCAGGCAGGATGTGTCGGTCAGCTGCGGCGAGTCCAGGAAATCCTTGGCTGAGGCGAACGTATGCGTGGTCAGTCCGAGCGACCGAACCAGCCGGCTAGTCGACAACCGAACCGAATCATCATCGTCGATGATTGAAATCGCGGGAACTTGGGTCAAGTAAACCTACCTTCATGCAATCGTTGCCAGTACGTAAATAAATGTGCCTCCGAGGCGCGATGGGAAATCATACATAGGTTTGTTATCGCTATCACTTCTGATTTGTGCGCCGCACACCGAGGGCCTCAGCCATTTTTACAAGATCGGCAACAGAACGTGCGTGCATTTTCTTCATGATACGACCGCGATGGATCTTAACGGTGATCTCGGCGAGGTTCAATTCCGCTGCGATCTGCTTGTTCATCAACCCGGACGAGACCAGTGCCATCACCTCGCACTCGCGCGGGCTCAGAGTCTCAAACAGGGCCCGCAGGTCGGACAGGATCTTCTCGCTCGCGCGCCGTTTTCGGTCTCGGTCGATTGCTGTCGCAACAGCATCCAGCATGTCCTGGTCGCGAAATGGCTTGGCCAGGAAGTCGACCGCTCCCCCTTTCATGGCCCGAACCGTCATCGGGATATCGCCGTGCCCCGTCATGAAAATGATCGGGATGTGGGTAACCAACTCGGCTTGAAAGTCCAATCCGCTCTGTCCCGGCAATCTGACGTCGAGGACCAGACAACTGGGAACATCTGGAAGCGTGCTCTGGAGGAATTCCTGAGCTGAGCCGAACGCTCTCGTTTCAAAACCGACGGATCGGAACAGGAGCGTGAGTCCATTCCGCACTGACGGGTCATCGTCGATAACCAGCACAAGGGATTTCTGATGTTCAGTTGCCATGGTCATCACTTGCCGAGCAACATAATGCCTCATTTCAGCCGTGAGCATCCACAGCACAGAGCAAGGTGAGCCGAAAAGTCGTGCCTCCGTCAGGATTTGACGAAGCCCAGATCTTTCCGCCATGTGCTTGAACGATCGAACGGCAGATCGATAGGCCCATTCCCATCCCATTGGGCTTGGTGGAAAAGAAAGCGTTGAAAAGACGGTCCAAGTTCTGGGGCTCAACGCCGCGGCCTGCGTCTTGAATTTCGACCAGCACCCGGTCTGGCTCCGTCTGGCTCGAACGGATCACGATCCTGCGCGGACGCTCGATGATGTCCGCCATCGCTTCCAACCCGTTCATCACGAGGTTTATAATGACTTGCTGTAGTTGAATTCGATCGCCGATGACCTGCGGGGCAGTCGGCGTGAGTTCCAGATGCACCAAGGCATGATGATCGGAGAACTCACGCTGGAGCAGGCGGATGGCATCGCTGATGATGTCGCTGACGTCCAGCGCGACCTTCTGCGGATCGGTCTTCTTTGACAGAGCGCGGATACGCTGGACCACTTCACTCGCACGCATGGCATCATTGATGATGGACTGGAGGGCTTCACGAAGCTCGGTCAGATCCAGTGAACTGTGGTCGAGCAATCGAAGGCAAGCCCCACTGGACGTGACGATGCCGGTAAGTGGTTGATTGACTTCGTGGGCGATCGAAGCCGTCAGCTCTCCGAGTGTCATCACTCGATTGATGTGTGCGAGTTCCGTCTGCGCCCGTTCCAAGGCCTCCTGCGAGCGCTTGCCTTCCGTGATGTCATTGTTTGTTTCCAGTGTACCAATGGGCTGGCCACGTTCGTCCCGCCGCAATGACCATCGGCTCGACACGATGACGGTGTTGCCATCTCGTTTGGTATGAACGAGCTCACCCTCCCAACGGCCGGTCTGCAGCAACTCCGCTTTAATTTCTTGCAGCGGCGCCGGGAAAACAGTCTTCAGCAATTCATGAGTGACTCTGCCGATCGCATCGTACCGGCTCCAGCCGTACAGCTGCTCAGCGCCGGAGTTCCAGTACGTTATGATATCATTCATGTCGCGGACGAAAACAGTGTCGTGGGTGAGATTAAGGAGCCGCGCCTGCTCAATGAGAACGACATTCGCTGACTGGCTCTTCAATGCGAGGAACGTGGTGGCCCCGATTGCGGCAATGCTCACGAGACATCTGCCCGCAGCTTCATCAATCTCAGGCTCATGCGTCAGCGCATAGCTCAGCAACGTCAAGGCCATACATCCAACCGCGACGATCAACACGTTGCGGCGACTGAAATACTGGGCAGCCAATAAAACGACGACCACATAGAGCACCGCCACCGCGATATCGAGAGGTGTCACAGTGTCGATGATGAAGACTGCGATCGCAAATAGCCCGGTAAAGACCGCAACCAGGCCCGGAACGCCAGGCAATGCTGACGACGGCGATTTGGAGTTCATCTCACTGGCATTCCGGAGTCACTTGGCGTCCGGGCGATTTTCAATCCCGCCCGCCATTTATTATATACCCGAACAATAGCACTGATAAAGGCCGAGCTAGCAGTCAAATCAGCACGATCGAGAGAAGGATGGAAACTCAGTCGGACATCGGAGCAAAGCAGGGCCAAATGCAGCAATTGGACCAAAGCCATTTACTGCCTATTCTGGTACATCCTTGTACGGAATTCGAGCAGTCGAGGATCCTGTCCGGTTGCATTCCTTGAGGGGCGGACCAGCAGCGGCAAACCCCGTGATAAGCACACGGGAGGCGCCTGGACGCGGATTACCTTTAGAACTCTGTTCTAGGAGAATCGGGTCCGAGAGCGAGTGAAGAACGCCGGAGCAGCGGATTTCTTGCGTGAGCCTTTCGACGAGGTGCGACTTTTCGAATCGCGAACTGAGCCTTGATCAGGCGACAACCGTCCCAGGAAATGCGAATGCTGCGTTTTATTTCATATTGCGCAAAAGAGATTCGCCTTCGAAGCAATCCTATAGCGGCGCGGGAGCTATCAACCCATCTGGCCGAGTATCAGCGGGCAGGGAATGGTCCCTGGTCGGTTGAAACTTTGCAGGAGAAGCAATCATGTCAACGAAAGCGATGGTTGGCGTCGTATTCGCCTTGACGGCGGTTCTGACTTCGCCAGCCTTAGCGCAAACCACATCGCGCGCTGTCTCCGGCGCCTATATTCAGCAGATCGCGGCGCACTCGGCGCATCGCAATTGGAATGTCTATGTCAATGGTCACTATGTGGGCACCGATCCGGATCCGCGCATTCGCAGCCAGCTGGCACACGACCCGTGCCAGGGCGGCGGCTGCTAGTAAAGTGCCTATTGGTCGTTTCTGCGTTGCAAGCCTGGAGCGAGGGCTCCGGCTTGCATTACGCGGTAACGCGAGGGGCAGGAACAATGGGATGAGGGCAGTCTCGCGTCGGTAACATGTTCACGGAGGATGAGGGCGTGAGAAAATGGGACCGTTTTCCGGAATGATGTTTCTACTGACGAGGGCGCGCTGCGTGAACGCCCGGATTGCCGCTGCGACCATAGCCATAGTCGCGACGGTTGGTAGCGCTGCAGTTTGGGGGCAACAGGCAAGTGACACGCTTTCGCCCGCCGCCCTGAAGGAAATTGCAGAAGTCGAGGCCGAGATCGATCGGATCGAGGCAGACACTCTTGAGCGGCTGGCCGCACCGCCGAATAACGAGGTGCAACAAATTGAGCTGCTTGGTAAAGCGATGCTCTACGACAAGCAGCTCTCGGTGAACCGCAATGAGGCCTGTGCGTTTTGTCACATGCCCGAGATGGGCTTCACCGGCCCGGTGTCAGAGCTTAACCGCACGACCGGCTCCTACCCCGGTTCAGTGCGCACGCGTTTCAGCAACCGCAAGCCACAGTCTCACGCCTACGCCCCGTTGTCGCCCGTTCTACATTACAATCCCGGCCAGGGCGATCTGGTAGGCGGCAATTTCTGGGACATGCGTGCTACCGGCCGTCGGCTCGGCAATCCCGCGGCCGAGCAGGCAGAGGGGCCACCGACCAATCCCGTCGAAATGGGGCTGGCTGATTTCGCTTGCGCGGTGTACCGCGCCTCACAGAGGCCGTACCGCGCGCTGTTCGAAGGTGTATGGGGCGCGCAGGCGTTCGCCATCCAGTGGCCCAGTGATGTGGAGGATGTCTGTAGTCAGCCCGGGCCCCCACCTGCGAACGATCCGATGCCTGTCCACCTCACAAAGCTCGATCGCGGCCGCGCCGCTGCCACGTTCGATCAGATGGCGCAGTCAATCGCCAACTACGAGATCTCCGGGGAGGTAACAGCTTTCACCTCCAAGTTCGATGCCGTTATGGCAAACAAGGCGCAGTTCACGCCGCAGGAGCAGGTGGGCTACGCGCTGTTTCGCGGCAAAGCGAAATGCAACAACTGCCACCGCGACGGCGGCCCTGGCGAAGATCCGCTGTTCACTGATTTCACAGCTAGCAATATCGGAACTCCCGCAAATCCGATGCTCCCCTACTACGCCGAGCAACAACCGGATGAGCGAGGCTATGCCGCAAATCCGGCAGGAGCACAGTATGTCGACTCCGGCGTCGGCGGTTTCCTCACCGAGCGCAACCTTCTCAGCCACCCTTCCGCCGTTGATGCTCGCTGGCGCCCCATGGCGGCTGAGACCATGGGGCGATTTCGGGTGCCAACGCTGCGCAACGTGGACAAGCGGCCTTACCCAAATTTCGTCAAAGCCTATGGACACAACGGCTACTTCAAGAGCCTGAAATCGGTCGTGCATTTCTACAACACACGCGACGTCCTGCAACGCTGCGGCCCCAAAGATCTCGGGGAGGGCACCACGTGCTGGCCTGCGCCAGAGTCCACTGACAACATGAATACCAAGTTCATGGGACGGCTCGGGCTTTCGGACGAGGAGGAAAATGCGCTGGTCAGCTTCCTGCAGACGCTCACCGACGGCTATTTTCAACGGTGATAGGGACCCGGGCCGGTGCCTGCAGTTTGCTGATTAGAGCACCGAGCCTCGGGGTCACCTCACGCCGGTGGCTCAGGTGAGAGGCGCAAGCCTCGCGCAACTGTGCGGCCTAAGCGAAGAATGAGCTTCGCAAGCCAGGACGACGATGACCATCAATCTACGCAGAACGGAACGGTGTGGATCGAGCTGCCATTGGGATCATAAGCTTCGAGATGACAGCTCTGCATTCAATTGGAATTGGGCTTATGCTCGTGCTCACGCCGGGCGTTATTCTGCTGGGTCTTGTTCTTTGGTACACCGCGGAAGGCAGCAAGGATTGACGCCCTGCTTCGATCAAGACCTTTGAGAAGACACTATCATTATTGCGGGCGTGTACTGGGCGGTATCAAATACTGACATAATCTTTCCTCCTGCCTACTCGGGGCCAGTCCGAGTCTACCGGATCGATAAGCCGGGTGTCCGCAGGCGAGATCGAGGCGCAAGTTTCTCGGTTCGCATCGAAGCGCCTCGGGTTCTGGGCCATCGTTGGTGACGAGCTGTCTACTCTGAAACCTTTCCGGTCAGGCACTGATAAATGAAGAATTCGTATCCGCGTCCTGCCTCCCTTTGCCACCCTCGCTCGGCCGCGAGGTTGGCGCACTCATTATATTGACGGTCGCTCGTCGGTATACATTCGGCGGGGCCGTCGCCTTCATAGCAGAAGGTTTCCTGCTCCCGTGGCTCTGCCGTGTTCCTCGGATCCGCTGACTGGGCGAATGAGGATCCAGACCAAATTGCAATGCCACCATATGCCAACATCACCACAATGAATTTCCGCATGGCTTTCTCCTGAGTCGCGTGAGTGGACCTCCCACTGATCCTCTACATGATCTTGGCGCGTGACCCTTGTTCCGGCTTGCCCTCGATTTCAAAGTCTTGCTTGAATGGAAGGATCGAAGGTCGGCTCTCGCCGAAAACAATAGGACGGCCATAGCCGCGAGGCTACGCGGCACTGACGAGAGCGGGTAACCGATCGCGCCAGCTCGTCGTCACCCGCGATGGCCAAGATACGGCGGGCTGGGAACACTTTGCGACACAGATCATCGACGCAAGGCTCGGCCAATCACAGCAATCCGGAAGAAGCGACCGCGCGAGAAGGTGCCTAGTCTCAAAGGGGCTGCTCGAGTACGGCATCTCAGCCCGACGACTGCAATTTGCATGCGAGTCTATTCCGGTTAGGCGCAATTCTGATCAGGAGCCACTTTCGTGAGAGCCGTTGCAGGCCAGGTTGCGGAGACTGTCGTGACTGCTGGGGTTACGCACATACATGGAGTCGCTCGATCCATGTGCGTTGATCTCGCGAAGACGAATCTCTGAGGAGAATTGTAAATGGAAATCTCAGCGGTTCTCTTCTCGTGCCCGCTGCCGGCCTCAGCGCGTATTGGAGGCGAAAGAGCGACACCAACTGTACAACTCAGTTCCCGCTTACCTGATTTCATCACGCTGATGAAACCACGCGTGATGGTGCTTGCTGTATTCACTGCGCTTGTTGGATTGATGATTGCACCAGTTCAGCTCGACCCACTCCTGAAGTCCGTTGCAGTCCTCGCAATTGCCGCGGGGGCTGGCGCCGCCGGCGTGCTCAACATGTGGTACGACGCCGATGTCGATGCCCTGATGACACGCACTGCGATGCGGCCAATTCCTGGTGGCAGGGTGTCGCGGACAGAGGCGCTTGTATTCGGGCTTGCTCTTGCCGGCGGCGCCGTAACCGTTCTTGGTGTCGCCGCTAACATTAAAGCGGCAGTGCTCCTCGCCTTCGCGATCTTCTTCTATGTCGTTGTCTATACGGTCTGGCTGAAGCGGAACACGCCACAGAACATCGTCATCGGGGGCGCTGCCGGTGCGCTTCCACCCGTGATTGGCTGGACAGCGGCAACTGGAGAACTCGGGCTCGAGCCGCTCGTTTTATTTCTTGTGATCTTCCTGTGGACGCCGCCTCATTTCTGGGCGCTGTCGCTCAATCGTACCAACGAATATGCCCATGCGGGCATTCCCATGCTGCCGGTTGTTGCCGGAAGGGCCGCAACAACGCGGCAGATCCTCATCTATAGCGTCCTATTGGTGCCAATTTCATTGCTTCCGTCGGTATTCGGGTTTGCAGGCCCGATCTATGGCGCGACCGCCGTCATCTGCGGAGCGATCCTTGTCGTGCTCGCCGTCCAGCTGCGCAGGAGCAGGGAGACTGATCGGCAGGCCGCCCACCGCCTGTTCGGGTTTTCCATTGTCTACCTGTTCGTACTCTTCGCGGCGCTCCTAACCAGCGGCGGCAGCAATCGACAGTCATCCCCTCTGTCCGCGCGTTTTTCTTGGACTGCCGTCGAAGCCGCACAAGCTGAATGGTCAGCACGGCCACTCCGGTTCGGGCGCAGTTCTGCCTGCATGAGGGCAGACGAGGTCTAGCATGCAGTACATTTTACTAACCATCATGATAGTCAGCGCCGCGACACTCGGCGGCTGCACTGAAGGGGTGCTCGATCCGAAGGGCCCCATCGCTGCCGCCGAACGACAGATCATGTTCAACTCACTCGGGATTATGCTGGCGATCGTGATCCCGACGATTCTCGCTACCCTCGGCGTCGCCTATTGGTTTCGCTCGTCCAATAAGCGCGCCCGCTACCTGCCCGATTTTGAGTATTCCGGCCGACTCGAGATGCTCGTTTGGTCGATTCCTGCCATGACGGTGCTCCTGGTTGGCGGCGTCGCCTGGGTTGGCTCGCACGACCTCGATCCGCGCAAGCCGATCGCCTCCACAATCAAGCCCCTCACCATCCAGGTCGTCTCGCTCGACTGGAAATGGCTGTTCATCTACCCCGACCAGGGCGTCGCGACCGTCAATCAGCTGACCATCCCGATCGGTAAGCCAGTCAGCTTCGAGCTGACCTCCTCAGGGGTGATGAATAGCTTCTTCGTGCCGCAGCTCGGCAGCCAGATCTACACTATGGCGGGAATGGTGACGCGCCTTCAGCTGCAGGCCGATCTTCCTGGGACATACCGGGGTCTATCGGCCCAGTACAGCGGCAACGGCTTTGCCGATATGCGGTTTAATGTCGATGCGGTCCCAGCTGAAAACTTTGCGCAGTGGGTGGATGCAACTCGCAGCGCTGGTCCGGTGCTCGACACACAAGCTTATGCCGCTCTGGCCAAGCCAAGCAAAGCGGTTGAGCCTTTCTCTTTTGGTGCCGTCGCTACCAATTTGTTCAACGGCATCTTGACTACCGGAATGCGGCCGAACGACCCACCCTCGGTCATCCATCCGATGTCAGAAAGAGCTGAAAAATGAATCTATTCGGCAAGCTCAGCTGGGCCGCGATCCCGTTCGATCAGCCGATCGTGATGATCGCCTCGGCATTGATGATCCTGGCCGTCGCGCTCGTTCTTGGGTGGGTCACGCTGAAGGGACATTGGCCTTACCTGTGGCGCGAGTGGCTGACATCGGTCGACCATAAGCGGATCGGCGTGATGTATTGCGTGCTGGCGCTGATCATGCTGCTTCGGGGGTTCAGCGACGCAATCATGATGCGTGCCCAGCAGGCGGTCGCGGCTGGCGGCGCGCAAGGATATCTGCCGCCGGAGCATTTTGATCAGATTTTCTCGGCCCACGGAACGATCATGATCTTCTTCATGGCGATGCCGTTTATGATTGGCTTGATGAATTTTGCGGTCCCACTGCAACTTGGTATCCGCGACGTTGCGTTCCCGACATTGAACCAAGTGAGCCTGTGGCTGACGGCATCAGGCATACTGTTGACGAATATCTCTCTGGCTGTCGGGGAATTCGCCAAAACAGGCTGGGTGGCTTATCCGCCCCTGAGCGAGCTGCAATTCTCGCCCGGCGTCGGTGTCGACTACTATCTCTGGGCGCTGCAAATCTCAGGGGTCGGTACGCTGATGACCGGAATAAATTTCGTCACGACAATTCTGAAGATGCGAGCACCGGGAATGGGGTATTTGCGGATGCCGGTCTTCTGCTGGACAGCGCTCGCCACCAACTTGCTCATTGTGGCGGCATTTCCAGTTCTGACCGCGACCTTTGCGATGCTGTTGCTCGATCGTTATCTCGATTTCCACTTCTTCACGGTCGAGGCACAGGGCAATGCGATGATGTACGTCAATCTGTTCTGGGTGTGGGGTCACCCGGAGGTCTACATCTTGATCTTGCCGGCGTTCGGCGTGTTTTCCGAGGTCATCGCGACCTTCTCCGGCAAGCCGCTGTTTGGCTATCGCTCCATGGTTGCGGCCACTATGGCGATCTGCGTCCTTTCCTTCCTCGTTTGGCTGCATCACTTCTTCACCATGGGCGCCAGCGCAGACGTCAACGGCTTCTTCGGCATTATGACGATGATCATCGCGGTACCCACTGGCGTCAAAGTCTTCAACTGGCTGTTCACGATGTGGGGCGGCCGTGTTCGATTCACGGTGCCGGTCCTATGGTCGCTCGGATTCATGGTCACATTCGTAATCGGCGGCATGACCGGGGTGCTGATGGCCGTGCCGCCGGTCGATTTCCAGGTGCACAACAGTCTGTTCCTGGTCGCGCATTTCCATAACGTCATCATCGGCGGGACAGTGTTCGGCGCAATCGCGGGTTACAATTATTGGTTTCCCAAGGCGTTCGGCTTCAAGCTCGACGAACGGTGGGGCAGGGCCTCGTTCTGGTGCTGGCTGACGGGCTTCTATCTCGCTTTCATGCCGCTTTACGCGCTGGGGCTGCTAGGCATGACCCGGCGCATGCAGCATTACGATAATTCGGATTGGCAACCCTGGCTGCTGGTGGCAGCGATTGGTGCCGTGGTCATTCTGGCGGGGATAGTCTGCCAGCTCATCCAGCTCGTTGTGTCGATCCGCGCCCGAGGGCGGCACCTCGACGTGACAGGCGATCCATGGAACGGCCGTACGCTGGAATGGTCAACGCCTTCGCCACCACCCGCCTGGAACTTTGCCGTCCTGCCGTCTGTCACCGGGATAGACGCCTATTGGAACAGCAAACAGTCCGCGCGCGCACACCCACACGATGCGGCGCAAGCGCGCGAGTACGAGCCGATTGAAATGCCGAAGAACAGCGCAACCGGCTTCATCACCGCATTCTTCGCCGTTGTCAGCGGGTTTGCGCTGATTTGGCACATCTGGTGGTTGGCCGCTCTCGGAGCGCTCGGCGCACTCGTGACGATCCTTGTCTTCGCATTCCGCGATGAGGAGGAGGTTGAGATCCCGGCTGAGCGGATCGCCCAGCTCGATCGGCGTCACCAGGCCGAGGTTACCCTATGAACATCGCTGTCGCTCTCGATGATGTCCATACTGACGCGCTCCCTGACGCGAGCGAAGCCGGGCCCGCTCCGAAGCGGATTGTTGTCGCCTATGGCTTCTGGATCTTCCTGCTAAGTGACATCGTAATGTTCTCGGCGCTCTTTGCTGCCTATGCGGTTCTCGTGCGTGCAACGGCTGGCGCGCCGACCGGCACGGAGCTGTTCAATCAGGCCAGCGTCGCGATCGAAACCGCTTGTCTTCTCGTCTCGAGTTTTACGTGTGGACTGATGTCGGTGGCAATCGGCTCACGACGCCGTTTTGGAACTTATTTCTTTGCGCTGGTTACCTTCGTGCTTGGTGCGACGTTTCTCGCCCTTGAGCTTCGCGAGTTCGCCGGAATGATTGCCGCCGGCGCGACCCCGCAACGCAGCGCCTTTCTTTCCGCCTTCTTCACACTTGTCGGCTGCCACGGCCTGCACGTTGCCGTCGGACTAATCTGGCTGGCAGTGATGATGGCGCAGGTCGCAACTAAGGGCTTTCGCGCCATCGTGGAGCGGCGCCTACTCTGTTTTGCTTTGTTCTGGCACGCACTCGACATCATTTGGATTTGGCTATTCACGGTCGTTTATCTGATGGGAGGCCGCCCATGACGGAAACGCAGTACGATCGCGCACCGGGAGACAGCCCAGCCTCACCCGCGCCGGAAGAGAGAGCGCCGTCCGACGTGGTCATCTACACGATCGGACTAGCTCTAGCCGTGTTGCTCACAGTTACGTCCTTTTGGGTCGCCAACACCTCGCTGCTCTGGGGACCCGGAATTCCCCTCGGCCTTGCCGTGCTCGCCATAGCGCAGATGGGGGTTCACCTCGTCTTCTTCCTCCACATCACCACCGGACCGGACAACACCAACAACGTGCTGGCGCTTGCGTTTGGCGTGCTCATCGTGACGCTGGTGGTCGCCGGCTCGCTGTGGATTATGGCAAACTTGAACGACAATATGATGCCACCGCCCGAACTGATGAATTTGCATCTGCAGCACTGACCAGCGTCGAGGAGGAAAATGCGCTAGTCGGCTTCCTGCAGATGCACACCGAGGCCATTTTCAAGGTGAAACGGCCTGCCGGTTCCGGCATTTTGGTAATCTGCAGCACCGACCCGTCATAGCGGGTCAGCTCATCCCCATCGACCTCCTCGACTAACTGTTGCATTTTCTACCGACGAAGCCCGATCTCCGACGTTTTAGTTTTCCATGGAAATGGCTCGGCATCCACACCGCGTCGCAAACGATGCCCGGATACTCGTGCCCGAGCTGTTGTATGATGGCCGGCAGCAACCCGGCGGCGCTCGCCCCCCGGGCAGCCCACCCTCACCAACGGTCGGGGTCGGCCAGAAACTCGTTTTCCTTAACGCCCTGTCGCAGTTCGTCGAAGATTGCGAGACCTTGTCTGAGGAGGGCCTGCCGTACAGCGTGGGCTCGACGCCACGGGCATTGCGGTCCAGGAGGCGCGCCCCGATCGCATTTCCACCTGAGACGCCGCCGATTGGGTCAGATTGAGTTGAGTTACAGTTCGCGCAATGCTGCCCCGGCGCACGACCGCATCGAGGAGCTGTAGGTCCCGCAGCCTGAGGGGAGGTGGGCTTAAATCCTGCCTTTCTGACTAAAACTCTATTTCAGATGTTGATCATATCTTCTAAGCAGCCATTGCCTGTTGTTCTGACGGATCCTCCTGATTATCGACCTTCGCGCTTCCCAGCCAAAACGATATTAACTGGTGCTGTTTACCCTGTACGGTACCGACGATTACGTCAGAAATTCTCTGCTGTTGATTGCGTAGATGATCTCGTAACAGCTGATCGCATGTGATGTATCCAGCATTTACTCCGGGAAGTGAATGGTTCATCAAGAGATGCACGTCAAGTTCTGAGACTTTCGCGGCTTGAGCAAGCGTGCGATAACTTTGTCGGAGATCGTTTCCCCACTTTAACAAGACGTCGCGTTCCTCTTTGTGTTCCGTAAGATGCCCCGTCTCGCTCTCGGCAGGAAATAGCCAATATTGTGCTTGCTCAGGGTAAAGCATTCGCCCAAGCCTCAATGCTCGGATGATGCATCTGATCATAGGTCGCGACAACGGGATGTCGAAAGCTTTTTCCTCACCGCCTTTTGGTTTCGGGATTTGAATGAGCCTTTGCCTTAAATCAATGTGCTC
>Ga0137409_10004821_pt1 | contig 14135 bp, 10 predicted proteins | sample CZODoug1_16funga_FD_122059 | JGI IMG/M metagenome (GOLD analysis project Ga0137409, IMG submission 122059) | Vadose zone soil fungal communities from Angelo Coast Range Reserve, California, USA - CZODoug1_16fungal (Hybrid Assembly) | ecosystem: Environmental > Terrestrial > Soil > Vadose zone... | reverse complement strand
TAAACGTAGGTCCAGAGCAGCTTCCCCGTCGCCGCGTCAGCCGCGTAAATATTGTTTTGCATGCCTTCGAGGTAGACTACGCCATCCGCAACGAGTGGTCCCGCCTGCAAGCCGGGCCTCAATATCGGGTCGGCAGGAGGAACGCCGGCGGATAATGCCCACACAGGCGCGAGCTGCTTCACATTCTCCCGCGTAATCTGGTTCAGCGGACTGTAACTCCAACCTTTATAATTTCCGTAAAACGTCAGCCAGTTCTGAGGCTCTCTTTCGGAATGCTCCAGCCGCGACTCCATCGACCCTTGTTGCGCTTTGGCGGATTGAATGTCGAATATCGTCAGAAATAGAATCAGGAAACTTGCATGGCTCAAATAATTGCTGTGGCGCGTGGCAGTGCTCTTCAAAAAATGCATTACGGGTCTCCGCTTATCAAGATTATGGGTTCTTATTGTGGCTCGCAGTCTGGTCATTATCGCCGCGCGTTTGGGAAAGTCAAGGTTCCGGCAGTAGCACAGGCTTCAGCCTGTCCTACTAAAACCGATGGTACGCGTGCGAAGAACTTTCAGAGCAGCACGAGTCCGCGACGAATTCCGAGGGAGACAGCTTCGGTGCGGCTCGACGCGCCCAGCTTGCCAAGTATTGAGGCGACATGAAATTTTACGGTGTGCTCAGAAATTTTGAGCCGTGCGGCAATTGTTTTATTGGCGAAGCCGCTGGCGAGCATTTGAAGCACTTCGCTTTCGCGCGGTGTAAGCGGCTCGGCGAGTTCGCCAAGTTGGCGCGACGCACCTTCCACCACTGGAAACATCAGGTCCACTTCCGCAGGATGCACAACGATAAGACCGGCCGCCGCGGCTTCCAGGGCAGCGACCAGTTGTTCCGGCGCAATATCGCTTGGCAAGACGGCGCGGACGCCGGCTCGCAGCGTTTCAGCAAGCGATTTGGGCTCTCGATGATCTGTAAGAACCACGATGGCGGCCTCGGAAGCAAGTTGCGATGCCGCGAGGGCATCCATCACCGTTTCGAACTGTTCTCCGGAAGCCTCGACGAGAATCACGTCAGCCTGAAGATCCATCCATTGACCGGCGAGAGATTCGAAATCGGCAACACTGCCCACAACCTCGGCTTCACGGCCACCGAGTAGGCTCTGCAGTCCCGTTCGAACCAGCGATGAACTGGCGACGATGAACGCTCGAATCACGCTGCCGCGGAACTCCTTGAGCCGATCTGATTCCCCAGTTGTACCGTCACTCGACGAACATGGGAATAGTCTCCGCGCAGAAATTCCAGTCTTAGCAGCCGCTGGCCCTTCCCTTGTAGCGCCTGGGAGAGATCGCCAGGCGATGTGAAGGCTTTTTGTTCGGTCCCCAACAAAATGTCGCCCGGCAAGAGTGATGCGAGGGAGGCCGGACTGTCGGGCTCTATTTCCGCCAGCAGCAAGCCGAAGCGGTGAGTGCCGCCGGCGAATGAATTAGGTCGAGGAACTTTTACGGGATGAACCGTCACACCAAGCCATGCGTCCGACGGACCAGCGGAAAGAAAATCCTGAACGCTATTACTAGGGACGGCGAGCGCGAGTGTTCCCGCAACCATGGTGTTAATTCCAATCACGCGGCCGCGTGCATCGGCAAGCGGACCACCAGAGTTGCCGGGCGCGAGACGCACGTCGGCCTGCACCCACGATCGCGAGCCAAGTCCGCGGAGCGGGCCAACAGCGTGAATCACACCTGTCGTGAGCGCTCCGACGAAACCCATCGGATTGCCAATGGCGATGGCGAGTTCACCCGGGCGAACCTGCGATGAATCGGCGACGAGCACGGACGGAAGATTCGTCGCGGCGATGCGAAGCAAGGCGAGATCGCGGCTCGGATCGCGCGACGTAACCGTGGCGCTAAATTCGCGACCATCCCAAAGCTGCAGACTGATCTGTCCTGCTCGCGCGACATGGGCATTTGTAATGACCGAACCGTCGCTCGACCAGATCACGCCGGAGCCGCTACCGCGGCCCCCGGCGTGAACCAGCACAGTTGAGCGGCGAAGTTTTTCAGCAATTTCGCCAAATCCGGTGACAGCCATCTTATTCGCCTCCGTGCGGGCGTTCCGCCACGACAACGTTCGCTTCCTGAATCGCTCCGCCACGAACAAATTTCAGCGGAAGGGTTTTGCCGATTGCGTCGCCCGCCAGCTGAACCTGAATGTCCTCCAGGCGTGTGACAGCGTGGCCGGCAAGCGAAATTAAAATATCGCCGATGACGATGCCGGCCTTGTCCGCAGGTCCGCCCGGATGAACATCCATGACAATCGCGGCGGTCTTTTCATTCCACTTCAATTTTTCACGAAGGCCGTCGGGCAAGCGCACCGGCTGTAATCCCACGCCAAGATATCCGCGCGGGATATGCCCTTTTTGCAGAAGTGTATCCGTAATTTTATTTATGGACGATGCCGGTACGGCAATGGCGCCAAAACGCGCAAAGCGCGGCGTCGCGAGACCCACTACCTTGCCGCTTGCGTCGACGACTGCGCCGCCCACTGCGGTTGGTTGAAGTCCCACGTCGAGTCTAACGTATGGAACAAGCGATGCGCCCGTCCATGTGTGACGATCGGAAGCGACAAGACTGACAACTCCGAGGGCAGCCACAGGCCCGCTCGCTCGCGTGCGGCCGATAACGAGCGTGATACTCCCCGGTTTCAACGCGGCTACATCGCCGAATTCTGGTACAGGATCAGTGGCATCCGCACATTTCAGTACTGCGATATCTGTCGAAGGATCGCGGCCCGCAAGAGTCGCAGGCACAACCCGGCCATTCGGCAGCGTGACTTGGATTTCTTCGTCGCGGCGAAGGGCGTGCTCCGCTGTAACAATGACTCCTTCGCGCCAAATGACGCCGCTGGACGAACCGCGAGCTTCGGTGTGAACAGCCACCACGGACGCTGCGGCGTGATCGGTGGCCTGGGCCAACGCGTTCGAAAGTTCAATGAGTTCTGCTGACATTTCCCTACCTCCTTGAACAAGATGCGACAGAAGCAGGGGCGTATACATCCGCCAGATGGCTAGGTTGGACCTGGAATTTCGGCTAGGTAAGAAGCGGTTCGGTTCGAATCTAGGGCAAATAGGGCATGGGGCCGGAGTCTTCGACGAATTTCTTTAGTGCGTCCATGACGGCGGGACGGGTAAACAGTTCGCAGAAAAGGTCGATCTCGCGGCGAAGTTCCTCGTGCGGGATGGGCTTGATGAACTTCTTGGCGGCGGCCCGCGTCACGGCGTCGTACTTGGTGATTTGCGCGGCGGTCGAGCGAGCGATGCGAAGGGCTTCGCCTTCACCGGCGAGTTGCACAACCAAGCCCACAGCCTGTGCGCGGGTTGCGTTCACCGTTCGCCCCGTGAAAAGCAAATCGCGCACGAAGGCATTGCCAAGATCGCGTTTCAATCTCGGGATACCGCCGAAGCCGGGGATAAATCCCAGGCGCAGTTCGGGGAAGGCGAAGCGCGCCATTTTGTCGGCGATGATCATGTCGCAAGCCAGGGCGAGTTCCAGTCCGCCGCCGAGACACGCGCCATGAACGGCAGCGATGGTGACGAAAGGCGCGGCATCAATCGCGTTCAGAACGGCGTGGATACGTTCCAGAAAAGCGCGCACGCCGGCGGGGCGTTCTTTCGCGGGAACCGCCGCCGCAGTGGCATACAGCTCGCGCAAATCACCGCCAGCGGAAAAAACAGACTTGCGCGCGCTGGCAATGATGCAAACGGAAGTCTCCGGCGCAAGCACGTCGAATGCGGCAACGAATTTTTCCAATTCCGCGAGCATGGCCGTGCCAATTTCGTTGGCAGGAGCATGATCGAGAGTCAGCTCAATTACGCTTTCGCGCCATTCCCAACGCACCGTTTTGCCGGTGAATAATTTCATGCGTGCTGCTTGCTGGCGGTCTCGCGCCCCACTTTTGAATCGTACATGGCCTTGATTTCCGAAGCATATCGCGCATTGATGGCGTCCCGCCGAAGTTTGCCGTTGGCAGTGAGCAGACCGTTCTCGGGCGAAAAAACATCGGGAATGAGCGTGAAATTTCGAATCTGCCGGTAATGCGGGAGTTCCGGATTCACTGTATCAAGCGCCGCCTGAACGGCTGCCGATTCGATCCCGTCGGAAATCAGCGCACACAAATAGCCCCTCCCATTCCCGACAACCACGACTTGCTGCGTTGCAGGAAGAAGGCGCGCGATTTTCTCTTCAATCGGTTCAGGCGCGATGTTATACCCGGAATTCAAGATAATCAGGTTCTTGATGCGTCCGCTGATGCGCCAGTTCCCGCGAACGTTTACTTCGCCTTGATCGCCGGTGTGAAACCAGCCGTCCTGCAGCACGCGGGCAGTTTCTTTCGGGCGGTTCCAGTAGCCCGGGAAAATGTGCGGACCGCGCACGACGATCTCCTCATTTTCGCCGAGCTTCATTTCGATTCCGGTAATCACCGTGCCGACGTAACCCGGCTCGACCGGCACGCGCGGGTCATCCAGCGTGCAAATACCGGTAGTTTCCGTAAGCCCATAGGCTTGCAGCACCGGGATGCCAAGCATCAGAAAAAACTGCTGCGTCTCCGGAGCGAGCGGCGCTGAGCCGCAGATCAGCGCGCGCAGATGCGGGCCAAAGCGCTCGCGAATCTTTCGAAAGATGAGCGCGCGGCCAAGGGCCAGCCAGAAGGCATCAAGCGCACGGCCGCGCCCGACGTGCTGCCGCTGCCAGGCGGTACGGGCTCTTGCAAACAGGGAACGGATCGCCGCGGGCCGCTTGCCAATGGCCTCTTCGACGCCGCGGCGGACACGTTCCAGCAGAGTGGGAACATTCAGAAAGTAATTTGGCGAGGCCAGGCGGATTTCGTCCGCGAGCTTATTGAGATCCGTAGAAAGCGTGAGGACGCTTTCGCGCGTGAGGCAAGACAGCAGCAAGATGGTGGAGGCAGCAAAATTGAACGGCAGATAGTGGAAGACGCGGTCGGGTTCGTGGGCCGCACCCATCAGTTGATCGAGGCGTTCGGTGGTGCAGGAAAGCAAGTGCGTGAGATTCCCGACGTTGATGCAAACGCCCTTAGGCTCTCCCGAAGTTCCGGAAGTGTAGATGATGGTGACGATGTCGCTGTCCAGTCGAGGATTGGGCGCGTCGGCAACTGGGGGTCGCGGCGGCGACTGCCGCAGGACGTCATCGAAATGCACCCGGCGCGGAGCTTCGGGCCAGGCTTGGGCGACGGCATCGCCAAGTGCGGATTCGCCCACAAAAATCAGACGGGGCTGGCAATCCTTCATCATGGCGGCTAGTTCGGCGGGAGATTGCCGCGAATAAAGCGGCACGACCATCGCGCCTTCAGCCATGAGCGCCAAATGGAAAGCGGCCCAGCGAATGGAATTGGGCGCGAGAAGCGCGCAACGGTCCGCAGGCTGGACTCCGGAGCTGCGAAGGAACAAACGGACAAGCTGAATCTGCTCCAGCAATTCCCTGCCGGTGACACTCACAAAGTGGTCGCCGCGAATTTCACGAAGAACGACGCGGCCGTCCGCGCGTTTCAGTTGGGCAAAAATCGTTTCAAGAAAATTGGGCATGAAATAATCAGCGAACCGCCGCAAGCGCGGCCGGCGAAGAATCGTAACGCTCGGCGAGCTGAATTAAATTATTGCTCAGCGGCGGCAGATACTCTTCCCAGGAAAAAACGCCGGAGCGCAGCGGAAATTCCGGATATGCACGCTGCACCGCCTCTTCGAGGAACTTACTCATGCGCGCCATCACTTTGAGATTGCGAACAGCGGTCCTTGCGACGCCGTCACGGACGGAATCCGCTTCGACTACAAGCTTTTCCATCATGCCCAGGAGCTTGGGCTCAAGGCCGGGATCATCGACGGTGAGAAAAAGATGCTGATGCCCGCGTTCGTTCATGAGGTTGCGAATGCGCTCGTCCATCGTGACGCCAGCGGAAGCGACCCTCGCGGGCATGGTGGTCACAATAGCGTGGTACCGGGAAGAAACCATCAAAGAACTCTGACGGAGGATGCTGACGAGCTGAAAAATGTCGTAGTCCTCTGAAGTAAAGATAGGCGCGGACGCGTGCCCAAGGTGGGCGGCAAATTCAAGGCAAGCGCGCGCGTCCAGCCTCTCCATGGCCACAAGAATGGGAAAAACTTTGTGGCGTTGGAGGAACGCCGACATGGCTTTGGCAAATGCGGAAAGATAGCGCGAGTTTTCCGCATCAACAGAGGGGCCGGACTTATGAAAATAGACAGTCCGATACTGGCTGTCCTTGTAAGCGCCGGTAGTCGCGAGCGCGAGGTATTTCGCGAGAGAAGCCTTGACCGGCCACACGAACGGAAGAATCGGACACAGCGCGAGAATCGGCGTCTTCTCGTCCCAGCCAGCGTTGCGAAGGACTTTCCGGCCATATTCGGGCGGGTGCGGCTCGAAGGTCCAGGCGGTGTCGGTGCCAAGCTCCGTAGGAATACTCAGTTTGCTCAGCAGGGCCTGGGACTCCGCGCTGCGTGGAATAATCAGGGAATCCTTCACGTAACGCGCGCACATGCCCTCGATCAGCGGATCCATGTGCCCGGCCTCGCCGCCATATCCAACGGAGAGCTTGTTCTCCGCCGAAGCGATTCCGAGAGAGCCAATCATCATGGTTGTGAGGGCGTTGGCGAATTTGCTTTTGAACATCGAGCCTTCGCAAGCGATCACGCCGTGATTGGCGCGAACTTCGCGGAAGAGAAAAGGCGGGAACACATCGGGCAGATGAACCTGGCGCGTGCTCTCAAAATAACCGCGGGTGAGATCGAAATTCTGGGTCATGACGCTGAAATCCACGTTTTCCGCGCCAAGAACGTGGCGAATCTGGCGGAGCGTTTCCTGCACACGCAGGTCAGACCCGGTATTGCGGTTGCCGTTGTAACCGGCGAAGAGCAGCCTCAGTTTTTCGCCGGGCGTCCAGCGCTTGCCGAGGCCGAGCATCCAGCCAAAGCGCGTGATCTCAATCAACGCGCTGACCCACGCAACGAGTAGAAAGTCCGTCATGCGCGAGCTCTCCCTGCCGCGGCATTCTTTTCCGCGCCCGGAGCGGAAGGCCAGGGCTTGGCGGGAAACTGGAATTTATTTTCGCGGCTATATTTCAGAAGAGGCACAGCATAGGTCGAGAATTTCGCGGGTGTTTCACCGAGCTCGGCGACGACGCGCGAATTATCGAAAACGGTGTTCCAATCGAGATACGGCCAGAAAACTTTGAGCAGCGAAGCGCCGTACCCCGTCGCGCCGCTGCGATTCGCGATCCAATTGACAGTACTGGAAAACGGTCCGCCCAGAGACGGCAAGAACATGGGCCGAAGCATGCCGCCGGCCTGAGCGAGGGCATCGGTCAGCTCGTGGTAAGTCTGGGAACCCGTGCCGGACGACAAGTGGTAGATGCCGTGGGCGGGCGCTTCTTTTTGATGAATCGTCACGATGGCTTTAGCAACGTAGTTCGCCGGCACGATGTCGATTTTATCGTGAGGACGCAGCGGAAGAACAGGCATCTGCGCCAAAACATGAAAGGCTTGAACCATGTCAAATTGCGAAGTCTCGGGTCGGCGGCTGTCGCCCATAACGATGGCGGGACGGAAAATCGTCCTAGGAACGTCAGGCAGAAGCTGATTGGCCATGTGCTCGCAGAATTTCTTGGTGCGCGCGTAGGGGTCGTAATCGGAGCGCGACCAGTCGATGGCCGCGTCTTCGGTGACGACTTCGTTTTTTCTTTTCCCGGCGACGGCAACGGTGGAAACGTGCGAATAGCGGCGCAGGCCATTGCGATTCTGCGCGCGCCGCGCGAGTTGAATCACTTCGAGAGTGCCTCGCAGGTTGACGTTCAGGCACTGCTTCTCCGACTTGCGGTTCAGCGAAGCAGCACAGTGAATCAGCGAGTCCGCAGTGTCCACGAGCACGTGGTATTCGTCATCGGAAAGGCCAAAACGGTCAGCGGTCAGGTCGCCACGAAAAATGCGGACCCGCGTGTTTAGATATTCGGAAAATTCAGGAAACTCGAAATGCAATTGAAGGGAAGTCCATAGCCGTTCGCGCGCTTCCTGTTCGGTCTTGGCGCGAATCAGGAGATTCAGCTTGTCACGGTGCTCGTTGAGGAGCCCCGCAGCAAGATAACTGCCCAGATACCCGGTCGACCCGGTTACGAAGATCGCCATAAAGTGTCTGACGGCGTAGCGGCTTTGGAGAGCGGTGCGCCAGGCGCGGGTTCGCCGGACCAATCCAGCGCTCGCGGCTCGCGCGATTCGAGCGGGCGGCCTTCCATCAGCGGATAGCACCAGCGGCGCAGCGCCGGGATGTGCACATTGATCCAGTAGTCCCACCAGTCGATGGATTCGGGCGCGAAATCAAAGAGCGAGCGTTCCTCGGGCGGCAGCGTCGCGGAGAGCAAGCGCGCATTTTCGCATTCGAAGACGTGCTCGTTGTGAAGAATAAAGGGCTCGTAAAGCTCGATCAGCTTCTCGGCGCGGATCAGGTCGCGCTCCGCCCGGGCCAGCGGCGGCTTCTTCATACGGAGAGAAATGGCCACGCGATTGATGCTGGAGATCACAGCTTTCTGCATCGGAATGGAGAGACGCTCATAGCGTTGCTTGGAGACCGGGATGGTTTCGAACTTTACCTTCAGCCAACTGTCGATGCTTTGCGTGGTCCGGTAATGCTTGCGGTGAGCGAGGCCCGTGAGCTCGATGCTGCGCCCCATATTGACCGGATTGATGGCGGAAGTCGCGAGTTGATACAAGCGGGCGTGGCGCCGCGCGACAACCGCGGAAGCGATGAGCGTCATTCCCCGGGAAACCATGTCGACGGGAATCACGTCGAGACATTTTCGCTCATTCGAAGGGAGCTGGCGGAAATTCGTGCCGAGAAGATAGGAGAGCGGGCCAGACGTATTGATTCCTTCGTTCCAACCGTTGAAGGGCGAGCGCTCCGAACTCTCCACGATGGACGGGCGCACGATGGCGATGGGTAGATCGTGGCCTCGCCGCGTGAGGATGGATTCGCCAAGACTCTTGGTGAAAGTGTAGGTGTTCGGCCAGCCGAGATGTTGCGCCCTGCGCAGACCGACGCGCGCGAGCCGGTTGCGCGCCCAGCGCGCTCGATTGCGCTTCAGAACACCGTCGAGCTCTCCCGGTGGCGCGGAAGCTTCGTTGCCGCCACGTCCCAGGGCCTGGCGTCGAAGCGCCTTGTCGAGTTCCGGACTCTCCGCGCGTTCCTCGACGCGGCGAATGGTCTCGCGCAGCGACTCGACTTCGCGCTCGGCATCAAACTTGGGATCGCCCGCGGGATTGTAATTGTCCTGGAGCTCTTCGGTGACGCGACCGTCGCGCATGCCGACCACGTAGCAGGTGGAAAGATGCATCAGCCCGGCGTGATTGCACTTTCGCAGAAAATCGAGCAGGTTAATGGCGGAATCGACGTTGGAAGAGACCGCTTCGCGCAAATCGGGATTGAAATCCGTCAAGCCGGCGCTGTTCACGATGAGATCGAGGGATTTTGCGATTCGCGCCTGGGTGGCTTCGTTGAGCCCCAGACCAGGAAGGCTGACGTCGCCTTCAACCACTTCCACTTTTTCTTCCAGATAGGCGCCGAGCCTCCGCCCATGCCGGTCGTGAAGCGTGTCGAACGTCGGAGATTCTTCGACGATCTTTTCGAAACGTCGTTGCGCGGAGGTTGTGCGGTTGCGGCGAATCAACAGCGTGATCTTGCCAATATTAGGAACATTTTCGAGTAAATCGACCAGCCAGACTTTGCCGATAAATCCGGTTACGCCGATCAACAAAATATGCCGGTTCGCCAGGTTCTCGCGCACGGAGAGCCGCTTGACGCGCGGAGTTTCCCCGAATAGGGCGACCGATTTCCCTCGCGGAATCGCTGGACGAGCTGTTGTCCGCACGGCAGTCTCAAGCTGTTCGGGCTTCTTCGTCCAGCCAAGCTGGCTCAGCAGTTTTTCGCGCGAGATCCGGCCGTTCGTGTCGCCGCTGGCGATCCATGCCAGAGGTCCGCGCGGGCGCACGATAGGATCAAGCAGGCGTCCCGTGGCCTTGCCATCGCGAAATTCCAGGCGATTCGAGATGAACGACTCGACTCCCAAATGATGCGCCAAGGGCCGAAGTATGCTTTCCAGGAGTTGTCCAACCAGGACGACGCGCTCACCGTTGCGAACGGCTTCGACCAACTGTTCAGTGGCCTCGCGGCGCAATTGCGGTTTCAGGACGTACTGAAAATACTCTTCGCCGAGGAGATCCAGGCGATCGCGGCTGACTCCGCGGAGCAACGTGTGCAGGAAGCGCGTTGCAAACGTGCGGCTGGCGAAGTAGGCGAAGGGCCTTGTCAGCGCCATGCCTGCCATGCCCGCGCGACGCGCCCAGCGTTCGGCAAAGCTTTGCGAGTTCCAAGTGAAAAATCCGACGGGGCGCAGAGCGCCAAGTTCGAGCAGGGAGCCTTCCACGCGCCAATAGGAAACGTTGCCGGTCCCAGTGGGAGGCAAGACAGCGTTCGAATTGGATCCGGGCTGTGGCATTACAGGCCTACGGCAAATGGCGGCGAATCCGCCGCGAGGATAGCTCAAGAAAATGGCGATGAGTAATGATGTTTCTCACCTTTTGGTCAAGCTGCTCTGTAACGGATTCGCAGCCGGCGTCTTGTCCACACCGCAGTGTGGCCCCGACTTTGGCTTGCCGCCAGCTGCATCGGAAAATGTAAAAGTAGCATTCTCAGCGGCTTCTCGCAAGGCAGTCGGGCTGACGGCAGTAGCGCGGTCGGATTGGTGGTCCGATGGCGACAAATTGTACAAAGTCCAGAGATAGGGGGGGGCTAGACGCCCCAGCCGTAGCGCTCGGCGTGTTCGAAGGTGCGCTGCATCTCTTCCCGCAGAATTTCGGTGAAGACGGAGCCGCCCACGGCGCGCGCGCCTGGCTCTGTAATGTCCGGCGTCCGGTAACCGCCCGCCAGCACCCGTTGAAGCGACTGCTCGACCCAGTCTGCTTCCAGCGAAAGGCCGAAGGCGTCGCGCAACATCATCGTGGCGCTTAGAATTGAACCAATCGGATTGGCGGAGTCCATCCCGGCCAGCGACGGTGCCGAGCCATGAATGGGCTCAAAAAGCGGCGCGGACGAACCAAAACTGGCCGATGGGATCAGGCCGATCGAGCCGACGAGCGCCGCTGCCGCATCGCTCAAAATATCGCCGAACATGTTGCTGCTCAGCATCACGTCGAATTGCGCCGGACGCAGCGTCAATTGCATCGCCGCGTTGTCCACGTACATATGCTCGAGTTTCACGGAAGGATAGACCGCGCTCATGGCCGTCACCGTGCGGCGCCAGAGCTGCGAGCTGGTCAGCACGTTGGCTTTGTCCACGGAGCACAGCCGCCGCGAGCGGTTCTCCGCGCGCGTGTAAGCAAATGTCGCGATGCGTTCGATCTCCGGCGTCGAGTACGATTCGGTATCCCAGGCGCGCTCGACGCCTTTTTCCGTGGTGTTCCCGCGCTCGCCAAAATACATTCCTCCGGCGAGCTCGCGCACAATCTCAAGATCCAAGTCCCCGAGCCGGTCGGCCTTCAAGGGCGAAATGCCCTTCAACGGCTCGATCAGCTTCACGGGACGAACATTGACGTAGAGCCCCAACCCTTTTCGCAGATCGAGCAGCCCGCTCTCCGGGCGCTTCCCGACGGGCAGTCCATCCCACTTCGGTCCGCCGACGGCTCCCAGAAAAATGGCGTCAGCTTTGCGGCAGGCGTCCAGCGTCTCGTTAGGAAGTGGCGTGCCTGTGGCGTCGATGGCCGCGCCGCCAAGCGGAAATTCCGCGAACTCAAACTGGTGATTAAATTCTTGCGCGGATTCACGCAGGACGGCCCCGGCAGCCCGCGTCACTTCCGGGCCGATACCGTCTCCCGGCAGAAGGACAATGGTCTTCTTCATGGTGGTCCCCACAAATTATCAGAGATCGGGCAAGCCACGCGCGCTTTTCAGGAAGGCGCAGACGGCGCGATGCAGGCGTTGCGAAATTTTTTTGGCCGCAGCCCCGATTAAGCGGCGGAAGACGATTCCGCAGCCATGGCCGCGGGACGCCGCCGAATCACTTCATGCGCGATAGCCACAATGTCTCGCGGGCGCACTTGCTTGGACTGATCGGCCAGCGCCGTCACCCGGCCATAAACTTCCGCAAGCTCGGTATCGCTCGCGTCGTAACCCAAGTCCCGCAGAGTCATGCGCAGCGCATTGCGGCCGGAATGCTTTCCGAGGACCAGCGAGCGCGCCGGCACTCCAACCGTCTGCGGCGAAATGATTTCATAAGTGAGCGGGTTCTTGATGATCCCATCCTGGTGAATTCCCGCTTCGTGTGCGAAGGCGTTCGCGCCCACAATCGCTTTGTTCGGCGCCACCTGCGCTCCGGTGATTTCCGTGAGCATGCGGCTCGTGGGGAAAAGCTCCTCCATACGAATGCCCGTCGTAACGCCAAAGCTGTCCTTCCGCACTGCCAGCGCTACGACGACTTCTTCGAGCGAAGCATTTCCGGCGCGTTCGCCGATACCGTTGATGGTGCATTCGATCTGCCGCACTCCGGCGCGAATCGCCGCTAGCGAGTTCGCCACCGCCATGCCCAGGTCGTCGTGGCAATGCGCGCTCAGCGTGATCCCCTGCGCATCGCCCAGAGACTCGCGCACCTTGGTGAACATCGCGCCGTATTCTTCCGGCACCGCGTACCCCACCGTGTCCGGCAGATTCAGGACCGTCGCACCAGCGTCCACAGCCACGCGGCACACCTGGCACAGAAAATCGATGTCGGTTCGCCCGGCATCCTCGGCGGAAAACTCCACTTCGCCGACATGCTGCCGGCCGTAGCGAATCATAGAGCCGATAGCTTCCAGCGCCTGCTCGCGAGTCATCTTCAATTTCACGCGAAGGTGCAGATCGGACGTTGCGAGGAAAATATGCAGACGTGGTGCCGCGGCCGGCTTCAGCGCCTCAATCGCGGCGCTGACATCTTCTTTCCTTGCGCGGGCAAGCGCCGCAATCGGCACGGTGCGAACTTCTTGCGATACCCTCTTGACCGCTTCCAGGTCGCCTCGCGACGCAATCGGGAAACCCGCCTCAATCACGTCAACCTTCAAGGCCGCAAGCTGGCGTGCCAGGCGAATCTTCTCCTCGGTGTTCATTGAGAAGCCCGGCGATTGCTCACCGTCACGGAGCGTAGTGTCAAAGATGCGTACGACGTCCATAGGGTCCCCCATGCTCTAGTAACGCACAGGAGGCACCCTGCGGTCCAATTTATCTTTATTCTACTTTTGATAATAATGTCTTATACTGCCGCCAGGAGGGTTCCTTGGACCTCGGCGAATTGCAGGTATTTCTGATGGTGGCCAAAGAGGGCAGCTTTTCCCGCGCCGGTGAGCGCCTTTATCGCACCCAGCCCGCCATCAGCCTGGCTATCCGCAAGCTGGAAGACTCCCTCGGCCAGCCTCTTTTTGTCCGAGGCGCCCGGCCGGTTCGCCTCACCGATGCGGGCACGCTTCTGAAGGACTACGCGGAGCGCCTGATCAATCTCCGGGACGAAGTCAAGAAAGGGCTCTCCGAATTGGAGGGTTTGAAACGCGGCGAGCTCTCTCTTGGCGTGAACGAGAGTTCCATTCACGCCCTCCTCCCTGCCCTGGCCACATTTCGGGAAAAGCATCCCGGCGTCCAGGTGCGCGTGCACCGCATGTTTTCGCGGGACATCCCTCATGAAGTCCTGAACTATCGCCTCGATCTCGGCGCCATCTCTTTCGTGCCCCGCGATGCCCAGCTTCTGGCCACGGAAATCCGTAAGGATGAGCTGACTCTTGTCGTGCACCCGAAGCATGTTCTCGCGAAGAAACGCGAAGTCGATGTCGCCGAGCTTGCCGACGAAAACTTCATCGCCCACAGCGTCGAATCTCCCTTTCGCCGCCGCGTCATTGAACTCTTCGCCAGAAACCGCACCGCGCTCAACATGCCCATCGAAATGCCCACCATCGAAAGCATCAAGCGCTTCGTGCAAATGGGCATGGGCGTGGCCATCGTGCCGCGCATGTGCGTCGAATGGGAAATCGAACACGGTTGGATGAAGGAAGTAAAAGTGCG
>Ga0137409_10004820_pt1 | contig 14137 bp, 12 predicted proteins | sample CZODoug1_16funga_FD_122059 | JGI IMG/M metagenome (GOLD analysis project Ga0137409, IMG submission 122059) | Vadose zone soil fungal communities from Angelo Coast Range Reserve, California, USA - CZODoug1_16fungal (Hybrid Assembly) | ecosystem: Environmental > Terrestrial > Soil > Vadose zone... | reverse complement strand
CAGGGATAGCTGAAACGCAACTGGTGCGGGTATGGGCGTGGGTGTCGGAGTCGGGGTTGGTGCGGGTGTTGGCGCCGGCGTCGGAATCGGGCTCGGCGATGGCGTCGGCATCGTGGGCGCAGTGTTATTCGAGCCGCATCCCGCCAGCGCCAACACGACGAACAAAACAACCGATCGAAATAACAGCTGCGAGAACCCGCGCAGCGTGCCGGGCATCAACGAACTGTACGCAACTGAGGATGGCTCGCTCCCGTTCCTCGAAGTGTTCTGCTTCGTGCCGAAACTGAAGCAACCGAAAGACGGCGAAGTCGTCGTGAACAACCCTGGAGGAGAGGCTCCGAGTGCGCTTAGAGGATTTCCCGTGTTGGATTCTCAGCCATAATGACACAGCGTCAACATGTGATGTTCAAAGGAGACGACCGATGAAGCGAGTCATTTGCGTCGTGGCGGGACTAATGGCGTTCGCGGTGTCTTCTGCAGCCCAGGCGCCGACGGCTGGTCAGAAAGTAGGCTTCGCGACCAACCTGCAAAACACCTATGGGACTCTCAAGGGGAACCTCACGCGGGCGGCCGAGGCCATGCCCGAGGCCAACTACGGATTCAAGCCGGCGCCCGACCCGGAGCTCCGGACGTATGGTCAGTGGATCGGCCACCAGGCCGACAATCAGTTCACCAACTGCGCCACGCTCAAGGGCGTGACGAGCCCGAGCCCTGCCCAGAGTAACGAGAAGAAGGCGACCAAGGCCGAATTGGTCAAAGCTCTGGCGGACGCGTTCGCGTTCTGCGACGGTGCCTTGTCAACGCTGACCGATCAGAATGCGTTGCAGATGATCAAGCAGGGCGATGGCGAAACCGCGCGCGGCGCAGTGGTCTCGGCGCTGCTCTCGCACGGCCTCGAGTCCTACGGCATCACCGTCGTGTATCTGCGCGCCAAAGGCATCGCGCCGCCGGCTGCGCCTCCGGCGGCGGGCCGCGGTGGACGAGCCGGCCGCGGACAGTAACGCGCTTTGTCCTTCGCCAACACCGCTTTGGTCTCATTGGAGACGATAGAAACTAGGGCCAGGGCGTGTTCGCTGTCCAGTCGGCGAGGAAACCCCAGCAAAGTCTAGTGTCCGAGCGGAGCTAGACTTTGCTAGACCCATCGACGCGGAGAAGCCGACCCCACGTTCCGCTCTTCGGTCTCGACAACGCCGCCGCGGGCGCGGAACGCGCTGATCGCCGCCTCGATGCGAGGCGCCCTTTCGATGCTGTCCAGCCACTCGGCATCGAGCAACCGCAGCACCCGCACATCGCGCAGATCCTGTTCGAAGGCCTCCAGTAGATCGTCAGCAGAGCGCCGGTGAATGACTGGAGGCGGCTCTCCCATCCACGGTTCCCACTCGACCACATCCTCGGGCACAATCGTGGCGTCGGCACACCGCATGAACAGGGCGCGGCAGGACACTTCCAGGAGCCTGCCGCGTTCGGTCGCCCGCAACCGCAGGAAATCGCGGCGGCTGAGACGGCCGTCGACCGTCACCCGCGGGCCTCGAGAATCGCCCGGCGCACCACGCCTCGGGTGAGCGGAATCTTGTAGGCGTTTTTCGAAAGGGCGCGCGCCCCCGTCACCGACGCTTCACTCGCCTTCGCGGCGAGTTCCTCGGTGATGCGCTGGCCCGTCAGCATCCGCTCCACCTCGGGCAGCCGCCAGGGAATCGGCGCGACGCCGCCGAGCACGATCCGGGCAGATCGGCAGACCTCCTGGTCCATCTCGAGGACGACGGCCGCGCTGACAACAGCGTGGGTCCAGGTCTCGCGGTCCATTACCTTGTGGTAGCGGCTGCGGGTGCCGGCCCTGGCGGCCGGCAGTTCAATCGACGCGAGCAGCTCGTCCTCGGCGAGGACGTTCTCGTGCGCCGAGTTCAGCCGTGGCAGGACGAAGAAGTCTGATGCAGGCACCCTGCGCTCGCCACCAGGCCCCACCACCCTGAAGGTGGCCCCAGGCGCGACCAGCGCGGGCGCCGTGTCGGACGGATGGACGATATAGCTGGGACCGCCGCCGAAGATCGCGTGGAACTGGTTCTCGCCGGCGAACGAGAAGCACTGATTCCCGCCGTTCTTGTAGCACTGGAAGCCGTTCCGGTAGTACCAGCACCACGGACGCTGACACACGTTGCCGGCGATCGTGCCGACGTTGCGAATCTGCGGCGTCGCCGCGCTGCCGGCGGCCTCGGCGAGCACGGTGTAATCCTTCCGAAGGCTGTCGTCGCGACTGATCGTGTCGAGCGTCGTCTGGCCCCCGATGCCGACGCCCGCTGCCGACTTCGTGACCTGGTTCAGGTTCGCCATCGTCTTCAGATTCACGATGACGTCGGGCTGAACGATGCGCTCCTTCACAAGCTGCAGCACATCGCTGCCGCCGCCCGCGAAGACGGCGGTCTGGCCCGCTTTCCGCGCCTGGGCGGAGCGGCTTGACGCGTCCTGCGGAGACCGGGCGTTCGAATTGGAAAACGTCTTCATGCGAGCGCTCCCAGAATCTTGTCGCGGGTGATGGGCAGATCCTTGATGCGCCGCCCGATCGCATTGAAGACGGCGTTGGAGATCGCCGCCGGGGTCGTGATCATCCCAGCCTCCCCAATGCCCTTCGCGCCGTACGGACCGTAGCCGTCGTCGGCCTCGATGAACTCGACCTGCACGTCGGGCGCGTCGAGGTGCGTCACCACGCGGTCGAAGTAGTACCCGGTGACGACCGGGCGGCCGGTGCGCTGGTCGTAGATCATGTTTTCGTGCAGCGCCATGCCGACGCCCATCGCGACGCCGCCCTTGACCTGACTGGCCGCTGTCAGCGGGTTCATGATCCGCCCCGATTCGTGAACGGCCACGAACTTCAGGATCTTCACCGCGCCGAGTTCAGCGTCGACCTCCACCTCGACGAAGTTCGCACCGAAGCAGTTGCGGATCTTCCCGTCGACGCGCGGCCTCGGCGTGGCGCTCGCCGTGAGGAGGGCGCTGCCCCTCGGCATCCCCTTGTCGGCGATCTGCTTCTTCAAATCACGCGCGGCGGCGACCACCGCTTCGCCCGTCATGGTCGTCGTGCGGCTGCCCGACTCGCCCACCGAGTACGGGCAGGTGTCGGTGTCGCCCCAGACGACGTTGACCTTCGAGAGCGGCACGCCCAGTTCGTCTGCGGCGATGATGTTCATCGTCGTCTTGGCGCCGGGGCCGACGTCGGTGACGCCGACAAACAGCGTGTACTGCTGCTTCGCGTCCACCGTGATGACAGCGCTGCTCGAGCCGACGGCAGCACGGAACGCCATGAAGGCGACGCCCGCGCCGCGCTTGATCGGCCCGGGACCGGACCCGGGCTCCGGCTTCCAGCGCTTCTTCCACTCGAAGAGCTCCGCTCCGCGGCGGAGGCACTCGTCCAGCGTGTAGTTGGTGAAAACGGTGCCCGGCCCGGGCTTCACCATGTTCTTGAGGATGAAGTCGACCGGGTCCATCTTCATCGCGTACGCGATGTCGTCCATGTGGGACTGGATCGGGTAGTAGCCCTGTGGATCGCTGGGTCCCCGGAAGTTCGCGGAGGTCGTCCGGTTCGTGTACATCGGGAACAGCGTGCTCTCGGTGTGGTCGCAGTCGTAGAGCTCGATGCCGCTGACGCTACCGCTGTTCTTCCTGTACGGCCCCATGTTGCTGATGGTCCGCAGCTGGATGGCCGTGAGGCGCCCGTCGTTCTTCACGCCCACCTTGTAGTACTGGACCGTCGGCCAGCGGCCATGCATGCCGATGAAGTCGTCCTTGCGTGAGAACTCGAGCTTGACCGGTGCACCGGCTTCACGGGCGAGCACCGCGGTGATCAGGTCGGCATCCTGGTTCTGGTTCTTGTTCCCGAAGTTGCCGCCCATGTAGTGGCAGATGACTCGAACCTTCTCGTCGGGGATGCCGAGATCACGGGCGATGTCGTGATGGCAGTTGGCGATGCCGCCCGTCGGCGTGTAGACCGTGAGCTTGTCGCCTTCCCAGTGCGCCACGCACGAGCGCGGCTCCATCTGGGCGTTGTGGCACATCACCGTGCTGTAGCGCGCCTCGAACACCCGGTCCGCGTTCTTGAAGCCATCCTCGACGTTGCCGTGCTTCTGCACCGTTGGCTGGAACTGGTTGCGCGCATCGGGCGAGATGTTCCCCTCGGGCCAGATCTTGACCGCGTCGTCCTTGAGCGCCGCTTCCTGGTCGAGGACGAACGGCAGTACCTCGTAGTCGACGGTGATCAGCCGCACCGCTTCTTCGGCGACGTGGCGGTCCACGGCCGCGACGGCGGCAATCGGCTCGCCCACGTAGCGCACCGGGTTGTTGAACGCGTAACGCCGCTGCGTCGTGATCTTCTTGATGTCGTCGTTGTACTGGACGCCGCCAGCGATCGAGCCGGCGCCCCAGACGTAGTGGCAGTTCTCGTGCGTGACGATGGCCTTGACGCCGGGCAGCGCGCGCGCCTTCGAGAGATCGATGGCCTTGATGCGCGCGTGCGGATGGGGGCTGCGCAGCACCTGCGCGTACAGCATCCCGTCTAGATAGACGTCGCGGGTGTAGGTGGCGCGACCGCTGACGCGCTCCGGCGCGTCGATGCGCGGCGTGGCGTGGCCGATCACCTTCATCGTGTTCACGCCGGTGCGGTCGCCGGCGTTGCTCTGCTGGCTCACTGGCCACCTCCCTGCGTGCGCGTCGTGGAGCCGGCGGCGCCTGCGGCCACTACCGCTTCGACGATGCGGTTGTAGTTGGAGCAGCGACAGAGATTGCCCGCAAGCGCCGTCCGCACATCGGCCGGCGTGGGCCGCGGCGTGTGCAAGAGGAGCGCCTTGGCCGACATCAGCTGACCCGACGTGCAGAAGCCGCACTGCGGAGCGTCGTGCGCGATGAACGCTTCCTGCAGCGGATCGAGCTTGCCGTTCTTGGTAAGGCCCTCGACCGTCAACACTGTTCGGCCGTCGACCCAGACGGCGAGGTAACTGCACGAGTAGACCGGCTTGTCGTCCACCAGCACGGTGCAGGCGCCGCATTCACCGCGCTCGCAACCCAGCTTGGTACCGGTCAGCCGGAGGTGGTCGCGCAGCAACTCTGCGAGCGTCCAGTGATCGTCCACCTCGACACGTTGCACGTTGCCGTTGACGGTCAGTCGAATGGCGGTGTGCGGTCGGACCGGCGCCCCGTTGCCAGGCGGTGTCTGCGCGCCCACGACGGGCGCCGCGGCCGTGACCACCAGCGCTGCCCCGGTGGCGCCCAGGAACTCGCGTCTCGAGATGTCGCCGTCAAGCTCTGTCGGCTTCTCTGGATCGCTGCTCATATCGTGGACTCCTGCCCTGCTGCTGACCCGCTGTTGGCTGGCGTCGCGGCGGCCCTTCCTTGATCAAGCTTTTCACTTGCCCTCCGCCTGAGCTGCCTTTTGTCTCTGTATTTCGGCTGGTTCCTCATTAAGCGTACAGAAGACCTCCGTCCAATAGTCTTTGGGATCCTGCGCCAGCGACCATGCACGAGGCGCCGACTTCCAGGGTTTTGCCAGCACCACGGGGTCCTCAATGGTGATTTGGTAGGTGAGGTGGTTCTTCGAGGTGCGAGTGATGCGCTCGACCACATGCATCTTGTCACTAGGCCACCACCCTCCTCCCGCACCCGTAATCACCCTCATCCTTTCATCAATGCCAATCACATCGATGACCAGGGTTTCTCCCTCCCAATGGGCAGTCGAGTCGCCATTGAAAGTGGGATCCGGATCTTTGAGATGCGGACGTCCATCGGTGTGTATCAGACGAACGTCCATCGGGTATTCAAACATCTGCCACAACTTCCCTCCCGGGAGTGAAATCAACTCCATGGGAGCGTGCTGGCTGATTTGCTCTAATGCCGCGCTCGGAACGCCGGCCTGATCGCATTCTCCATAAGGGGCCGGCTTCCTGTACTTTGCGTCTATGCCAGGCTTGAAGGAAACGTTCTCCTCCGGCGTCACCTTGGGATCGAATTGCCTGATAGTCGCTTCTTCGAGCGGGTAAGCAAACTGCAGCATTCGTCCGGAAGCGTTTGGATACCACCGTCCAGTCAGGTCCGGATGTCCGTCCGCCGTGCGGGGCGCCGGTCCGCCCGGCGGCAATACCTTCACCTTGTCAAAGCCCCCGACGATCGGCACAGGAGGTTTTCCTCCAGACTGCGCGCCATGGGTGTTCACCTGAGCAAAAGCAGGCATGGAAACCATGCACAAAGCCGCCAGTACGACTCCAGCGCTCCCAAGGCCATTGCGGAACGGCCGCTTCATGTCTCTCATGTCAAGTTCTCCCTTTTTCGAGAGGACCCTTCGATGTCGTTCAGAAGTGAATTTGCGCGGGCGTCAAGTTCTCAATATTCTGCCCAACGACCCGCAATTGGCCGTCCGCCAGCTTGATGAATTCCGCCGTTCCTCTGTACGGCGTACCACCAGCCTTGGTTGGACAGAACCTGGCGCTGACGGGCTTTCGCATACTGGTCTGGAAATCCTCGCGCGTGGTGCCGTTCCTTTTCAGAGCGTTGGGGGTGATCATTTCCAGGTGCCAGGTCACCATCTTGCCGCTGGCTTCCGTCACATTCATGTCGAAATACGCGTGCGGATTCTCCCAATAGAGAGCCGACAGCAAGCCAGTCAGATCCGTGCACTTGTCTTTGTCGAACTCCACGGCGAATCCGTGGTGCGCAAACCCAGGAGCCGCTGCGACAGCCAGACCAAAAGCCGCAATCAAAACGCTACGAAGCTTGCGTCTCATCGGGATGTCCCTCCAGTAAATGGATGTGCAACGTCTTCCATATCAGAAATCGAATTGCACGTTCAGCTTGACGAAGCGCGCCAGCAGGATCTCGTTCGGCTGCTGCCATGCGCCAAAAGCGTTGTTGAGCGACACCGCGGTGCTTCCATTAAGCGCGTTGTAGATGTCGACTCCCACATTCGTGCGGTTTCGGCCGAACCGGAGGATCTTCGCGACGCGAAGGTCGAGTTGGTTGATTCGTGCGCCATACAGGCGTCCAGGCTCCACGATGTTGAAGGACAGGTTCTGGTTCGCGCCGGCTGACAGATCGCGGCCGAGCGCCTGGCGAACCTGTATGTTCGGGGCGTTGTAGTTCGCCTGGATCGCCGGTCCTGGCAGGCTCTGGAACGTTCCGCTGAACAGGACGTTGATGCGCGGAATCGTGTACGACCCGAGGAATTTGACCTGCGTCAGGAACGCACCGGTCTGCCGGCAGAACTGCTGCGGGATCCAGACGTTCGGCGATTGGAGCGGAATGACACCCCCGCGCATCAGGGTCCCTGAAGAGAAGAGCATCTCGGGCAGCTTGGCGACGATTTCACAGTTGTCCGCCACGGTGCGGCCGGTACTGAGACCCCCCTGCAGCATCATGCCGCTGCCGGGTCGTGCGTTCAGGGTGATATCTACGCCATGCCAGTACTCGATCTGCTTGCCGTAGTTGCCTGACAGTGAAATCAGGTTGTCCAACGGCAAGCCGAATTTAGCCGGCTTCAGATCGTACAGCCCGGAGATCGCATCACCGCCGCCTCCGGGTAGCCGCGGATCGGAGGGCGCCGTCAGGCTGAACCCATCGTAATCGGCTGCCGACACCGAGCGGTTGTCGGTCACCGGGAAGTTGCCGTACCACCGCCGGAAGTACCCGATCTCAGTTGACACGCGCGGCGCCAGCTCGTGCTGCACGCCGGCCGAGAATTCCCAATTGAAGTTGCGCTTGCCCCAGCCGCGCAGGAAGTCCGCATCGTACGCCGTACCTGCGCGTACGCCCCCGAAGTTGGTGTTTGCCGCCCGGCCGCACTCTCCGTTCGCGTTGAGGTCGATGAGACTGCAGTCCGGCACGAAGTCCCGGTTGAGATCGTTCCACGAACGGGTTGTGCTGACGACGAGATTGGCCGCCGGGTTGATGGTGTCGGTAGCAATCAGTCCTCCAGCGCCCAGCGCGGCGACGTACTTGTTGAGGCTGACTTTGATGGCTGTCTTGCCGTCGCCAAACAGATCGTAGGCGACCCCGAGCCGCGGCGTGATGTCGTGATACGAGGTTCCCTTCGTGTTCGGGAACGTGATGTCGCGCGTCGGCGCCAATTGCGCCGGACCAACGTGCTGCTCGGGGAAGCTGTTGGCGAAGTAGTCGTAGCGCACGCCCGCCGTCAACGTGAGGCCCCGAACCGTCCACCGATCCTGCGCGAACACGCCCATGTCGTGGTCGACGTGTGACTCGAAGTCGACGGGATAGGCACGCTGCGTCAACTGATTGGGTACGCCGTTATTGAGTCGGAAGGTCAGCGGCGACAGATCGAAGCGATACTCGCGCTGGCTGCCGCTTCGATGCGTCAGACCGACCTTGGCGGCATGCGCGCCGGTGATATAGGACGCGACGCCGCGGAAGCTGTTGACGCGTTCGGGCCGGCCGCGCGAAAAGTCCATCGGCGCGCGATACGCCATCCCGTTCGACTGTTCGAGGACGCCAATCGTGCCCGGCGACAGGATGGATAGAGGGAAGTCGTTGCTGACGCCCCAGATGACGCCGCCGGAGACCTCGAACAGCAGCCGATTGGTGAAGGGACTTGTCCACTCCAGCTGCGTAATGCGCCGCTTGGGGTACTCGCGCTGCGATTCGGCTTCGAGCGTCGATGTGAGCCGCGCGGCCTGCGGACACCAGCACAGGACCGCCTCCTGCCACGTCGCCCCGAGCTTGTGTCGCGGCGTCGCCTGCCAGGTGAGACGAATCTGGCCGTCCGTCTGTGTGCGTTCGTTCGTCACCCGCCGACTCAAGTCGGGTTCGTACGTCCAGGCGTTCGGGTTGTTGAGGTTCTTGTTCCAATACAGCCCCGCCGCATACATGGACGACCGCATCTTTCGCGCGGCGAAGTAGAACCAGAACTTGTCGCGCTTGATCGGGCCGCCGAAGCCGACATTGGCTTCCCAGTTCGTGTTGATCGAGTCGGGTTGCCCGAGTCCCCGGTCGCGCAGCTTCTGCGTGAGGTTGTTGCCCTGCATACCGCCGTTGGCAAGGGCACCGAAGAAGGTGGCGTTGAACGTATTGCTGCCTTCGCGCGGAATGCGATTAATCCGTACGCCGCCAACCGTATACTCAGCGTCGCCCGATGCGGTGTCGAGCACGATCTCCTGCGTCCCTGCTGGATTCACCCGTACCGGCTGATGCGAGCCGGTGTTCAGCACCGAGATCGACATCCCTCCCATCGTCTCCACCGAATCCGACGCCTTGCTGCCATGGATCTCGAGAGCGGGAAACGCCGTCTGGCCCCCGGACCCGCCGACGTCCTGACCGCCGGTCAGCACGACGCCGGGGATGAGGACGCCCAGGTTGTACTGGGTGCGGCCTGACGGGATTGTGTCGAGGATCTCGCGATCCATGACGCGCTGTCGCGTCGTGCTCTGGACGTCGACGATCGGGGTCTCTCCGGTGACAGTGACGGTCTCTTCGATCGAGCCGACCCGCAAGTCGGCATTGACCGTCGCGACGAACGCTCCGGTAAGCTCGATGCCTTCGCGCTTCACCGTGGAGAAGCCCGGGAGCGTGAACGTGACCGTATAGGTTCCGGGCCGAAGGTTCTCGATACGGTACTGGCCGGTGCCGTTGGTGACGACCGACCGCACCTTCTCGATCAGGGCGGGACTGGCAGCTTCAATGGTGACACCGGGGAGGACGGCCCCTGACGCATCCTTCACCAGGCCCACAATCGAGCCTTGTGCATCCGCCGCAGCAGGAGCACAGACGAGCAAAGCGAGCGCGAACACACCCTTTGCGAGTCGACGCATCGCTGGCCTCCTAACTTAGAGTAAATTGCCGGTTTTCCGATCCTCCAACTGAGTTGCGGCAGACGTTACTCCTGCCGTGCAGGACGGTCAAGCGTCGGCTTGACAGGCGCTTGGTCGCGTCGCTACCGATCAATCTGGTCTCGCCCGGGTCGATGTACGGGAGAGCGGTTGAATCAGCTCGACTTCTAGCGCGTGCGCGAGGCGAGAATCCGATTGACTTCCGGATTCAAGCCCTTATCGAGCCAGCGATCGAGCTCCGCCATCTGGGCCGGCGTCAGGAGGCTCCTGGCGTCGGCCTTCAGCTTTTTCGTCGCGCCTTCCACCGTGTCGTTGTACGTCTCGACGAGGTCGAGCCACTGTTGGACCTTCGGTCCCGACAGCTTCAGCACGCTGACCGTGCCGGTGGGGCAGAGCGCGCCCGCCTGCATCGTGTTGCAGAACACCTCGGGAGCGGCCGCCTGTTGTGCGTTCACGGTTGCAAGCGACAGCGCAATGACGCCCGCAGCAACGGCATGACGAAACGTGGTAGTCATCGGAACTCCTTGGTTCAGCGCATTGTACAGGTCGAGGCTGCTCTTCAATCAGCGGGCCGCGCGCGAAACGCAATAGCCGCCGCAGCGCCGGGAAGCAGCACGAACGCGAGAAACGCCAGCATCCGCCGCTGGAGGGTCGTCATTGCGAGTGTCCGCTCCTGCGGCAGGCGCGGCGGAATCGTCACCACCTTCTCCTGAACCAGCCAGCGCACAATCGCGAGGAACATCTCGGCGTTGCCGGGCACGTTCGCAGAGTAGTTCGCGACGAAATCGGAGTCGCCGACGACGACAAGGCGCGACTTCGGGGCCGAAATCGCGACGCCGAGCGAGACGGGCCCGGGACGGTCGCCGCGCGCGGGGTCCATCGACGGATGGCCCGCCCCGAGCTGCTCGAGATTGGTTTCGGCCCACGCCTGATCGCCCGTGCGGATGATCGAGGCCGCGCTCACGCCCTCCTGCGACACCGGATCGACCGAGCGCGCCATCGGATACGCCGTCAGCGAGGTGAGGCCTTTCGTGATCGGGTGCGGGGGATAACCGGCGGCCACGGGCACGGACGCGTCGGTACCGAGAAACTGTCCCGTCGGTCCGGTATCGACCACGACGTCGTTGCCGAGCTCCGCGCCATGCTGATGGATGAAGGCGCTGAGATTCCGCAGCTCGCCGGCGTTCGAGACGGTCGCGGGATCCATCATGAACAGCGCGGTGCCGCTCTCGGTGATGTACCGCTTGAGGTCTTCGAACGGATCGACGAGGAACAATGCGGCGCCGCCGCCGTCGACATACCGGTCGAGTGCCTCGATCTCGGCGCGAAAGAAATCGGCTCTGGGGCCAGCCACGATGACGAGGCTGGCATCGGACGGAATCACTTCGCGGACGGCAATGTTGATCTTGTCGACGAGGAAGTTCTCGCTCTGGAGCAGCGCGGCGACGTTGCTGTAGCCGGCGCGCTCGCTGCTGGCCGCTTCGCGTTCCGCATGGCCGCCCGTGAAATAGATTTTCCTCGTGCGTCCCTCGCGAAGCCTCACGAGCGCGTTGGTGAGATCCTGTTCGCTCGCCGTCTTGATCCGTTCGGTGCGGCCACGGTACTGGACGACGGCAATCCCGGCATCCTGAACGTCGGTTTGCTCATCGATCCTGATGAATCTGGACGCCTCCGCATATTCCTCCAGACGCTCGCGAACGACCGGCGCCTCTGCTGCCTGCACAGGAACGCGGACCTGGACCGGCGCATCCAGTGAGCGCAGCGTCGTACGTGTCTCTGGAGCAAGCTGAAACACGTGGGTCGAGGTCACATCCCAGCGCCGGTTCAGTGTGGGCGGAAGCAGGCTGATCGCGATCAAGGCGCCGATGAACGCGACCTGCGCGGCCGCGAACCATGCGATGCCGGCGAAGAACCTGTCGCCGTTCCCTGCCTTTGACCGGACACGCGTCTGCTGCGCGAGAAACAATCCGAGCGCGGTGAACAGGACCGACGCCATGAGATACCGTGCGTCGATCACACCTTTCGCAAAATCATCGAGCACAGGCGTCAGCCATGGCGTTGTCGCGAGGACAAGCGCCAAGGCGAACGTGGCGATACCTGCCGGCAGCGTGTTCGTGCAGAGACTCGCGACGAGCACGCCGACGGCGATGAACGCCGCTCCGATCAGCAGCAGTCCGAGGAAGCCGCTGATGAGGGGTCCCCATTCAGGCCGTCCGAACGCGAAGAGCACGGCGCAGAGAATCGCCGGCGCCAGCAGCATCAGGAGGTACGTCTTGAGCGCATGCGAGAAGCGCTTCGCGCGCGCGGTGACGAGTGGAAGGACGAGCAGCGCCGCGAGTCCGGCACGAATCAGGAACGGACGAATCAGCAGTTGACTGACGTTGATCGGTTCCGGCGGCGGCACCGACAGCGCCTGGCGACTCTGGTCGAGAAAGGCGTCCAGCGAGACGACAAAGGCGGCACCGGCGAGAATCGCGAACAACGCGACGATCAACCCGACTTCGCGCCGTCGGTGCTGTCGAACGCCGGCGCTCCACCTGCCATCCAAATGCCACTTTCCCGGCCGTTGGGCGAATCGCTGAACACGGCCGGAGCCTGCGGGACGTTAGAAGCATTGAAACGCATGATCCAGCCATGATACGGCTGATTGTCTCCATGAGAAGCCCAGGCGACGTAAACGTTGCCACCCACCAGGGCAAGCCCCGCCCGCTGACCCTCTTTCAACGGGCAGAATGGCACATTCCCGGAGCTGGCTGAACACGTTGAACCATCGCCCACGTCACCAGTCCCAGGAACCGTAATGGCAGCGGTAATATCTGCGGGGCCCCCGAATTTCTCGCTTCCGTCCGTCAAGCTAAGCGCGTGCAGGCGCTGATGGTAGTTCCCGCTGCCTTCCTTGGTTTTTGCGACCACATAAAGCGTTTTAGTCACTACATCAATTACAGGGGTGCCCGTGATTCCGATCTTCTTGTTGATATCGTCAGTTCCCGTGTCTCCGAACGGTATAGCCGTAACACCTGCGCTCAAAAAGCTCTTTTGCCAATACTGTACACAGGGGCTTGCGTCCGCATCGAACGCGTAGACGCTGTCGTTTTCAGTCGCCACAAAGGTGACGTTGTGATTGCCACCGCCGATCGAGAGGTTGGGAACCCACAGAGGCTGAGCGTAGACCTCGCCGTCGACCGGACAGGAGAATAGCCTGCCGAATGAAGCGGTGTTCACATTCGAAGTGGTAAGCGCAAATTCCTTAGGGTTTGTGCCATCGCGGGAGAGGTTGTTGTGATAGGTGGTCACGCCGATGAGGTCGGTCACGCCAATCGTCACGGAAGCCGATTTTGTCGTGTCGGCGTTACTTTTTGCGGTAATTGTGAAAGATCCTGCGGCAGGCGAGGAAAATGTCGCAGACGACGACGTTTGGCCCGTGAGTGCTCCTCCGGTGGCTGTCCAGGTGACCCCTACGCCGCCAACGTCGTTATTTACAGTCGCCGAGAGAGGAAGCGTCTGAGAGACGGTTATGCCGCCACGCTTGGGGAAGATGGAAACGAAGATAGGCGCTGCCGCTTGCGTCGAAGCCGTTGCCGTACTGGAGAAGATGCTCAAGTTACTGGCCGCGTCGATAGCGCGAACGCGATAGCTGTAGGAAGTGGAGGCAGTCAGGCTGGTATCGTTGAAAGTGGTGGTGGTGGGTGTTGCGATTTGGGCGAAGCTCGAGCAGCTTGCGCCCGAGCAGCGTTCGACCTTGTAGCCGGTCACGCCAACGTTGTCGGTCGAAGCTGTCCAAGCAAGATTGATTTGGGTGCTGGAGGCAGCCGTAGCCGTTAAGCCAGTAGGTGCCGAGGGCGGCGTGGTATCAGGGGGCGGATTGTAGGAGCCGGAATTGCATCCGGTCTGCAAGAGGACGAGGAACAGAGCGAACAACGCCGCAGCAGACAATTCCGATAGGCCGCGATTCCCAAGAACTCGCCTCACGTGGGTCCTCCCCAGGGGGTTCTGAATTTATGCGGTGTACGCGCGCGGGCGATCCGCCGGGAGAGATGCTTTTCTCCGGGGGAAAAGTATCACGAAGGCCGGAGTCCGGAAAGATTAACTGAGCGCAAATGCCAGATTGGGTTTGGGGGCAGGGTGGGCAGGGATGCGCGATCGTGGAAAGAGTGATGTTTAAGCTGCGCCAGGGACAACGGCCTAAGAACCGCGCGACCACAATTTGCGGACGAAGGTGCGGACACGATCCACAAAGGAATCATTGGGCCGGGCAGCGGGCTTCGAGGCGGCAGCGGGCGCCGGCGAAGGAGGCGGGAGAACGGCTGCGACCATTTCGCCTT
>Ga0137409_10004818_pt1 | contig 14138 bp, 9 predicted proteins | sample CZODoug1_16funga_FD_122059 | JGI IMG/M metagenome (GOLD analysis project Ga0137409, IMG submission 122059) | Vadose zone soil fungal communities from Angelo Coast Range Reserve, California, USA - CZODoug1_16fungal (Hybrid Assembly) | ecosystem: Environmental > Terrestrial > Soil > Vadose zone... | reverse complement strand
CACGGTGGCGGCCAGGGCGAGGGGTGCAACCCAGTTAGCCAAAATCAGTAAAACAAGGGCGCTTTTACAAGTCATCGAGGTTGCGTCTCCAGGTGCGCGAATTTGCCATAGAGTCGCTTAACGGCAGGCTCGGGAAAAAGTGCACAGTCGCGCCTCGAGCCCCAGGCGCTGCGGTCGCGTCTAATAGTTTTTTTGTGAAGGATCATCAGCATGCGAGTGCTCGAGAAGGCCCTCACCTTCGATGACGTCTCGTTAGTTCCCGCCCATTCCCTGGTCTTGCCCCGTGAAGTCAGCCTGAAGACCCGGCTGACGCGCAAGATCCAGCTCAACATACCGCTCGTCTCCGCGGCGATGGACACCGTCACCGAGGCGCGCTTGGCCATTGCGCTGGCGCAGGAGGGGGGCATCGGCATCATCCACAAGAATCTGGCGCCGCCGGAACAGGCGGCCGAAGTGCAGAAGGTCAAGCGGCACGAGGCGGGGGTCGTGCGCAATCCGATCACGATCGGTCCTGACCTTACCGTACGCGACGTGCTGGAACTCACCCGGCAGCATCGCATCTCCGGCCTGCCGGTCGTTGCCGGCAAGCGCGTCCTCGGCATTGTCACCAATCGCGATCTTCGTTTCGAGACGCGGATGGACGCCAAGGTGCGCGAGATCATGACCCCGCGCGACAAACTCGTCACGGTGAAGGAGGGCGCGAGTCTCGACGAGGCCAAGGCGCTGATGCACAAGCACCGGCTTGAGCGCGTGCTCGTGGTCAATGGCGACTTCGAGATGCGCGGCCTGATCACGGTGAAGGACATCACGAAGGCGGTCGAACATCCGCATGCGGCCAAAGACGAGCAAGGCAAGCTGCTCGTGGGCGGCGCGATCAGCACCGGCCCCGATTCATTCCAGCGGGCGGAGCTGATGGTGGCGGCCGGCGTCGATGTGTTGATTGTGGATACGTCGCATGGCCATTCGCAAGGCGTCCTCGATCGTGTGGCCTGGGTCAAGAAGAACTTTCCGAAGGTCGAGGTGATCGGCGGCAACATCGCGACTGCCGCTGCGGCCCGCGCATTGGTCGAGCATGGCGCCGATGGCGTGAAGGTCGGCATCGGCCCGGGCTCGATCTGCACTACCCGCATCGTCGCAGGTGTTGGCGTGCCGCAGATTTCCGCCGTGGCTAACGTCGCACACGCGCTGGCCGGGAGCGGCGTGCCGTTGATCGCCGACGGCGGCATTCGTTTTTCCGGCGATATCGCCAAGGCAATTGCGGCCGGCGCGCACGGCGTGATGTTGGGCGGTTTGTTCGCTGGTACCGAAGAAGCTCCGGGCGAAACGTTTCTGTATCAAGGCCGCTCGTACAAGAGCTACCGCGGCATGGGCAGCCTGGCGGCGATGCAGGAAGGCTCGGCTGAGCGTTACTTCCAGGACAACGAAGGCAACCTCGACAAATATGTGCCGGAAGGCATTGAAGGCATGGTCCCGTACAAGGGATCAGTGACCGCAATCGTCTACCAACTCGCGGGCGGATTGCGATCGGCGATGGGTTATTGCGGCTGCCGCACGATCGAAGAAATGCGCGCGCGCGCCGAGTTCGTCGAGATCACCTCGGCCGGTATGCGCGAGAGCCACGTGCATGATGTGAAGATCACCAAAGAGGCGCCGAATTATCGTGTTGAGTAGCTACCTGTTTCGCAGTTGCGTGTCGAGTACTGGCACTGGCCCGATCGGTCGCCCGGGTGGAGTCATGGCAACACAACGCGGACGGTGTGAGCGCGCCCGAGCCTGCGCGGGCGGGTCAAGCGAAAGACGCACCGCCGGTCGATCGGCGCGCAAATCGTGCGGCTCGGATCACTGACCATGCGTCATGAACGGATCCTGATCCTCGACTTCGGCTCCCAGGTCACCCAACTAATCGCCCGCCGCGTGCGCGAAGCGGGCGTCTACAGCGAAGTGCATCCGTACGACGTCAGCGACGGGTTCATTCGCGACTTCGCGCCGAAAGGAATCATCCTCTCCGGCAGCCACATGTCGGCGTTCGAGGAATCGACCGCGCGGGCGCCGGAAATCGTGTTCTCGCTGGGCGTGCCTGTATTCGGCATCTGCTACGGCATGCAGACCATGGCGCAGCAACTGGGCGGCAAGGTCGAGGGTGGACACACACGCGAATTCGGTTACGCCGAAGTGCGGGCGCGCGGCCACACGCGGCTGCTCGACGGCCTGCAGGACTTCGTCACCGATGCCGGGCACGGCATGTTGCGCGTCTGGATGAGCCACGGCGACAAGGTTGTGGAATTGCCACGCGGCTTTGTGCTGATGGCGTCGACCACGACCTGTCCGCTGGCCGGCATGGCAGATGAGAGCCGCGGCTTGTACGCAGTGCAGTTTCATCCTGAAGTCACGCACACCGCGCAAGGTGCGGCGATCCTGCGCCGCTTCGTGCGCGACATCTGCGGCTGCCGCGGCGACTGGAACATGCCCGACTACGTGAACGAGGTGATCGCGCAGATCAAGGCGCAGGTCGGATCGGAGGAAGTGATCCTCGGCTTGTCCGGCGGCGTGGACTCGGCAGTGGCCGCAGCACTGATTCATCGCGCCATTGGTGAACAATTGACGTGCGTATTTGTCGATACCGGCCTGCTGCGCTTGCATGAGGCCGATCAGGTGGTCGCGACCTTTGGCGAGCATCTCGGACTGACGTTGATTCACGTCGACGCCAGCGAGCGCTTCTTGCGCAAGCTCGTGGGAGTGTCCGATCCGGAAGCCAAGCGCAAGCTCATCGGCGCCGAATTTGTTCACGTCTTTCAGGAAGAGGCGGCCAAGCGGCCAGCGGCGAAGTGGCTGGCGCAGGGCACGATTTATCCGGACGTGATCGAATCCGCCGGCGGCAAGAGCAAGAAGGCGGTGACGATCAAAAGCCACCACAACGTTGGCGGCTTGCCCGCAGCGCTGCACTTGAAACTGCTGGAGCCGCTGCGCGAATTGTTCAAGGACGAAGTGCGCGAGCTCGGCCGTGCCCTCGGGTTGCCGGCGCCGCTGATCGATCGCCATCCATTCCCGGGTCCGGGCCTGGGCGTGCGCATCCTGGGCGAAGTTCGGCGCGACTATGCCGATCTGCTGCGACGCGCGGATGCGATCTTCATCGAGGAATTGCGGGCCACGCGAGTCAGCGGCGCGCCCGGCGCGACCACTTGGTACGAGCAGACGAGCCAGGCGTTCGCAGTGTTCCTGCCGGTGAAGAGCGTCGGCGTGATGGGCGACGGTCGCACCTACGAATGGGTGGTGGCGCTGCGCGCGGTGCAGACCCAGGATTTCATGACTGCGCAGTGGGCGCATCTGCCGCACGATCTGCTCGGGCGCGTCAGCAATCGCATCATCAACGAAGTGCGAGGCATCAATCGCGTCGTCTATGACATTTCCGGCAAACCGCCCGCGACCATCGAGTGGGAGTAGGGTACTCGAGGAAACTCCGGCGAGTTCGAACGAAGCGGGACCGCAGAGGTCGCATCCGGGTATCGGAGGATTCAGGAAGCGGCGGTTGCCGCCGCTATTGCGAACGGCCTTGGAGCAGAAAATCCAAACTCTCATTTCAAACATTTAGGAGTTTTGGGCGGCCGCTCCCAAGATTCTCTTGTCCCAGCTATCGACCCCTCGTGGACACAAAAGACTTGCGAAAAGCGGTCATCGGCCATCGAGTATCTTTCGTCATCGCACAGCTCACGCTCAGCTGCTTGCACGGACTCAGGGGCACGACCTCTTCGGCGCCCACACGTTGCGCTGTCCCAGCCCTTGCAATGACTGCGTCACATCTCCGGCAGCGACGGGACTGGATGATGCGCCTGCAGCTGATTGGCGAAATCGAGTAACGCGGCGTCAACTCCGAATCCCGCAGCGACCTGCACGCCGATCGGAAGCCCACTTCGAGACAGTGCCACCGGAAGGTTGATCGCGGGCACGCCTGCGATGTTTGCCCATCCGGTAAAGATCGCGTGGTCGCGCGGACCCGCGGGCTGCCCTGCAATCTCGCGCGGATAGGGCTCCTCGGCTGGCCAAGGTAGCGCGGCGGCAGTGGGTGTCAGCACGACATCGATCTCTTCAAACAGTTGTGCCACCCGTTTGCGCAAGGCGGCGACCTGCTCCAGTGCATCGATGTAGTCCGCGCCCGTCAGCTTTGCTCCATCGGCGGCCATCGCCCTTGCGGCCGTGCCGGCCTCATTCCCCAGTCGACCTCCTTCGCGCGCCAGCAGCCAGGCAACTCCGGCGCGACTAATCACGTGCCAAATGCGCGCTGCTGCATCGAGATCGAAAAACACTTGGCCATCGCGCACATCCTGTCCGCTCTCGGCCAGTCGAGCGGCAACGGCAGTAGTGGCGTGCGCCACCTCGGGATCTACGGGCGATGAGCCAAAGCGTGGTATGAAAAGGATGCGGCGACGGCGGTCCGGCCACTTGACCGCCACGCTGAGAAGAGAGATGCGATCCCTGTCATCAGGGCCCGCCAACACGCGGTCGAGCAGCTTCGCATCCGTGACCGTATGCGTCAGCGTGCCGATCACCTCGAAATCAGTGAGTATTGCCGGAAACCCATCACTGCGCGCGACCCGTCCGGAGGAGGGCTTGAAGCCGACAAGTCCTGTATGGGAGGCGGGTCGGCGAATGGAACCACCGCCGTCGGTGCCGATCGCTGCCGGGACCAGCCCCGCAGCTACGCTGGCCGCTGCGCCGCCTGAGGAGCCACCTGGCGTGAGGCGTCGATTCCATGGATTGCGGGTGACGCCAAACAGATCGTTGCGCGTGTAGCCCTCCAACGTCAGTTCCGGCACGTTCGTCTTACCTACGATGATTGCGCCGGCTGCGCGCAGGCGGGCGACGGGAAGCTCGTCGCGGTCTGGGCGAAACGCCGCCAACGCGCGGCTGCCCCAGGTCGCCGGCAGACCGGACACAAGGATGTTGTCCTTAACCGAAAGTGGAATGCCCTCCAGCGCAGAGCGAGGCGTACCGGAATCCAAGCGCGCATCGCTTTCATGCGCCGCCGCTTGTGCGCCGGCTTCGTCGAGTGCGACGAAGCTGTTGAGATCGGGATCGATGCGGTGAATGCGCTCGAGGTAGTGCGCAAGCAGCGACTGCGCCGACAGCTGCCGACGAAGTAACGCATTGGACAGGCTGCCGATGTCTTGTCGCCACCAATCGGTCATCGGATGCTCCCGGTCTGACTCATTCAAGCGGCCGGCCGATGGCCGCAGGCAGCCGTGTCGATCTGCCCAGAGTTGCGAGCACGCCCAGCGCAATGAGGTAAGGCACCATCTGCAAGATGTACGAGCTGGCCGGCACGCCGAAAGTCTGCAGCCGCAATCCAAATGCATCGGCCGCGCCGAACATGAGACATGCGGCCGCGGCACCCCATGGCGACCAGCGACCCACGATCAACGAGGCGAGCGCCAGGTATCCTCGCCCACCGGTCATGCCGTCGGTAAAAGTGCCTACCTGCTGCAAGGAGAGCACCGCGCCCGCTAGTCCGGCGATGGCACCGCACGCAACGACCGCACTGATCCGCACGCAGAGCGGGCAACCTCCAGTGGCGAAAACAGCCTCGGGATTTTCGCCGGTCGCACGCAGCGTCAGCCCAGCCTGCGTACGGCCAAGAAATAGCCACATTGCCACACAGGCCGCGGCCGCGACGTATGTCAGCGGCGGATGGGAGAACAGCAGCGGCCCAAGCACCGGCACGTCGGCCAGAACTGGAATGGGCCACGGCGCCAGCGGCACAAGATGTATCGCCGGAGCGCGGCCGCCGCCCGCCGCCGCGCGGAGCAGGTAGCTCGTCAAGCCAAAGGCGAGGATATTTGCCGCGAGTCCTGTGACCATGTTGTCGGCACGAAAGCGAACCGTGACGATGGCCACCGCAGAGCCAATCACGGCACCGCCGGCCATCGCTGCCAATACGCCGATTGCTTCGCTCCCACTCGCCCATGCAAGGACGGCCGCTGCGAAGGCGCCACAAAGCATCATTCCTTCTAACCCGACCGCAAACACGCCGGCGCGCTCGGACAGAATTCCCCCCAGGGCCGCCAAGAGCAGGGGAGTCGCGATGCGAATGGAGGCCGCGAGAAACTCAGTCATAGGGTCACGCACTACGCGGTGTAGCGCCGCGCGGTGGCGGCCAGAACGAACAACATCGTAAGTCCCTCGATCACGGCAACGAGAGCCGAGGGTATGCCGATCTGGCGTTGCATGGACTGCCCACCGGTTTCAAGCATGCCAATGAACAAGGCCGCTGGCACCACGGCCAGCGGTTCAAGCGCGCCGAGCAGCGCCACCGTGACAGCCTTGAATCCGAAGCCGAGGGAGAATCCCTCGATCAATCGCCGATGCACACCGAGCACCTCGACGCCACCGGCGAGGCCGGCGAGTGCGCCGGCGATCAGCATCACGCCCCACGTGAGACGCGGCAGCGAGAAGCCCGCGTAGGTTGCGGCATGGCGCGATCTGCCGGTCACGCGCAACGCAAAACCGAAGCGAGTGCGCCAAAGCAGGAAGGACAACACCACTGCCGCGGCCGCGGCGATAAAGATTCCCAGATGCGCCTCGAAACCTTCTGCGAGTTGCGGTAACCAGGCGGCTGCAGGAAGCAGGGGCGACTGCAAGAACCCCGCGCCGAACTGCCCTATCGGACCGGCGAGCATCTGCTGGACCAGCAGTAACGCGACGAAGTTCAAGAGCAGCGTTGCAAGTACCTCATGAACATTTCGAAAAAGATGAATTGCAGTGGCCAAGGCGGCCCAAGCGGCGCCGGCCGCTGCGCCGGCAAGGAGGGCCAGCGCGATTGCGAAAAGAGGATTGGCCACCGGCAGAGCGATTGCCGCGGCCGCGGCGCCCAGCCCGCCGAAGGCGATTTGGCCTTCGGCGCCGATATTGATGACACCCGCGCGGAAGCAGAGGGCCACGCCAACCCCGGCGAGCAAATAGGGCGCGGTGCGATTCAGCGAGACGGCAATTTGATGCGGCGAACCGGCTGCACCGGAGGCAATCGCCGCGAAAGCGGAGAGCGGATTACCGCCTGAGAAGGCAATCAGAACGGCGGCGCACAGCATGGACAGCAGCAGGGCCACCAGGGCGCGGCCAATCAGTGCATACGCTCCGCTGCTGCGCTCGGCAGACGGACCGCGCATGCCGCTGAATCGCCAAAGCCAAGCCGGAGCACTTGATCCACGAGACGCTTGCGGGGATGCGGGTTCGGTCACGCCGCGCCCCCTTGCCCAGCCATCCACAGGCCAATGCGCGACAGGTCGAATTCGCCCTTTTCCAAGACGCCGGCAAACCGCCCGCCCGAGAGCACCGCGACGCGATCGCTGATCGCCAACACCTCTTCCAGTTCACTCGATATGTAAAGCACCGCGCCACCTCGATTGCGCAATTCGATCATCCGGTCGAGCACAAAACGCGTCGCCCCGGGGTCGAGTCCCCAGGTTGCCTGGTGCGCGACGAGAACGGCGGGCGCTCGATCGAGCTCCCGCGCGACGACGACCTTTTGCTGGTTGCCGCCGGACAAACGGGCAACGGGCGAGCGGGCGCCTGTGGCGCGAATGTCAAACGAGCTCATCAGCGCGAGTGCCTTCGCATCGCACGCGGCCGGACGCAGGATTCCCCGGCGCGAATAGGGCGCACGCCCGGAATCCCTCAGCATCAGGTTTTCCGAAACGCTCATCGAGCGCACCAGCGAAGTGCGCGCGCGGTCGGCCGGAACTAAAGCAAGCCCCGCAGAGATGCGCGTCGCCGCGTTGGCGTGCGTAATGTCGCGTCCGTTGAGAGCCACGCTGCCCGCGTCGGCGCGACGCAGGCCAGCAAGTACTTCGGCAAGTTCCAGTTGGCCATTGCCGTCGACGCCCGCCACACCGAGGATCTCGCCAGCGCGCAACTCGAAATCGATGCCGCCGATCCCGCGCGCGTGCAACCCGCGAACTTGCAACCGTGCGGCGCCTGCAGGATGAATTTCCGCCGTGGAGGTCGCGCCAGCAACGTGCCCCACCATCATTGTGGCGAGCGCGGCGCGACTTGCTCCTTTGACCGGCACGCAACCGGCAACGCGCCCGGCGCGCAGTACGACCACTTCGTCGCAGACGTCCAGCACCTCCTGCATCTTGTGCGTAATAAACACCACCCCGCGCCCCTCTGCCCGCAAGCGACGCAGCACGGACAGCAGTCCGGACACCTCGGCCGGTGCGAGATTGGAAGTTGGCTCGTCGAGGATCAGCAGGTCCGCGTTGCGCAGAACGGCGCGCAGGATCTCGACCCGCTGCCGGCGCCCGAGTGAAAGATCGCCGACCGACGAATCCGGATTCAGATCGAGGCCGAAGCGGGCGGAGGCCTCACGCACCTGGGTCGCAATTCGCGAGCGCGCCAGGATGCGGCCGGCAGCCGGCCAGCCGAGCATGACGTTCTCGGCAACGCTCATCGCATCCACCAGCATGAAGTGCTGATGGATCATCGCGAGTCCCGCCTCCATCGCGGCCGCCGGGTTATGGCCCGATAGTTCGCGACCTTTGAAGATGATGCTGCCGGCATCCGGCGGGATCATCCCGAACAGCACTTTCATCAGAGTGCTCTTGCCGGACCCGTTCTCGCCCAGCAGCCCCAAGATCGATCCGGCCGCGACGGTCAGATCGATTCCGTCATTGGCGCGCACGCTGCCGTACGAGCGCTCGATGCCATGCATCTCCAGCAGCGGCGCCATGACTAGGCACCGCCGATGGTCTGGGCAATCAAGTTCAAATCGCGAAGGCGCAATGAAGCGCCCCAAAGCCGCCCGGGCCGTTGCGCCCGGCCGCTCATTTTCCTGCGCGTGCGTCCTGCCGGGTCGGTTCGATCTTCATGGTCCCGCTGGCAAACTTCTCCTGCATCTCGTGCAGTTCCTTCACCACCGCGGCGGGGACGATCGGGTTGAACTCCTTGCCCTCGGCATAGGCCAGCTTGGCGCCGGTAACTGGTGCGGTGTCGTAGCCGTAGAGTTTGAAGGTGCCGAACAACTTGCCCGATTTCACCTGCTCGGCGGTTGATCCAAACATGGCGGGCCAGTCCTCCAGGATGTTCGTCAGCACGCTTTGCGGTGCCATTTGCGTCTGATCAAAGCCGCGACCGGTGACATAGGCACCTTTCTCCTTCGCCGCTTGGACCAGTCCCGATTCGGCGGCGTTGAGCTTGCCGGTGACAAAATCCGCGCCGTCGGCCAGAAGCGCCAGTGCCGCCTCCTTTGCCGCCGCTGCGTCTTCCATATCTTTGACGTAGATGATCGTGACTTTTGCGCCTGCTTTTTCGGCGCAGATGCGGAAGCCGCCCGCTTGCGCGGTGATGTTTGGCACGCCTTCCAATCCGTAGACGCCCGCAACTTTGTGGGTCTTGCTCATCCGCGCCGCGAGCACGCCGACCTGGCAGCCGAACTGCGCGTTGTTCCAGTCGATAGACATCACGTTAGGGGGCTTGCCCTCGTTGCCGCTCACGGCAATGAACTGCACCTTGGGGAAATTGGGTCCGACCTGCTCCATCGCGGAAACGAACCGGCCGGAATGTCCCATTACGATGCGGTAGCCCTTGCTGGCGTAGTCGCGCAGCGCTTCGGCCTCGTCAGCGTCGGAAACATTTTCTGAATAGGCTGTTGCAAAGCCATGCGGCTTCAGACTCTGCAGAATAGAGTAGCCAAGCGCATTCCAGCTCTGATCATTGATACTGCCAGGCAGCAAGATTGCTGCTTTGTCCTGACCCTGGCTCGGGGCTGCGAGCGCCACTCCTAGTAGAAGAATCGTCCCGGCCAAGGCAGCGCGGCTGGACATTTGACGGCCGAATACACGTTGCTCCTCTATAAACATAATCCCTCCATCCCGTTAGTGGGTCGCCTTGCGCGACTGTTGAGCCAATGCAATCCAAGTCAACTGAGACGTGCAAATCACGTGCCAATCCCGTTAACTGCGCACGATCGCGGCAATTGGCGCTTCGCCCGGTGCGCACTGGTGCTCGGTACCCCCGGAAACAAAGATCGCTGAATCACCGGTGACCGAAGCAATTACGCCGCCAAGCGCTGCGCGCGCGTGCCGCTCGTAGTTGATGTCCGCGTCTGAAAGCATTGTTGTTCGACGGCCGCGCAGCATCCCGCTTGGTGGCGCTTCCGCCTTTGCAAACAGCGCGACGACGCGCGACGTGTCGACGCCGGCTGCGCCGCCCGCGTCCTTGATGGCCGCATGCACGCCCGACGCATCGACCACGTCCCGCAGAACCGCGTGGCCGATCCGCAGGTCGCCAGTTGCCTCGGTAGAGTTGCCGAACAGCAGTACCTCGCAGTTGCGCAGCTCGCCGCCCGCCGACGTATGAGCAACCGACGAGTACAGATCCAGCCGTTGTGTCACGACGGCGTCAGAAAGGTCCGCTTCCGCGACCTCCCCCAGACCGAGCGCGACACCGAGGCCGGTGGCACCGCGGGCAAACGACTTTGAGCCGTTCGGATCGCGCGTGACCAGGCGAACACCGCGCCGCTCCGCATCTGCAACCGCGGCGGGCGTGAGCAACGGCCCTTTGACCTGTACATAGTGAACGTCTGCAGCTTGCGCGATGCCTGCTTCCGCCTGGGCGCGCCGAACCGCGGCGGCGACCTCGCGTATCTGCGCCAAGGTGCCGACTTCCTCCGGCGCGAAATCACGAGTGACGCCGACACCAAGCGCAAGCCTCTTTTCCCCGGGCGGCGCGGCGCTGCCGCCCGCACGGCGGGTGAAGATCGTCGCATGCGGACTCAACACGCCCTCGGTGCCTCCGGACCAGACAAAGGCAATGCGCTTCGTCACCTCGTCCGACGTTTGGTCGAGATGCCGACTCAACAGGATCGCGAACGACAATGTGGCGAAGCCGCGCGTGAAGTCGTTGGCGCCGCCGTTGCCCTCGGTTTTGCCGATGACTGCGACGATGTCGCGGGGATCCAGCGTGCCCTTTTCGATTAGTGCGGACAGACCGGAGACGTCACTCGGACTGTTCATCGCAATCTTGTAGACGCCGATCTGCATTTTCCCTCCAGGCCACCTGTTTTACTTGATTGGTGGCTGCCAAGTATTTTAATCAGTCTAGTCTGCCGTCCTTACCGTTTCGTCAGTGGTCTCCACGATGCGTTGGCGAGTCGATGACCGTACGCGCAGATGCCGTGGCGGTTTGTAGGACGACCGTCGATCCGCCCGCCGTCCTCCAGCGTCCGCTTAGAAGCAAATCGGTTCCCAGCGCGACCTATCGCAACTGGCCGCGAGGCGAAAGTCAGTCGGGTGACGCGAAGTGCTCGATACCCGTGGGTTCAAAATCTTCAACGCATCAATAAACTATTCGCTCGAGGGCGGTCGGGATAAATCGCGCTACGGGTCCATAAGCGTAGGGATCTGCACGACGTCTCGCTTGCAGGCTGATCTAAGATGCTCGTCTTTTTTCGTCGCAGCGCCTCCCGGGAGGTTCCTGCAGTGGATGGCTCAAGAAGATCGGACTACGCACGGGAACCGCGATAGTTGACCATTGATACGGAGGAGTGGCTGCCGCTCCAATGTATTCCGTCTCGCGCGCCGGGAAGAGCTGTCTTTCCTTGGCGGCAAATATGACGGTAGTGGTCCATCCTGCCTTAGGGAAAACTAGGATCCATGGGAGTTTCCAGCCGTCGGAAACAATTGAGTGGGAGTAAAAGGGATGGTTTCAGTCGACGGCATCTTCGTCGATGCAGTATTCGGTGAGGTCGAACACAATCAAATGCACTGCTGGCCCGACGCCGCCGGTCTCAACATGCCTTATGGCGTTGCCGCCACCAGTGATTTGCCGCTGGTTGCCGACACCGCCAACGCGCGGCGGCTTGCGTGGGCGCTGCCGGCGATGGACACTGGTGCCGATGCGCATGCCCTCACCGGTGACGCCGACGTCAACTCCAAAGGCGACAATCGTTGGACCATGCCCGCTCGCGACAGTCTCCGTTGGCCGTATGCAATCTCGGTATCCGGCGAGCACGCGGTGGTCGCTGATTCCGGCAACAACCGCGTAGTGCTCTGGCGCCTGGCCGCGGAACTGCTGTCATGAGCGCCGTCGTCGCCGCGCGCGCAGATGATCGCGTCGAACGCGCGGAACTGATTCATGTGCGCGGCACAGTGCAAGGCGTGGGCTTTCGGCCGATGGTGTGGCGACTCGCGGCGCGCTACGGACTGCGCGGCTCGGTCAGCAACGACGGCGCTGGTGTGCGCATCCATGTCTGCGGTGCGAGCGATGCGCTCGAGGCGTTTGTCAACGCGCTCGCGCGTGAAGCGCCGCCGCTGGCGCGGATCGAAAAGATCGAGCACACCGCCGCCGACCTGATCGCCGCCGGTCGCCCGTTTGAAATCGTCGCCAGCGAGGCCACCGCGGTGCACACCGGAGTTGTGCCCGACGCCGCGGTCTGCACGCAGTGCGCGCAGGAAATCTTCGATCCGTTTGCGCGCCGCTTCCGCTACCCGTTGACCAACTGCACGCACTGCGGGCCGCGACTGTCGATCATCACGGCGGTGCCATATGACCGCGTAGCCACGACGATGCGCGAGTTCGCGCTGTGCCAGGACTGCGCCGCCGAATATCACGACCCGGGAGACCGGCGCTTTCACGCGCAGCCGGTCGCCTGCCACGCGTGCGGCCCGCAGGTGACGCTGGCGCGCGCCGACGGCGCCGCGATTGCGCTCGACGCGTTGACGATGCTCGATGCCACTGACGCCGCCTGCACGCTGCTGCAACGAGGACACATCGTTGCGATCAAAGGCGTCGGTGGCTATCAGCTCGCGTGCGATGCGACACAGGAAGCGGCCGTCGCACGCCTGCGCGCCGGCAAGCGGCGCGAGCGCAAACCCTTCGCATTGATGGCGCGCGATCTTGACGTTATCCGGTGCTATTGCACGCCGGATGAATTGGAAGTCGACTTGCTGCAGAGCGCGGCCGCGCCGATCGTGCTGCTGGCGGCGAACACCGCGGCCAGCGATGCTCAGAGTGATGCCGAGGGCGATTCGCGGTTCAATTCCAAATCCGCTTCCGCCGCCGTTGCGTCGAGCGTCGCGCCGGGCGTAAGAACGCTCGGCTTCGTGTTGCCCAACTCCCCGCTGCATCATCTGCTGCTGCGGCGAATGAATCGGCCGATCGTGTTGACCAGCGGCAACCTCGCCGATGAACCGCAATGCATCGATGACGGCGAAGCGCGCGCGCGGCTGGGCGGACTGGTCGAATATTTTCTCTCGCACAACCGCCCGATCGCGCGCCGAGTCGATGACTCGGTCGTGCGCGTGCTCGGGGGCGAGGCGCGCATCGTGCGGCGCGCACGCGGTTACGCGCCGGCGCCATTGCAACTAGCCGATGAATTCGCCGCAGCGCCTTCGATCCTCGCCATGGGCGCGCAACTGAAGAACACGTTCTGCCTGCTGCGCGACGGCGCGGCGATTGTCTCGCATCACATCGGCGACCTTGAGGCCGCGCCGAGCTTCGCCGACTTCAAGCGCAACGTGGCCGACTATCTCGCGCTGTTCGAACACGATCCGCAGGCGTTTGCGGTCGATTTGCATCCGGACTATTTGTCGCGCAAACATGGCCAGGTGCTGGCGGCAGAGCTTGGCCGGCCATTGATCGAAGTGCAGCATCATCACGCGCACATCGCTGCCTGCCTCGCGGAACACCAGTATCCGCTCGCGGCGCCGCCGGTGATCGGTGTTGCGCTCGATGGTCTTGGCATGGGCGACGACGGCACGCTTTGGGGCGGCGAGTTTCTGCTCGCCGACTATCGCTCGAGCCAGCGGGTGGCGATGTTTCGTCCGGTCGCGATGCCGGGCGGCGAACAGGCGATGCACGAGCCTTGGCGCAACACGTTCGCGCATCTGCACGCAGCGATGGGCTGGTCACGTTTCGCGATGAATTTTGCCGAGCTGCAACTCTTCGAGTTCCTGCAGCGCCAGCCGCGTGAGCTGCTGGCGAAAATGATCGACGACAACATCAACAGCCCGCCCGCAAGCTCCTGCGGGCGCCTGTTCGACGCGGCCGCTGCCGCGGCCGGCGTTTGCAGCGAACGTGCGCTCTATGAAGGACAAGCTGCGATCGAATTCGAAGCACTGCTCGATCACGATGCGCTGGCCGGTGAAGAC
>Ga0137409_10004816_pt1 | contig 14142 bp, 12 predicted proteins | sample CZODoug1_16funga_FD_122059 | JGI IMG/M metagenome (GOLD analysis project Ga0137409, IMG submission 122059) | Vadose zone soil fungal communities from Angelo Coast Range Reserve, California, USA - CZODoug1_16fungal (Hybrid Assembly) | ecosystem: Environmental > Terrestrial > Soil > Vadose zone... | reverse complement strand
TTCAGGTGATGGCATGCTGGACAAGGACGGGTATCGCCCGAATGTCGGCGTCATCCTTCTCAATCACCGCAACGAGGTCTTCTGGGGCAAACGGGTAAAGCAACATTCGTGGCAATTTCCGCAAGGCGGGATCAAACACGGCGAAAGTCCGGAACAAGCGATGTTCCGCGAACTGTTCGAGGAGGTCGGGCTCAAGCCCGAACACGTGAAGATCATCGCCCGCACGCGCGAGTGGTTGCGCTACGACGTTCCGGAAACCTGGATTCGGCGGGATTTGCGCGGGAATTATCGCGGCCAGAAACAGATCTGGTTTCTGCTGCGATTGGTGGCACGTGACTGCGATGTCAGTCTGCGCCGCAGTGAGAAGCCGGAATTCGACGCGTGGCGTTGGCACACGTATTGGGTGCCGCTCGATTCAGTGATCGAATTCAAGCGCGGCGTCTATCAACAGGCGTTGTCGGAACTGTCGCGCTTTGTCTTTCGCGTCACGCAGCGGCATGCGCTGGCGCTCGTCGGCGCCCACGAGTCATTACAGCCCCCCACGGACGCCGCCGAGCAGGACGGCGGTTCGTCCCCAAGTTGAGCGCCGGCGCACGGCAAGGCCGCAGGGTGGCTGCGGCGTGCGCTCAGACCAGCACCAGGTTGTCGCGGTGAATCAGTTCGGGTTCTTCGATGAACCCCAGGATCGCTTCGATGGCTTGGGTCGGCTTGCGCGCAATGAGCCGCGCTTGCGCACTGGAGTAGTTGACCAGACCGCGCGCGACCTCACGCTCGTCGTCATCGACGCACGCCACTACGTCGCCGCGCGCGAATTCGCCATGCACCGCGATCACACCAATTGGCAGCAGGCTCTTGCCAGCCGTACGCAATGCGCGCACCGCACCGGTGTCGATCTGCACCCGGCCCTTCAATTGCAAGTGATCTGCGAGCCACTGCTTGCGGGCGGTGATGACCGGCAACGCGGCGCGCAGTGACGTGCCGATCGATTCACCGGTCGCCAGGCGGCTCAGCACCTCCGCCTCGCGGCCGCTGGCGATGATTGTGTGTGCGCCGCTGCGCGCGGCCCGCTTGGCGGCGAGAATCTTGGTCAACATGCCACCGCGCGCAATCGCGCTGCCCGCGCCTCCAGCCATCGCTTCCAGTTGCGGATCGCCGGCCATCGCATCGGTGACCAGCGTCGCATTAGCATCGCTGCGCGGATCGGCACTGTAGAGGCCTTGCTGGTCGGTCAGGATCACGAGTACATCGGCATCGACCAGGTTGGTGACGAGCGCGCCCAGCGTGTCGTTGTCGCCGACCTTGATTTCATCGGTGACCACGGTGTCGTTTTCGTTGATCACTGGCACGACGCCCAATTCCAGCAGCGTGAAAAGCGTCGTGCGCGCGTTGAGATAGCGTGCGCGATCAGCAAGGTCGGCGTGGGTCAACAATACCTGCGCTGTGTGTAGCCCAAGCGCCGAGAAACTCGCTTCGTAGGCCTGCACCAGTCCCATCTGACCGACCGCCGCCGCCGCCTGCAGTTCGTGGATCTGTTGCGGCCGGCGGCTCCAGCCCAGGCGCTGCATGCCTTCGGCGATCGCGCCGCTGGAGACGAGCAACACTTGTTGTCCGCGCGCGCGCAGATCGGCAATCTGCTTCGCCCAGCGTGCGATCGCGTCGTGCGCGAGGCCACGCCCGTCATTGGTGACGAGACTTGATCCGACCTTGACCACGACACGGCGCGCGCCCGCCATGACCGGCGCGAGCGCCGCCGAAGCATTCATTGCGCAAGGGCCGCGAGCCGCACGTCCGTTGCTTCGACAGCAGCGCCGACGGCACTGGCCTGCGCGCCCCGCGCCAGTAGGTCCTGCACGGCGAAGGTGAGTTCGCGACAACCTTCCCCGGTGACGCCGGAAATCGCGAACACAGGAAGCCGCGTACGCAACTTGCGTTTGAATGCAGCGATGTGGCGCGCGCGCTCATCGGCCGGCAACAAGTCGATCTTGTTGAGTACCAGCCAACGGGGCTTGCGCGCCAGTGCCGGATCGAACTTTTTCAGCTCGGCGACAATCGCGCGCGCGTCGCGCACCGGGTCGGCGTCCGGATCAAACGGCGCCAGATCGATCACGTGCAGCAACAATCGCGTGCGTGCCAGGTGGCGCAGGAACTGGTGGCCCAGCCCGGCGCCATCGGCCGCGCCGTCGATCAAGCCCGGAATATCAGCGATGACAAAACTGCGATCGACCGCCGTGCGCACCACGCCGAGGTACGGTTGCAGCGTGGTAAACGGATAATCAGCGATCTTCGGCCGCGCGTTGGACACGGCCGCGATCAGCGTCGACTTGCCCGCATTCGGCAGACCCAGCAAGCCGACATCGGCCAGCACCTTCAACTCCAATGCCAGCGTGCGGTGCTCGCCGGCTTCGCCGCGAGTGAATTGTCGTGGCGCGCGATTGACACTCGACTTGAAATGCAGGTTGCCGAGGCCGCCAGTGCCGCCGCGAGCGACCAGCGCTCGCTCACCGTGGGTCGCCAGATCGGCGATGCGGGTGCCCGAGTCCTGGTTGATTACCACCGTGCCCACCGGCACTCGCAGGACGATGTCGGCGCCGCCCTTGCCGTAGCAATCGGCGCCACGTCCGTGCTCGCCATCGGCGGCGGCGTGCCGCCGTGCGTAGCGATAGTCGATCAATGTGTTGATGTTGCGATCGGCGACCAGCCAGACGCTGCCGCCGCGACCGCCATCGCCGCCATCGGGTCCGCCCTTGGGAATGAATTTCTCGCGCCGGAAAGACGCGCAGCCGTTGCCGCCATCGCCGCCCGCGACTTCGATCCGAGCTTCATCAACGAATTTCATGGCGGGCGAGCGGGGGTAAGCAGCTGATGGTGAGGAACATCGCGCCGCGATCACGTGCCGCCGCGAAACGCACGGCCCAACCCGCCAACAACTCGAGCGAGGGCGGCGCAGAAACCTGCGACGCGGTGCCGAGATCAGCCGATCATGAGCGGAATTCAGGCGCGCGGCAGCACGTTCACCGTGCGATTGCTGTTGGCGCCCTTGATGGCGAACTGGACGGTACCGTCGATCAGCGAGAACAGCGTGTGATCGCGACCCATGCCGACATTTTCGCCGGCATGAAACTGCGTTCCGCGCTGGCGCACGATGATGCCGCCGGAATTGATCGCGGCGCCGCCGAAGACCTTCACACCGAGGCGCTTAGCCTGAGAATCACGACCGTTGCGCGATGAGCCACCCGCTTTTTTGTGTGCCATTGCGAAACCTCAATTCAAGTTGGGATCGCGGGTATCAGCCGCCGATCGCTTCGATCCGGACTTCGGTGAAATTCTGGCGATGGCCCTGGGTCTTGGCGTAATGCTTACGCCTGCGCATCTTGAAGATCTTGACTTTGTCCGCGCGCCCATGTGTGAGCACAATCGCGGTGACGTTGGCACCAGCCAATAGCGGCGTGCCGACGCGCACAGCGCCGTTCTCCCCCACGGCCAGTACATCGGACAATGTGACGCGGCTACCGACCTCGGCCGGCAGCGATTCAATGCGAACCTTGTCGCCAGGCGCAACCCGATATTGCTTGCCGCCGGTCTTGATCACTGCGTACATGATGTATTGCTCCAACGGCGTCGATCACGTTGTCGCGCCAAGCTGCTGGCCGAGAGGCCATACGAACGATCCAGAACCTTGCTGCGCATTTCCCGGATGTCCCTGCGAACTCTGGGAGCGCGATTCTCAGGATAGCCTTGCATTTTCGCAGAGGCGGAGCACGCCGTCAAACCGGTAAACGCCGCCCGAGTCTATTGCCTGGGGCGGCCCATATAATCACCGGAGTAGACACCGGCACGATTGCCGCGCCAGCGGATCGGATCCCGTGCGATCCTCTGCCGGTCTCATCCGTCCGCCCCCGCTGCGCAACGCCCCTACCCCAACCGTGTCCGCCGCCGCTTCCGCAGTCGCCGAACCCGTCGCCGGAATGCAGGCCACTCACATTCTTGCGCCGATCGCGGCCGATATGCGCGCCGTCGACGCGGTGGTGCGCGACCGACTCGATTCGGATGTCGCGCTGATCCGGACCATCGCCGATTACATCGTGCGGGCCGGCGGCAAACGTCTGCGGCCGGCGGTTCTGATCCTGGTAGCGCGCGCTTTGGGCTATGTCGGCCACCAGCACCATCTACTCGCGGCGGTCATCGAGTTCATTCACACCGCGACTCTGCTGCATGACGACGTGGTCGATGAGTCGCAGCTGCGCCGCAATCGACCAACGGCGAACGCGACCTTTGGCAATGCCGCAAGCGTGCTGGTCGGTGATTTTCTCTATTCGCGTGCATTCCAGATGATGGTGGACGTTGAGAACCTGCGCGTGCTGCGCATTCTCGCCGATGCCACCAATCGAATTGCGGAAGGCGAAGTCTTGCAACTGCTCAACGTGCATGATCCGTCGGTCGACGAGGCGCGCTACATGCGCGTGGTCGAGCGCAAGACCGCGACGTTGTTCGAGGCGGCCGCGCGGATCGGCGCGGTCCTCGCCGGCGCCGACGCGCGGACCGAGCAGGGTTGCGCCAGCTTCGGCGCGGCGCTGGGCACGAGTTTCCAGATCGTCGACGACGTGCTGGACTATTCGGGTCAGGTCGCCGACATCGGCAAACAACTAGGCGACGATCTGCGCGAAGGGAAGGTCACGCTGCCGCTGATTCACGCGCTGGCGAGCACCTCCGGCGAGCAACGTCGCTTTCTCGAACAAGCAATCCGCGACGGCGGCGGCGACTTCACACAGATCGCGTCGATCGTCAACGCCTCGGGCGCGAATGCCTACGCACGCAACCGGGCGCGCGCAATCGCCGAGGCAGCGCGCGCCACATTGACAGGGCTACCGGCGACGATTTATCGCGATTCTTTGTTAGACTTGAACTCCTTCGCGCTTGCGCGCGATCGCTGACGTTTGAAATCCGGCGCGCGACTCCGCGCCGCACGTACCGGACCGCGGGCCGGGTTGTCGTGGATTTCTGGCGTTTTCTTGCGTTTTCGTCGTTAGTGAGCCGCGTGCCGCAGTGCGTCGCTGACACAGCGTGAATCGGAGTTTGCTTCTCGGATTTTTGTTTTGGGCCGCGCGCCGAAGAGTGATTTCGGTCCCGGGCGCGCCCGGTTTCCGCGTCGGGGTGTAGCTCAGCCTGGTAGAGTACTGCGTTCGGGACGCAGGAGTCGGAGGTTCAAATCCTCTCACCCCGACCATCCCTCCTTCACTCGATTTCCTCCCATCTTCTGGCCTGGCGCCGGCGCACCTGTGGTGGCGCCCGCGCGCACCGTCGCTGCTGATGGAGAATATTCCCATTTGGGCGCAGGCCCTGATCCTGGTGGTTTTGCTGCTCGCCTCGGCGTTTTTCTCGATGGCCGAGACGGCGATGATGGCAATCAGCCGGCTGCGCCTGCGCCATCTGGTTCGCAGCGGCAATCGCGCCGCGCGGCGCACACAGGCGCTGCTCGCGGAAACCGATCGTCTGCTCGGCGTGGTCCTGCTCGGCAACAATCTGTTGAATGCTGCTGCGACGGCGCTGGTGACCGCGCTCACGATTCACTATGTTGGCGATCGAGACTGGATGCTGATCAGCGCAACTCTGGCCATCGCGTTCCTGATCCTCGTGTTTTCCGAGGTCGCGCCCAAGATCATCGGCGCGACGTATGCCGAGCGCATTGCGCTGCCCGCGAGTTGGATCCTGAAACCGCTGCTCTGGCTAGCTACGCCACCGGTGTGGTTCGTCAATCTATTCGCGGGCTCGCTGCTCACCCTGCTGCGCGTCAAGCCGCGCACCGGCGCCGAACAACCGCGGCTGTCGCAGGAGGAGCTGCGTACGCTGGTACTGGAGGGCGGCAATTTCATCGCGGCGAAACATCGCAGCATCCTGCTCAATCTGTTCGATCTGGAGCGCCTGACCGTGGACGACGTGATGACGCCGCGCGCGCGGGTCGAAGCCCTCGACATCGGCCAGGAGATCGATGCGATCCTCGGCCAGCTCACCACGACGTATCACAACAAGCTGCCGGTGTACGAGGACGACATCACGCGCGTGGCCGGCATCTTGCATATTCGCAAGCTGTTGCCGCTGCTCGCGGCGGGCGAGCTGACGCGCGAACTGATTCGCTCGGTGCTGGTGGCACCGTACTTCATCCCGACCGGAACGCAGCTGCTGCAGCAGCTGCAGCTGTTTCAAGACAATCAGCAGCGTCAGGGTCTCGTGGTCGATGAATATGGCGAAGTTCTGGGACTGGTGACGCTGGAGGATATCGTCGAGGAGATCGTTGGCGAATTCACGACCCAGGCGCCTGGGGCTGGTGAGCGCGGACTGCGCTGGAGCGATGACGGTGAAGTCGTGGTCGATGGCGCGGCGACGTTGCGCGATCTGAATCGTCGCCTCGCACTGGCGCTGCCGTTGACCGGGCCCCGAACGTTAAACGGACTCTTGCTCGAAACGCTGCAGGAGATTCCCGACGGACCGTGCTGCCTGCGCTTCGCCGACTGTGTGGTCGAGGTCGTGCAGATTCAGGACCAGGCCGTGCGCAGCGCGCGCTTGATCCGGACCAAGGGCGCGCCCCGCAAGCCGCGGTGAGGATGCGGAAAAATATCTCCGGCCAAATGTGTGGTGGCGAAATGCTTGTCTACAACCACGCGCCTTCGATACAGCTCAATGTCCGAACAATCGGTGCCGGCCCAGCGCCGATATTGACCCCGGGGGCGGCGCCCGCGGTGCTTTCGTTGGCCCCGTCCTTCACCCACCCGGACGATGCCTGTTTCCCGCTAGGTTAGCTTTACAAATTAGGGGCCTATCGGCACCATCTCAAGGTTTAGCTTAGGGCTGACGCCTCGTATAACGGCGTTGCACAAGGCATCCTCATGTCAGCGGTCTCACATTCGTCCTCCGCCGCGGCCAGCGCCCTGACCGGGCTGGCGCGCGCGCTCGTGCAGCAAGGCCGGTTGCGGCCGGATCGGGCCGAGTCGCTGGCGCGGCGTGCCGCGCAGGCCAACACGCAATTCATCGATGAATTAATCAATTCGTCTGAGACCACCGGCCTCAGCGCAGCGCAGGTTGCGCGTTTTGCCGCCGATACCTTTGGCCATCCGCTGCTCGATATCTCGGCGTTCGATCCGCACCAGCTGCCCAAGGATGTGATCGACCGCAAGCTGGTCGGAACCTTGCGCGTGATGGCGTTGCGCAAGCGCGGCAATCGGCTTGCGGTTGCGGTTTCCGATCCGACCAATTTCCAGGCGCTCGACCAGGTCAAGTTCCAGACTCAGCTCGCGATCGATGTGGTCGTGGTCGAGCACGACAAGCTGATGAGGCTGGTGGAGGCCAACGCCAAGTCGGTCGCCGAAACGCTCGACAAACTGGTCGGCGACGACGTGACCATGGCCGACTTGCTGGCCGAGGGCGAAGACGATCAGCAACACCAGCAGGGGAGCGGCAGCGACACTAACGTCGAGGTTGAGGATGCGCCGGTCGTGCGCTTTCTCCAGAAGCTGCTGCTTGACGGCATCCAGGAAGGCGCGTCCGACTTGCATTTTGAGCCGTACGAAAAGTTCTACCGGATCCGCTTTCGCGTGGACGGCGTACTGCGCGAAGTGGCACAACCGCCACTCGCAATCCGTGAGCGCCTGGTGACCCGCATCAAAGTCATCTCGAAGCTGGACATTTCGGAGAAGCGAATTCCGCAGGACGGCCGGATGAAGCTCGCCTTGTCGGGCCAGCGTGCAATTGATTTTCGCGTCAGCACCCTGCCGACCGTATTTGGCGAGAAGGTCGTGATGCGGATCCTCGATCCGTCGCAGGCCAAGCTGGGCATCGACGCCCTGGGCTACGACCCGGACCAGAAGGAAACCTTGTTGTCGGCGATCCAACGCCCTTATGGGATGGTGCTGGTGACAGGTCCAACCGGCAGCGGCAAGACCGTGTCGCTATACACCTGTCTGAATATCCTGAATCAGCCGGGGGTGAACATTTCAACGGCCGAAGATCCCTCGGAAATCCAGCTCGCGGGTATCAATCAAGTGAACGTCAACGAAAAGGCCGGGCTGACCTTTGCCACTGCCATGCGCTCTTTCCTGCGCCAGGACCCTGACATCATCATGGTCGGCGAAATCCGCGACCTGGAAACGGCCGATATCGCGATCAAGGCGGCGCAAACCGGCCATATGGTGATGTCGACCTTGCACACCAACGACGCGCCGACCACGCTGACACGTCTGCTCAACATGGGCGTGCCGGCGTTCAACGTCGTATCCTCGGTGATTCTGATCACGGCGCAGCGCCTGGCGCGGCGCCTTTGCAACTGCAAGCAACCGGCCGATATTGCGGGCGATGTTCTGCTTGCCGCCGGTATGCCGGAGTCGGAGCTTGACGGCAGCTGGATACCGTACAAGCCAGTTGGTTGCGACCGCTGCAAGGGTTCGGGCTTCAAGGGCCGGGTCGGCATTTATGAAGTGATGCCGATCACCGAAGCGATCCAGGAAGTGATCATTCGCGGCGGCAGCTCGCTCGAGATCGGCCAGCAGGCACAGCGCGAAGGCGTTCGCAACTTGCGGCAGTCGGGGCTGATCAAGGCGAAACAAGGCATGACGTCGCTGGAAGAAGTGGTGGGCTGCACCAACGACTAGTTGATCGCGCGGCGGCGAGGCGCGGAGCGCAACGCGCGCCGGCGTTCGATCAAGACAGATTCAGCACGTAGCGCAGTAACAGCGGAGATACCGGATGGCCACAGGAGCAATTGCGCGACCGCGGGAAATCGTCCGTGAGTCGATCTTCCATTGGGAAGGACGCGACAAGGGCGGCCGCGTAATCAAGGGCGAAATGCGCGCCGGCGGCGAGTCGGTGGTGGCGGCATCGCTGCGCCGCCGCGGCATCATGGCCACCAAGATCAAGAAGCAGACGTTCTCGCGCGGACGCAAGATCAGCGAAAAAGACTTGGCACTGTTCACACGCCAGTTGTCGACCATGCTGCGTGCCGGCGTGCCGCTGATGCAGTGTTTCGACATCATTGCGCGCGGCCACTCCAATCCGGCGCTGCAACGACTGTTGAACGACATTCGCATGGACGTTGAGACCGGTACCAGCCTGAACCAGGCGTTCCGCAAGTATCCGATCTACTTCGATCCGCTGTTCTGCAATCTGGTCGCCGCGGGCGAGCAGGCCGGTATTCTGGAAACGCTGCTCGATCGCCTCGCTTCATACAAGGAAAAGACGCTCGCGCTCAAGGGCAAGATCAAGAAGGCACTTTTCTATCCGGCGATGATCGTGCTGGTGTCGATTCTGATCACGGCAATCATCATGATTTTCGTGATCCCGGCGTTCAAGAGCGTGTTCTCGAGTTTCGGCGCCGATCTGCCCGCGCCGACGCTGATCGTGATCGCGATGTCGGACTTTTTCGTCAAATACTGGTACGTCATGCTGTTCGGCACGCTCGGCGCCGGCTACTTCATGCTCCAGGCGTGGCGGCGATCGCCCAAGATTCAGATGATCGTTGACCGGATGCTGCTCAAGCCGCCGGTGATTGGTGAACTGATGATGAAAGCCTCGGTGGCGCGCTGGACGCGGACACTGGCGACGACTTTTGCCGCCGGTGTACCGCTGGTTGAAGCGCTCGATTCGGTGGGTCCCGCTTCCGGCAACGCCGTATACAAGGAAGCAACGCGGCAGATCCAGGGCGAAGTCAATGTCGGCACGAGCCTGGCGCAATCGATGCAGAACTGCGGCGTGTTTCCGAACATGGCGGTGCAGATGACCAGCATCGGCGAGGAATCCGGCTCGCTCGATTCAATGCTGCAAAAGGTCGCTGACTACTACGAGCGCGAAGTCGACGAAACCGTCGATGCCCTCTCCAGCCTGATCGAACCGATGATCATGGTCGTGCTGGGCGTGATCGTCGGCGGCATCGTAATCGCGATCTACATGCCGATCTTCAAGCTGGGCCAGGTCGTCTGAACCTTTGTCGGTGCACGCTGCGTTCGCGGCGCGGTGGCGACCACCGCGCTGTGACACACGTCTCTTTCCCACTTTCCTGTTGCTGAAGGGCTGACCGTGTCGCCCGACACCCTTTTTGTGCTCGGCGCGGCCGTGGTCGGCCTCGCCATCGGCTCCTTCCTCAATGTGGTGATTCACCGCTATCCGCGCATGATGGAAGCGGCCTGGCGCGCGCAGTGCGCGGAACTCGATGGCAAGGAGCCGCCGGCGGCTGCGCTGTTCAATCTATGGATTCCCCGTTCGCACTGTCCGTCATGCAAGAAGACGTTGGCCGTCACCGACAACATTCCGGTGTTCTCCTACGCCATTCTGCGTGGACGCTGTCGCTATTGTCGTGCGCCGATTTCCGGGCGTTATCCGCTGGTGGAAACCCTGACCGCGGTTTTGTCGGCGGCGGTCGCCTGGAAATTCGGCTTCGGATTGGCCGCAGGGTTCGCACTCGTCTTCACGTGGCTCTTGATTGCGCTCACTTTTATTGATCTGGACACGCAGTTCCTGCCGTTCGAGATGACCTCGCTGCTGTTCTGGCTTGGCTTTGTGGCGACGCTGCTGGCGCTATATCCCTGGGTTTCGTTGCGTGAGTCCGTGTTGGGCGCGCTGGTCGGCTATTTTTCCCTGTGGTCGCTCAACGCCTTGTACAAACTCGTGCGCGGACGCGTCGGCATGGGTGATGGCGATTTCGCCCTGCTCGCCGGACTCGGCGCCTGGATGGGCGTCGCGGCACTGTTGCCGATCGTTCTGCTCGCCTCGGCGGTCGGCGCGATCGTCGGCATCACGCAGAATCTGCTGGCAAGAAGAGGCGTCGGCCTGGAGGTGGCGATCCCGTTCGGACCGTATCTCGCCGGCGCCGGCATGATCATGCTGCTGGCCGGGCCGGCCTGGTCCAAGTGGATCATGCCGCTGTGACAGGTCCGTGAGATCGATGGCGCGTGGCAATGCGCCGCGCAATGTCGGAGCAATGCAAACACAATGTCCAGTGTGCTGCGCGTGGCATTAACCGGCGGCATTGCCAGCGGCAAGTCAACGGTCGCGGCCCTGTTCGCGACGCACGGCGCGGCGCTGATCGATACCGATCGCATCGCTCATGAATTGACGGCTCCGGACGGAACCGCGCTGACAGCGATCGTCGAGGCATTCGGCACTGACCTCTTGGGCGCCGACGGCGCACTCGATCGCGCGCGCCTGCGGGCGATCGTCTTCGACGATGCTGCCGCCAAACAGCGGCTCGAAGCGATTCTGCATCCACGCATTCGCGCCCGCGCCGACGAGATGGCGTCCATCGCAGCCAGGGCCGCGCCGTATCTCGTGTTCGTCGTGCCGCTGCTGGTGGAGTCCGGCGCATGGCGCGAACGCTTCGATCGCGTGCTGGTCGTCGATTGCGCCTTCGCAACCCAGTTGCAGCGCGTGCTGGCGCGCGGCATTCCCAGCGACCAGGCACTGCGGATCATCGCCCAGCAGGCCAGCCGCGAGCAGCGCCTGGCCGCCGCCGACGATGTGCTCGGCAACGACGGCGCGGCCGCCGAGCTTGTGCCGCGCGTCGCGCGCCTGCACGTGCACTACCTCGCACTCACCTAATTCGCCGGGCAGGTCTCACGCGATGGATCCGTGTGCCTGCCTGTAATATCGTCGTCACTTTGCGCGCCAACCATGACTGCCGGCAATTCCAATGTGGTGTTATACGAGTACCCGTTCAGCGAGCGGTTGCGCACGCTGCTGCGCCTGGAAGATCTGTTCGACAAGCTCACTTTCTTCTGCGCGCAGCCGCATCCGTATTGCCACCACACGGCGCTGCTGACACTGTTTGAGATTCTCGAGGTCACATCGCGTTCGGATCTGAAAAACGATCTGCTGCAGGAGCTGGAGCGACACAGGCAGAGCCTGCTCGCGCTGCGCAACAACCCGCAGGTGTCGGAGCAGGCGCTGGCCGCGGTGCTCGGTGACATTGACCAGGCGCAAGCCGCGCTGAATTCGACCACCGGCAAGGCCGGGCAGCTGCTGCGCGACAATGAGTGGCTGACCAGCATCCGCAGCCGCGCCAGCATTCCGGGCGGCACTTGCGAATTCGATCTGCCTTCCTATCACGCCTGGCTCGCGCGCGACAACGCGGCGCGCAGCGCCGACCTTGATACGTGGGTGCGGACCTTGGCGCAATTCAACCATGCACTGGCGATCGTGCTGCGGCTGCTGCGCGAAACCGCGCATCGCAGTATGCAGAACGCGGTGCAGGGCGCGTATCAACAGAATCTACAGGGACGCGTCTATGCGCTGCTGCAGGTTCGCGTCAACGGCGACGCCGGCGTGATTCCGGAAATCAGCGCCAACAAATACATGTTGTGGATCCGCTTCACCGCCGCCGATCGCGACTTGAAGCCGCGGCCGGTTGACCGCGACGTGGCGTTTGACCTGTCGCTGTGCGCATTCTGATCGCGGCCCGCGCCAAATCTGCGTGAACAATGGCTACGAAGGTCGATTGCCCAAACTGCGGCACGCCTGTGTCGTGGAAGGACGCCAGCCCGTGGCGGCCGTTTTGCAGCGAACGTTGCCGCCTCATCGACCTAGGTGACTGGGCCGCGGAACGACACATCATTCCCGGCAAGCTGCCGCTGGGCAATACCGAGGAGCCGCGCGAACAATCGGATCGGCGCGACAGTGAAGCTCGTGGATCGGGTAGCGACGCCTGATCGGGCCGTGTGCAGCGCCGATGCGACTTGCGACTTGCATGCGTGAGCGCGCTCCCGCCGTGTTGGACGCATGGCAGACCCTTGCGCCTGTCGTCCCGTGGTCGCATCTCCTGGCGGGCCGGAAGACACAAGGACGGGCAACACGCCCGATCGCTGATAAGCCAATAACAGCGGAGCTTGCGCGCGTGGACCCCCCGAGCCGGCCTGCGCCTCCGCCGTTGGCACGCGCACCGCTGGAACGCGCCAACGCGTTTGTCCGACACCACATCCACAGCCTGGAGTTGATCGGCGTGGTGATGCGAATCTTCAGTTTCGGTCTGGTGAGTTGGCTCGGGGCCGCCAGTCCGTTCATGTTTGTTTGGCTATTCAACACGGCTGACGCGATATTGCTGACCTGGTGCGCGATCCTGAAGAAGGACAGCGCCTACACGCTGCTCAACGCATTCTGGATTCTGGTGGGATTGGTCGGCATCGCGCGCGCCGGGGGCGCACTGTAGCCGCGACGGCGGCAACATTCGCCGGTTGCGGTCATGAGTCGCCGCACGTCTCGGGCGCGGCATAAGCGGCGCGCAAATCATGCTGTTGCGACAGCGCGCGGACCGCCGGCGTGAATGCGACCGCACAGCCGTTGCGCGCAATGAGCTCGCGCGCTGCGGCCAACGGGGGCGACTTTCGACCTTAGCAACTGCGGACACTTGCGCGCGATTGGCGGCAACAACGGAACGCGCAGAACGCATCGCCGACAACACCACGACCAACAGTTCGCACGGCGACGCTACGCGCTGCGGGCGTTCTCCCAGACCGCCGACAGGGACGCCACACCATGCGCCCCGGCACGCCGTGCGTTATCGAGATCGGCCTGGGCAAGGCCTCCCAGCGCATAGAGCGGCAGCGGCGTGTGTGCGGCAATTCGCGCGAAGCGCGTCCAGCCCAGCGGCTTGGCCGCGGGATGCGTGCGCGTCGCATGTACCGGCGCCAGGACCGCGAAGTCGCAACCGAGCGCCGCGGCGAATGTGAGCTGCTCCTTGTCATGCACCGACGCCGCGACCCAAGACACGTCGGGGCGCGCCGCCCGCTCGGCGCTCCTTCCATCCGCGGCGCGTAAGAGATCTGTGCTCGTCAAGTGCACGCCGTCGGCGCGCTCCCACAGGCGGCGTTCGTGCCGGCTGCTGACGAGCACGCGCGCTCCAGCCGCGCGCGCGCGGGCGAGAGTCTCGTTCAGCGCAAGTTCCAAATCTTCCGCGGCGAGCAGAGGCTCGCGCACGGCAAGCAGCCGCAGGCCGCGCGCGAGTTGCGCGTCGAGTTGCTGCAGAAAACGCACGCGTCCCAGCGCCGCAACGTTCGACAGCGCGTACAGCGGGGGCAGCGACAGCCAGCGCAACGCGGGTAACGCCGCGGGCAGCAGAGGGCGCGGCAGGCCGGTGTCCGGGGCAATTGGATCCAGAGGGAAAAAAGCAAA
>Ga0137409_10004815_pt1 | contig 14142 bp, 12 predicted proteins | sample CZODoug1_16funga_FD_122059 | JGI IMG/M metagenome (GOLD analysis project Ga0137409, IMG submission 122059) | Vadose zone soil fungal communities from Angelo Coast Range Reserve, California, USA - CZODoug1_16fungal (Hybrid Assembly) | ecosystem: Environmental > Terrestrial > Soil > Vadose zone... | reverse complement strand
GGACAAATGGCCATAACAGCTACTTACGGGACGATCGCTACCACGCCCAATTCTGGGCGGCGTTCGATACCTTCGTGGCGGGCAGGCCGCTGTTCGGGCCGCGTTATTCGATCACCTCCTCGGCGGTGGCGAGGATAGTCGCCGGGATGGTTAGCCCCATCGCCCCGGCGGTCTTGAGGTTGAGGACCAGCTCTGATCTGATCTCCTCAGATCAGAAACACCGCTGGATATTGTGAAGCCGCTCATGCGCCGCAACCACACATCTTCACTCGATCACTTCGTCGGCGCGGGCGAGGAGCGCGGGCGGGATGGCCAACTCTATTGCCTTGGCGGTCTTGAGGTTGATGACAAGTTCGAACTTCGTCGGTTGCTCCACGGGTAGGTCAGCGGGCTTTTCGCCTTTTAGAATCCTGTCTACCAAGTCTGCGGCGCGTCGATACCTTTCAGGCAAGCGGTCCCCATAAGACATCAGACCACCCTCCACCACCCATTCCTTCCCTACAAACATACTCGGAAGCCGCATCTGTAACGCGAAGGCGATGATCTCTTTTCGGTACTCCAGGGTCAGAGCATCCTGCAGTACGAGCAGCACGTCGGGGCGCTGTTGAGCCATCATGGCAAAAGCGCCTTCGAAGTCCTTCGGGTCTCGCACCTCCTGAGATTGAAGCGCAACTCCCAACGCTCGAGCCGCACCTTCCGATTCTTTCCACGCCAGCGTGTTAGCGGGGTTTGCTGCATTCCACAGCAGCGCCCCTCGCGACAGCCCGGGCACTACTTCCTTGAGTACCTCCAGACGCTTCGCGCTGAGTTCCGCATTGAGAACCGAAAGTCCCGTCACATTGCCGCCCGGGTGAGCCAGGCTGGCGATGAGCCCAGTCCCGACGGGATCAATAGCTGCCGGGTGGACGATTGGGATGGTCGTGGTCGCTTTCTTGGCCGCGAGGGCTGCGGGCGTTGTAACGACAATGATGACGTCAACCTTTAGGCGAACCATCTCCGCGGCGAATTCCGGGAATCGATCCGCGTGACCTTCCGCATACCGGCGTTCAACGATCAGGTTGCGCCCTTCGACATACCCAAGTTCTCGAAGGCCATCGAACAAAGGCGCGTAGAATCCCTCGTACCTGTGAGCGATAAACCCTATCCGCCAAATCTTGCCAGACTGTTGCGCGAGCAGACCGAGCGGCCAAGCAACTACCGCGGCGCTTACAAAGGTAACGAACTCCCGACGCCTCATTGCCTCCCCCATGCTCGGACAAGACAAGTACCGGCTCAAGCTAGCACATTGAAATGGGTTCGCGCGACAAGGATCCCGAGAATCAGAGGAACCGACACCATCGTCTCGACATCAGCGATCGAGGAGTTCGCCTATCATTTGCGTGCCGGTTCTCACCGCGTCATCGCCGAAGCACGCAAGGCATTGTGGCGCCGTTCAACCGCTCGGCTTTGAGGGATGTCAGACATGACGCCCGGCGCGTGACATCTCGGACGACCAATGTTTGAAGGTTTTCTACGGTCAGTCGGAAAAGATGACGGACGGTGCCGCCATCATCCACGACTTCCAATCGCCACTCGGGAATGCCGATGGAGCCGCGGATGAGGTCAGAGCACAGCTTCGCAGCCGGAGGCCATGCGGCGTCATCATTCGCTAGATCGCAGATCCCTTGAGATCAGTATCGGGCAACGATGATGATGGCGACGACAATGAATGCCGCGACCAGCGAAAGAACGCGATCAATCGTTTTCGATCTGGGCTTTGCGGCAGCGTCGGGCGGAGGCATGGTCTAAGTTGGCGGCTGCAATTCGCCAACGAGCCAGCCAACATCTCCGGACTTCATTGGATCTGACGCGATAGCGATTTGTTCGACGTGATCGCATGTGGAGCATTCGAACGTGCTAACTTCAAATCCTGTGGATCCCGGCGAGATACGCGCAAGCCTCATACGCGTTCGGCATTTCGGGCAACGGAGTCGCGGAATTGCAAGCAGCGGGATTGCTGCTAGGTAATCGGTCATTGCATTCCACCCTTGGATCAGGCGGGAGCGCAAAACTCTCAGTCACCGGTAGACGCCAACGAGGGACGATGATGGGATTAGTAGACTCCCCTTATGTTCGGGAGTCGACTCAAGAAACATTAATTCTAATTCGGCGAGCCCTTTAAAAGGGGCAATTCATCTTGCCGGGGAATGGAAAGGGGCCAGCACCCTGAACCCCAGCAATGCCGGTACCGAGGCCAGCCATCAAACCGTCAGCAGGTTCCAGTGGTCGGCCGTTTGCAACAAATGGCTCAGCGCGTCGCTTACCGGGCCGCCACGGCCGTCGGCCAGAGCGATATCATGCGTGATGAGATACGGCGTATTCGGATTGGTCGAGACCGAGTCGATTTGCAGTTCGATGCGCTCAATACCGGTGACGTGCAGCCCGTCGATCTCAAAGCTGCCGGCATGGCCGTGCCTGGCCGCCAGATCGAACGCGGATTCAATTCTGAGAAACTCGGCGATCAGAGCACTCTCGGCATTGGCATTCTGATCGTTGATGATGAACTTCAGCGTGTCGTGGCCGCTGCCGCCGCTGATCACCTGTTGGCCGAAATTGAAACTGCCATCGGATTTGACGATGCTCGCGCTTTCCTTGAACACAAAGAGGTCATTGCCTGACCCGCCGAGCAGGGCATTTGTGCCGGCGCGATTGACAATGAGCGCGTCACCTCCGTCGCCGCCGGCGAGCATGTTGGTGCCGGTCGAATTGGTTTCGAGGACATCGGCGCCGCGGCCACCATCGAGCGTGGCGTTGCCCGATCCGGCCGCGATGAGGTCGGACCCCGATCCGCCGTGCACCGTCACGTTGCCCGACCCGGCGAAGATCACGTCGTCGCCGGGGCCGGCGAAGATCGTGTAGTCGTCGTTGAGCGCGGGGTTGGCGGGATTAATCGGCGTCGCGAAAATGAAGTTGTCGCCGTGCCCGGCGTGAATGACGCTTTGCGTACCGTCAAGGAATTGAGTGCTGTCCGATGTCAGCACGGCGTCCGCAAAGGCAGCTACGATTCCATGAGCTGCGGTGGTGGGGTGGATGCCATCAAAAAAATGGCACCTCGTTGGGTGCGAATTGATGAGAGCCGGCCGCCGCGAGCTGGCCGACCCAGGTCTGATTCAAATTTGCCGAAAAGCCAAAACTGTGCGGATCGGCAAAAAACGCTTCGCTGAGCTGAAAGACATCGACCACCTGCACGTTAGGATGACTGGCGGCCATCTGCGCGAGCGCCGCGTTGTTGGCCACGTCCAGCGCATGGGCTAACGCGACCGCATCGGCGCCCCGCGCCTGCGCCGCTGGCGTGATGCCAAAATCCGGTAGTGTGAACAGGACAATTTTCTCGACGCCTGCAAGCGTGAGCGTGTCGATGGCCTGCGCGATGCTACCCACGACATTCTGCACCTCCGCCTGAATGGTCTGGGGAGTGGGCGGAGTGCTTTGCAGGAAGCCCTGGTAGTCATTGCTCCCGATATTGATCAGCACGGTGGTGTTGTGCGGAGCCTGATGGCCGTGCAGGTCCGCGATATATCCGGCGACCTGGTTCGAGAGATTGATCGGCAGGGCATGCCCGGCGGGGTCGACCAGAACCGGCGGCGATGCGTCGCTGGCTTCCGCAGCAGCGAACGCGCGATCGTCAAGCCGCACGTGCAACATTTTGGCCAGCTGTTCAGCGTAGGTGGGACCGTTGGAGGCTCGGCCCTCCCAGGCCGGCGGCGCCGGCTGGCCGATCAGGTCGAACAAATTGCCATTGTCCGACAGACTGTCTCCGAAAACGACCAGCGTGGAGTTACGTGACTCATGCGACATGGCATGCCCCCTCCTACTAAAAATAAATCAGCGTTCCCACTATGTTGCCAGCGTTCGCGGATCGCGAAGGCTGCTTTATCCAATATGCAGATCGGCCTACAACTGCAATATGCACAGCCAACTACGACCAATCTTGGGCTGCCGCGAACCGGCGAACGACATTGTCTGTTCGCAAGTGCGGAAATTCCTTCCCGGTTTGTTAGTCTGATGGACGCAGGCATGCGCGCGATTCCACGCGGCTGGTGACATCCATAACGCCCATCGCGGTCGCCATCATTGCCATGTCGTGTTCGGAAATCTCGAACAGTCCGAAGCGCAGTTGAAAACCCCAATTGCTCTTGGCCGCGGTGAATTGGAGGCTGCCGATGAGCGGCTTGATCGGCGCCTCTTCAGCCGTGCGCCAGTCGACGTCACGGCGGAACGGGCAAAAGCCACCGCCCATATCCACCTGGTACGGCACGCCGTCCTTGACGATGCCGATCGCCGTAAACGACTGCAGCTTGTCTTTACCGCGCAGAGCGCTGGTCGGCGAGTAGTAGACGACCCCATCGCCGGGATGAATGCGCATGAGCGGCGCTGCCTTGCCGTGACTGACCTGCATGAACCCTTTGCTTCGGCCGACACGGACGTGCTCGGCCGAAGCGACTGCAACCCAATTCTTGCTCATGCGGCCCCCGGAACAAACACGCGCAGGCGATGACCATCGGGATCGGCCACTACGAAGGTGTAGCCAAAATCCATTTGCACGGGTTGCTGGATGATATCCAATCCCCGCCTTTTCCAATCGGTAAACGTTGCTTTGACTGCCGCGGCATTGTCGACCGTGAACGCGACTTCGCTGCCTCCGGCTGGCGCGACGGCTGCGGGCTCGACTGTTTTGCGCGACCACAACCCCAGCATCACGCCATCCGACAGCGGCAGCATCGCAAACGTGGCTGAGGTCTCGATGGGTGGACGGCCTAACAGATCCGCATAGAAGGCGGCGCTGGCCGGCGGGTTCTCGACATAGAGCAGGACAAAACTGAAGCTTGGCATTGGCAGATTCCTTGTTGAACATCGCCACCGGACCACCGCGTGGTGTCCGGCATGAATTCAATCTAGGGGATACCGCTGCCAAAAACTGTCAGTAGCAAAATGTCACGTTATTGCTCCGGGATTCCTTCGGTCGCGCGCCAATGCTTCAGCAGGACCTGACGACGACGAGGATAACGCTTGTCGACGAATTGGACCTTGCGGATACGGTCGGTTCGGAAATGCCGAAAGCCCTCGCGTGTCTCGCACCACGCCACGACCACGCGCACCCGGTCGAAAAAGGCCAGCGCGAATGGCCAGATCGTGCGCTTTGAATCGCGCCCGCGGCCGTCCACATAGAAGATGCGCAATTTGCGTTCCGTGCGGATAGCCAGGCGGATGGTCGGCAACTCGGCATCACCGGCGGCAACGGCACTGCCAGGCCCGACCAGAAGGCTTGAAGTATCGAGACTGATTTTCAGGTCTTGCGGCAACACCGCGGCGATCTTTGCAACTGCGTTGCGCGCGGCCGCGCCCAATGCTGCATCGGCTCGGTCCGCTACCCATCGTGAGCCGAGAACGATGGCTTCGATCTCCTCTTCTGAAAACATCAGCGGCGGCAGCATGAACCCGGGGCGCAGGACATAGCCGACACCGGGTTCGCCATCGATATGCGCACCCTGCGCCTTGAGTGTCTCGATGTCCCGGTAGACCGTCCGAAGCGAAATCCCAAGTGTCTCGGCCAACGTCGCGCCGCTGACGGGGCGACGATAGCCACGGAGCGCCTGAATGAGATCGAGTAGACGTTGCGCGCGAGACATCGGAGCCGCCCTGCCATAAAGCGCGACGAGGCTATCACCGAATGCTGCCACTTTGTGTCAGCATGAACGTGATGTGTTGGCGCCGAGGGTGGTTTTGATTTTCGATGCGAGATAGACTGGGGCCTGAAACCTCACCGCACCGCGCTTTTTCCGGCCCCTCATGGACGCAATGCTTGTCGTCGATATGCAAGTCGGACTCCTCAATGGGGAGCCCAAGCACGATTTACCCGGCGTCATCGAACGCATCAACAAGCTCGCGGCCAAGGTCCGCGAACAGTCCGGCACCGTGATCTTTGTCCAGCATTGTGGCCGCAAGGGCGACGATTTCGAGCCGCAAACGCCCGGCTGGGCGTTTCTTCCCGACCTGTTGCGGGATCCCGGTGATGTCGTTGTCCGCAAGGACCTGAATGATCCATTCGCCGGGACGGACCTGCAGGCGCGCCTGAAGGAGATCGCGCCGGATCGGGTCCTGATCACCGGATGGGCAACCGATCTCTGCGTTGATGCGACCATCCGATCCGCGGTCACCCACCATCACCACGTCGTTGTCGTTACCGACTGCCATACGGTGAGCGACCGCCCTCACCTCGATGCCGTCAGTGTCATCCGTCATCACCACTGGATCTGGAGCGATCTTATCACGCAGCGGTCCGTCAGGCTCGCGGGTGCGGACGAACTGCTGCTTTGATTTGCACAATTGAATAACGCCGCGCAATGGGCTGCATCCTTCCCTCATTCTGAGGAGCGGCCACTTGGCCGCGTCTCGAAGGATGAGACATGAACGGCCTCATGGTTCGAGACGGCGCGAGGGCGCCTCCTCGCCATGAGGAAAATCTACGCCGGGGGGTTCATGAGAATTTGGCGGACCCTGGTCACCGGTGGATGCTTTTCACGCGCGCGCCTTTGAAGATTGCCATTCGCAGCCTTCTGGACATTGAATGAACTGCGTCGTCCCCAGACTTTCAGCATTTTCACCCTCGACGGCGTTTCAAAGTTCGCTAGCATTGGATCTTAAGCAAATGCTCCACCGGTTGCTATGCGGATGCCCGCATGCGGCTCAAAGGTGCGAGCCGGGAGGCGTTCATGAGAGTATTTGGCGCGCTGGCGGCGGCGCTATCGGTGCTGCTGTGGCCGGCTTTGGCCGCGGCACAGGATTTTCCCAATAAGCCGATCCGGCTGATCGTGCCGTTTCCGGCCGGCGGCCCGAACGACATCATCGCGCGCGTGGTCGGCCAGCGCATGTCGGAGCTGACAAAACAGCCGGTGCTGATCGACAATCGCGGCGGGCAGGCCGGCGTGCTGGGGACCGATGCGGTCGCGAAAGCAAATCCCGACGGCTACACCATCGGGATCGTGAGTGCGAGCGCGCTCGTCATCAGCCCGACGATGGAAAGGGTCCCTTACGACGTCGGCAGGGATTTCGCGCCCGTCACGCTGGCGGTGACGGTGCCGGAGATGCTCGTCGTTGCGAGCAACTTTCCCGCCAACAACATGGCCGAACTCGTCGCGCTTGCGAAAGCGCAGCCCGGCAAGTTCAATTTTGCCTCCGCAGGCGTTGGCGGCCTGCCGCATCTCGCCGGCGAACTGCTCAAGCTGACCGCGAAGATCGACATCGTCCACGTGCCCTATCGCGGCGCGGCGCCAGCCATCAACGATCTGCTTGGCCAGCAGGTGCAGATGGCATTCCTCGATTTGCCGGTGTTGCTGCCGCATATCAAGGCCGGCACGCTGCGCCCGATCGCGCTCGGCGCTCCCCGGCGCGCACCGACCGCGCCCGACGTGCCGACCACCGCGGAAGTCGGCATGCCGGATATCCTGATCGAGAACTGGTACGGCATGGTCGCGCCGGCGAAAACGCCGACGAACATCGTCGCCGCGCTCAACCGCATTGCAAATGAGGCGATGGCCGATCCATCGGTGAAGGAAAAGCTCGCCGATCAGGGCCTCACCGTGGCCGGCGACACGCCGGAGCATTTCCGTGGATATATCGAGGCCGAGACCAGGAAGTGGGCAAAAGTGATCAAGGACTCCGGAGTCGAGATGACGAGGTGAATCTACTGAGCCGCCTTGTCAGCGTTGCGCGGCCTTGTCAGCGCTGCGCGGCCTTGCGCAGATGCTCCACCAACAGCTTGGCCGGCCGCGGCAAGGTTTTGAAACTGCGGGCGCAGATCGTCAGTTTGCGATTGGCCCAGGGGTCGCGGATCCGGATCATCATGATCGGCATCGACCGCGCGCAACGCTTCGCGGCGGTTTCCGGCACCACGGCAATGCCGACATCCGCCGCCACCATCTGGCAGATCGCGTCGAAATCCCGCAAGCGCGCACGGAATTTCAAGCGTACGCCGAGCCGTGCGGCATGTTTGGCGATATGGATCTGAAGCGCGGTCGAATTCGTCAGTCCGACGAAGTCACGATCCCTCACCTCCTGAAAATCGATCTGACGACGGCCGGCGAAATCGCCGCGCCGCGCGGTGACCAGCATCAACCGGTCCTCGCCGAACAGAAATCGCTCGACGTTATCAGGAAGTGCGTGCTCGGCGGCAAAGCCGAGATCCGCGGCACCGGTGGCAATCGCCGCGGCGATATCGGTGCTTTCACGTTCCTCGATATCGACGTTGATATCCGGATGTTCCCGCAGGAATGCCGCCAGCGCCTTCGGCAGGTGCTCTGACAGACCCGAGGTGTTGGCAAGCAGATGCACGCTGGCTCGGGCGCCGCTGGCATAAGCCGAAAGATCGCCGCGCATCGCATCGACATTGTGGAGGATGATCCGGGCATGATCGAGCAGGCTTTCGCCGGCCGCGGTCAGCTCAATGCCACGGCGGCCGCGCTTGAGAAGTGCGGTGCCGAGGCCGGCTTCCAGGCTCTTGATCCGCGCGCTTGCGGACGCCAGCGCAAGATGAGAACGGAGCGCGCCGCCGGTGATGCTGCGCGCCTCGGCCACCGCGATGAACAGCTGCAGGTCGACCAGATCGAAACGCATGGCGATTTCCATAACCCTCATGGTGAGGAGGCGCACGCAGGCAAGTATACGCAGCCTGCGTAAACTTGGCTGCGCCGCCGTCTCGAACCATGGGCCGGTGTCCTCATCCTTCGAGACGCGGCCGAGTGGCCGCTCCTCAGGATGAGGGTATGCGTGTGCAACTCGGGTACTCTCCCTGCCTTCGTCATAGCCGAAGGCTTGCTCCGTAACCTCCAGATTGTGCCGATCGCGCGGATCGGTCAATGTGCCGGGATGTCGGACCCTCTTCTGCTCCTCATCGCCGCGGCGTTCCTGTTCGCGGGTTTCGTCAAGGGCGTGATCGGCCTTGGCCTGCCGACGGTGTCGATGGGCCTGCTCGCCGTCACGATGCAGCCTTCGCACGCGCTCGCCATCGTCATCGTGCCGGCCGTGGTCACCAACATCTGGCAGACTTTTGTCGGCCCGTATTTGCGCGACATCATGCGGCGGCTGTGGCCGCTGATGGTGGGTACGGTGATTGGAATCTGGCTGAACGCCGGCATGTTGACCGGCCCCTATGCGCGCTACGGCACCATCGTTCTCGGCGTTTTGCTGGTGATCTATGCCATCATCGGGCTCAACAAGTTCAGCTTCAATGTCGCGCGCAGAGACGAAAAATGGATCGGCGGCATCGTCGGCGTCATGACAGGCGTGGTTTCCGCCGCCACCGGCGTGCAGGTGATCCCCTCGATGCCGTTCATGCAGTCGATCGGCATGGAGAAGGACGAACTGGTGCAGGCGCTCGGGGTGTTCTTCACCGTCGCGACGGTGGCGCTGGCCTTTAATCTCACCAGCGCCGGCTTGCTGACGGCGGCGACCGCATGGCCGGGCGCGGTCGCCATGGCGGCTTCCTTCACCGGCATGTTCGTCGGACAGGCCGTGCGCTCGCGGCTGCAGCCGGAAACCTTCCGCCGCTGGTTTTTGATCGCGATGATATTGCTCGGGCTCTATCTGGCGGGCAGCGCGGTTTACAACATTGTACGATGATCGTCGGGCGCCAATCAGCGCCGGCCGACAATTCTGCCACACTTCATTGCAGATGAACCGTCATGGTTCTAATTTTACCGAACATTTAGCTATTCCCGATACCAAGATTTATCGCCTGGAACGGCAGCCCAAAACGCTCAGGATGAGCGATGCCAGATGCACAATTATCAATCATCGACGAAGTCGAAACCACAATAAGTACGGGATCGGCGGAAAAGCGCCTGGAAACGATCAAGCGCGTTACGGATCTTTTTCTGTCGTCCGCCGGCAGCTTCAATCATGAGCAAATCAAGCTGTTCGGCGATTTGCTTGAGCGCCTCGTCAAGACGATAGAAATCCGAGCGATCGCAGATGTGAGTGCGCGTATCGCGCTGGCTGAGATGAGCATTCAACTTGCTCCCGTCGGCCAGGCGCCGCCTTCCGTCATCCGCCGCCTCGCCATGAACGACGAGATCACGATCGCCGGACCGGTCTTGACGGAATCCGCCCGTCTGAGCACGGAAGACCTGGTCGAAATCGCGGAAACAAAAGGCGAGCAGCACCTGTTGGCCGTTTCGGCGCGTTGGTGGTTGAAGGAAGTCATCACCGACGCGCTGTTGGCCCGCCGGTACCCAAGCGTCAGTCGGCGGCTCGTCAGCAATCCCGGTGCGCGGGTTTCCGCGGCCGGATTTGCAATTGTTGTAGCGCAGGCTGAATCCGATCCTGAACTTGCCACCGAGACCGGAATCCGGGTCGACTTGCCGTCGGGGCTTCGCCGTCAACTGTTGCGCAATGCGACGGAAGCGGTGCGATCGCGGCTATTGTCACGTGCGCCACCTCACTTGTTCGAGGAGATCCGAAGTGTAATTGCGGCCGTCGCAGCGGGAGCCGATCGCGAAATGTCCAACGTTCGCGACTTTACCGCGGCCAGGCGTTTGGTGGCGCTGCTCAAGAAAAACGGCGAACTCAATGAAGCGGCGTTGAGCGGGTTCGCCAGACAGCGAAAATATGAAGAGACCGTCGCTGCACTCGCCGAGTTGTCGCACTCCACCATCGAGATCATTCGCCCTCTGATGCAAAGCCTTCGCGACGACGGCGTTCTGGTTCCCTGCAAGGCAGCAGAGCTTAGCTGGGAGACCGTAAGCGCCGTGCTGGAGAGCCGCTTTGCGACCGGCTCAATGGCCCCGCACGAATTGGCCAAGGTCAGAAGCCAATTCGCCGGAATGACAACCGAAGACGCGCGCCGCTTGCTCAAATTTTGGCAGGTACGATCGTCACCTTCGCCATCACGCGCGAATTGATCCGGCGTTTGCCGGCCTGACCCGTCTTGCAGGCCTTCGTCACGTTTTTCGCATTTCGTCGATATTGGCGGCCGAAGCGCCCATCAGCCCGGAGGCCGATTCACGTTTGATTCATTGTGATTGTTAGAATGGGATTCAAATTTTCCATTCATGGTTCCAGCGTTGGCCAGGGGGCCAGGCGCTATCGCCGCGCGAAGTTCGCGTTGCGATGACGCTGCACAAGCGAGGCGGCCAGGGCCTGCCTCGTCTTGAATTGGGAAACACGAGCAATGGCGACCGCGGGACGAGCGCCCTGTGCTGACAGTTGCTTCGAATCCGGAATGACGCCGTCGAGGTGTGATGGCATTCCAGGCGAAGGCTCTCACCCACTGCGCGCACTCGCCTCAAGGCTTTTGACGCTCTGCGCCATATCGTGCGCGATGGCGGTCGCCGGTTGCGCCAACCATTCCGCTCAGCGTGAAGTCAAGGCAGAACCCGCCGCCGCACCTGCTGCCGCGCCTGCCGAAGTACACTCTCAGCTGCGAATTCACCGGCCGAACCGCGCGCTGCTGACACCGCAACCAGCGCCCGACTGCGAGTTGAAGGCATCCGATCTGAAGACCGTGGATCCGGATCAATGGGCGCGCCTGAAGCTCGATTACGAGCGGCAATGCTACCAGGCTGCGGAGAAGATGGTACGCGACCGTCTGCGGCTGCTGCAGGCATCGAGCAGATGCGAGATTGAGCCCGCTCGGCATCCGCTGGCGACTATCAGTTCACGTCCGCACCGCGAAAAGCGGAGTTCATCAATGGCTCCCATATCGTGACCGTCCAAACTCCGGACCCATGGTTATTCGACCATTAACGGTAGCGGCACGTAATCCCCGACATCGGCAGCGGCGGTATCGGGCTCCGCCGTCAAGCCATGTTTTAGCCATACTGGAACACGACTTTCCAGCAGGAATGTCCGTTTGGATACGTATGTCCTTGACAGTCGGCGACTCCGCGGCGGGAATTTCTGAGGAGGAGCGGACGCAAGAGTAACTATTCAACTATGAAAACTCTCTACGATTTGCTCGGCGCTCTTCCGGACGATGATGCCGACAGTCTCAGAACTGCATTCCGCAACGCCGTCAAAGCGAACCACCCGGACATCGCCACCGACGATCCGGATGCTGCGTTAAGGTTCAGGCAGATTGTTCGCGCCAATGCCATCCTTAGCGATACCGAACAGCGGGCGACTTACGACCGATTGCTCGCGCTCACACTCCGGCGGCCTGATCCGACGTCGAAGCACTCAGGCTCCGGCACGATCCGCAAGCTCGCCTCTGATGCCATGAAGGTTGCTTTCCTTTCGACGGTGTCGATCGGAGGATATTTGGTGTTCGAGCAGCTTTCGAAGGTGTCTGTCACTCCGGTAAAAGCGACCCAGGTTGCTGCGCGCGGAACGGACGAAATCGTCGCTGTCACACCGACGGTGCAATTCGATACAGCCGGCCGAGATAAGCCGCGCGACATGGTCGAGGGTGCAGGGGTCGTTAGCGACGCGATCGTACCGAGTGCCGTTGTGCCCGCGAATACAGACAGCGACCAGGTCATTGCCCATGTCGGCCCGACCGAGATCGCGGCTGCCACGCCGACGGAGCCAATCGACACCGCCCGCCGGGATGAGCCAGGAGACAAGCTTGAGGGCACAGCGGTCCCTGACGACGCGGTCCTGCCGAGCGCCGCTGCACCTGCGGCGAATGCGGGCGGCGCTGAGGCAATTGCCAATGCCGCTCCGGCTCCCGACCTCTCAGCTCCCGACCTCTCGGCACACGACGCCAAATCCTATCGCGAGCGCGGAATCTTCGCGTATCGCGATGGCGACCTGCACCGCGCGATCGCCGACTTCGATCGGGCGATCCAGCACGATCCGGGCTTTGCAGATGCCTACATCGATCGCGGCATCGTCTTCTATCGCATGCACGAATTCGACCGCGCATTCGCCGACATTGCTCAGGCGAAGCGCATCGAAAACTCGAACCGCGCCAGGACCGCCAAGACAGCTCTGCCGGCGCCGCACAAAGCATCGCCTTCATCGGCCAAGAATTGAATTTGGTACTGCGCTGGTCTCCAGTCAGTGTCCTGGAGAGCCACTTTGCGGCGCTCGCCGGAAGCCGGCGAGCGTGTCCGGTCATTTGTCGGCCTCGACGGGAAGCGCGGATTTGAACTGCTGCTCTATCTCGACCATGAGATCGTCCCCAAGGCCGTTCTCACGCAGTTTTTGAAAGTCCTCGACAACTGCCGTATCCCATAATTTTCCGCTCTGCACCTCAAGTTTCTCGCCGCGATGGGAGAGATATTCTTGGCGCGCTTCTTCTGTCCGGCCCAAAAACATATGCGCATGCGCCTGATTGATAATGAACCAGATTTTTTTCGGGGACGGGTCAAACTTTATGCTCAGCTCAGCAGCTTCCAGTGCGACCCCAATAGCTCCACCCCTCATAAGCGCCTTGTCAGCGAAATCGGCGTAGGCTTCTGCGGTCGACGAATCGGCCGGTTCCTTCTTGGCTCTCCAGGCTCTCCAGTATTCGGTGTCATAAGGATATTTGCGCATGTCGATGCACCAGCCCGGCGGCGTCGGGCGAAGCAGGAAATCCTTGCGCTCTTCAACTGTGAGGCAGCGCGGCACGACCGCTTTGGCACGATCAACGACTGCCTGGCGGTTCGTCGCCGTGTCGAACCGATTTTGCTGCGGCAAGGGACGGAGTTGGGCCAAAGCCCACACCCATGCGGTGTTGTCCGAGCCGACGATGATGCGGGCCCCGTCCGGCGTTACTGCCACGTCCAGGGCGGAACGGTTGTGTCCCCTGAGCTGGAACAATTCAGCGCCAGTGCTAGCGTCCCACACCCGCGCGGTGGTATCGCTCGATCCGGTGATGACGCGGGTTCCGTCTTGAGTCACCGCCACACCCCTGACGGAGCCGTCGTGGCCCTTGAGCTTGAGCAGCTCGACGCCGGTGCTGGCGTCCCACACCCGTGCGGTCTTGTCGGCCGAGCCGGTGACGATGCGGGCTCCGTCCGGCGTGACCGCCACCGCCAAGACTGAGCCGTCGTGACCCTTGAGCTGATGCAGCTCGGCGCCGGTGCTGACGTCCCATACCCGTGCGGTCTTGTCGGCCGAGCCGGTGACGATGCGGGCTCCGTCCGGCGTGACCGCCACCGCCAAGACCGAGCCGTCGTG
>Ga0137409_10004813_pt1 | contig 14143 bp, 14 predicted proteins | sample CZODoug1_16funga_FD_122059 | JGI IMG/M metagenome (GOLD analysis project Ga0137409, IMG submission 122059) | Vadose zone soil fungal communities from Angelo Coast Range Reserve, California, USA - CZODoug1_16fungal (Hybrid Assembly) | ecosystem: Environmental > Terrestrial > Soil > Vadose zone... | reverse complement strand
GCTCATCGCGCGCAACCATGACGAAATCGACCAGCTCCGCCGCCTCGGCGAACGCGACTACATTGAATTCACCATCGTTGGCAAGAACAAGCCGCAAAAGGTGGGCAATATCACCGTCGAACTGAAAGGCGTCAACGAAAAGCGCAACCAATTCAGCGCTGCCGTGACCATCGAAGACAAGCTATTCGAAAAGAAGAACCGCCCCATGAACGAGCCGATCTTCTTCTATACCTCAGGCACGCATATTCCCGAAGAGATCGTCGTCAATAAGGTGGGTAAGAACACCATCAGCGGGTACGTCAGCATCCCAAAGGCGAATTCGCAAACGACCGCGAGCACCGCAAAGTCTGGCAACTAAATAGATAGAGATGCGTCCCGGCTGAGATTGTCGGGCACAGCATGAGGCGGGCAGATTACTCTGCCCGCCTCATTTCTTTTGCCCCGAAAGCGGCCAGCCTTGGAATTCCGGATAGAATGGGCTTCGCAACTTCGGAGCCTTGCTTGCGCCAGACGTCCAGTGTCCTCTACATCGCCGTTGATGCTCTGATCCCCCTCCGCGGAGGCAGCCTCCCTGGCCTCGATGAATTCACCGCGGCACTCGACCACGAAGCCATTCCCGCCGTCTGGCTGACCAGCCGTTCGCGTCTCCAATTCGACGATGCCCGCCGCAAACACGGCCACACGCATCCCTTCATCGCTGAAGATGGCTGCGCGGTCTATCTGCCGGAGGACTATTTCCACCTGCGGCCCGCGTCCGGCGCCCCTCGCACCAGGAAGGCAGCGACATTGCGCCTCGGACGCTTTACCTGCATTCCCGTCGCGGAAGGCCTGCCCGCAGCAGCTGAGGCCCTGCAAACACTCTCCCAGGATACCAGCGTCCCCGTTGTGACCTTGCGCTCACTCTCTCCCCGCGAGCTAATGCAAAACACGGGCCTGCCGCAGAAGGAGGCCGAACTTGCCCGGCAACGCGACTTTGACGACATTTTTTTCTTTGCCGGCGCCTCTGATGAAGAAGTCGGGAGGTTCCTGACTGAGGGGCGCAATCGCAACCTGCAATTCCGCCAGCACGGCGTTCTCTGGTCCGCCGCCATCGGCCCCAGCGTCCAGCGTTGCATCCGCGATCTTGCGAAGCTCTACGACCGGGCGCTCCGTTACCACGCCCACACTCTTGGGATCGCCTCTCCCGATTTGGCTGCCGGACTCTTCCCTTTCTGCGAGCGCAACATACTTCTTACCGACCGCAAGTCCGACGAGGCCTCCCAGGATCAGCCGGACACCCCTCGCGCGCGGCGTCTGCCACTCCACGCACCGGACGTTTGGGAGCGCTTGCTCGCGGCCATCGCAACAAGAAATTAGCCGCCTCGGAAAAAATGTTGCACACATGCCCGTCGAATTGGACACCATCGATTCGACTCAAAGAGCCCGTCAACACACCGCTGGTTCCACAAACCATCCATTTTCCGTAGGATAAGAGGTTCAACTCATCCGTTAAGTCTTGGCCCCTAAATTGCCCCGAGATTATTTGGCAGACGCTGTTCGCTGGCGCTGCCGACTCGGATTCTAGCGGACAACGGCTAGCAGATCGAACCGAGTACTAGGAGACCCCTTACCATGGCTTGGCTTCGCCGCGTTTTGCGCCTTCCTGCTCACGAGTCCAACGTTGGCCTCGTTCTCATCTTTTGCGTCATCTCCATGAGCTTCATGTCCATTGCTCTGGTCTGGCAGGCGCAGATTATCTCCAACCAGCGCGAAGCCATCCAGTGGCTCGAACGACTCAAGTTTGGCGGTTAGTCGCCGCCTTTCTGTCGACTCACTCGACGCCTCAGGAGTTCTTTGCGCCTGGAACACACCAACCCTGCGTTGGCCGCAGGTCCGCACCACTTGAATTTTAGGTACAGTTTGAAAAGTATTTCCCGGAGACTTTCTCTGCAACCTGTGATTCAATAACCTCACCGGAGATTTCTCTTGGGAGAATTGCCGTGAAACGTGTCGTTCAATTCCTCTTGCTGGCAGCGACGCCGGCGCTCTTTGTCTCCGCGCGGCAAGCTTCTGCCAAGCGGCCGGCTCCGCAAACTAGTGCGAACTCGGCACAGCCGCAGGCGGCCAACCAGGCCTCCTCGCATGATCGCCACCATCGCCGGCACAGCAGTGGCAAGCGTCACCTTCATCATCACAAGTCTTCGACGCAACACTAATTCGAATCATCAACGCGGAAAGCGAAAAGGGGAGCCGGGTGGCTCCCCTTTTCGCTTTTTTACTCTGTCGTCTCGGAAGCGCGCTAAAAGCACGTATGTTTCGCGAGCGACGCGCACCGCAAAAGCGGTGTGATTAGTTGTAGTGCAGCTCTAAGCCCGGTGGAGTCATAGTCCCTCCGGAGCTCCTTGAGCTCACGTCTCGCTTGTACTCCTCTGATTCGTCGAATGCAAGCGAAGAGAGGGTGAACGCGCGATTTGCACAGCACTGGCTTGGATTGGAAACTCCGGACAACTACTTAATGAAGAGTGTCTCTCGCAGTTGGTCGCGGCCGACGAACGATTTCGTGGTTCGAAAGCGGGCGAACAGGTCCTGGATCTCGCGGTTCTGATAAACCTTTTGCGCCGGGCAGATCACCGCGGACGAGATCACTTGCAGTGTATTCGAATCAGCCACTCGATAACGCTGAAAGCCCTCCGGCTTTTTGCTGTGGAACATCGCCAGAATCACTCCGCCGGGCCGCAGCAGTTCCGCCAGGTTCGCTACCATCTGCTTCACGAGTGTCGGCTCAAGGTAGTCCAGCAAGTCCCACAACAGCACAGCGTCGAAGGTTGCGCGCGGATATTGCAGGTTCCCCGCCAGGAAGCGCGTCGCACGGCCACTCGGCGTCATGTCCAGCGTTTCGCAAGCACCGGCGTCCTCGCGCAAGCGCGTCTCTTCCTCGGTCAGAAACGCCTTCCATCCTCGGAGGATGTCTTCCGACGAAACGCGGAAACCGCGCTCGATAAAGAAATTCAAAGTTGTCTGCCAGGCCGGCCCTAGATCCAGCAGCGTACCCCTCCCCAGGCCGTCGAGATTCCACAAGAACTCTTTCAGCCCATTCGAAACCCGCGTCGATTCATGCGCGTCCGGCGCGCGCGTAGGGCCCACTGCGGAGATGGGCGCGCCGGGGGTGCGTGAGCGCGAATTCGAATGTAGCGGCAGGGAAACGCCGCGGCTCGTCCCATTTCCCATGCCAAGGCCCAGTTTATGCAGGAAGCTCATTGTCAGTCCGCCGCCGTTCCGGAGTTCAAGGGTGTCGTGTCCGCAGCCTTGCCTGTTGCCGTTGCCGCTGAAGCCTTGATCTCTGTAGTCTTGTTCGTCTGCCTTCCCGCTTCGACTTTTCCGCGCAACACCGCACCGTCCTCAATAGCCAGGCGATCCGTCTGCACTTCTCCCGTGACTTGGCCGGTGCTCCAGAGCTGAACCCTGTCCCTCCCCGTAACTTTTCCTTCGATCTTCCCGCGCACGATGACTTCGCGCGCGACTACGTCCGCTTTCACGCTTCCGTTCGGTCCAATGGTCAGGCAGCTGTTTGTCGTGAGACTGAGTTTTCCCTCCACCACGCCGTCAACGAAAAGATCCTCGCTCCCCGTCACTTCACCTTTAATCTTGATTCCCTGGCTGATGCATGCGGCCGCGGGCGACGAACTGGGAAGCCCCCCGGACAGTGAAGGCGTACTGGCGGGAGCACTGCCGGACGAACTGGCAGAATTCGCGGGAGGTGCCGTTGTGCCGGAAACTCCTTCAGGCTTCGAATCTTCTTTTTTCCACATCAAACACCTCGACATCGAAAACTGGATTTTCGAAGCCGCTTATCGCAGGGCTGGTTGGAACTGCGACTAGGAAGAGTGAACATATTACACGACTTAATCGCTGTAAACAAGGGATGCCGGGTAGCAAATCTGGGGGCTTTCTTGAAGAGCTACACCACTAATTGCGGATTTAGTCCTCCCAATCCCACTACGGATTGCGATGTCTCACTCGTCTCACTTCTGCCTCGCAGCTCCCAGACAGCCACCACCATGCCCGCAAATTCCCGTGTTAACTCTTTGATAGATTTACGCTTTTCCCACCAACGCTGCGGATCAAAGTCTCCGTCGCGGGCGCTGGCGACGCGCACCTCCATGCCCTGTGGAAAAACTCGTCGGATAATATAGCGCGCGCGTCGCGTGTGAAAATTCGCTGTCACCACGATGACGCTGTGCCATTTTCTTTCTTTTGCGAGTCGCGCAAGACCTTGCGCCTCTTCCAGCGTGCTGTCCGCGTCGTGGGCAAACCGCACGATCTTATCTCTGGGCACTCCGCGCTCGACCAGATCGTGTTCCATCAACTCCGCCATCCCCGCATTCGGCCGCAGGCGTCTCCCGCTCGCGACAACCCCAGGCGCCTTCCCTTCCCTGAACAATTCCGCTGCCCGCGTTGCCCGATCGGCGTAAAAATTATCGTCGCCTAAAACGATGATCGCGTCCGCTTTGTCGAGAGGGTCCTCGATGATCCACGATTCCGCCGTAAAGCGAAGAATGGGACGCCTCACCAGGTACAAAACGGCGCAAAAAATCACCAAAAACAGCAGAATAATCAAGTGCAGGAAGATACCGCCCAGCTCATCTGGGTTCGCATGGCCATGCTTCATGAATTGGGGTCCAGCGCTCTCAAGTTCGCGGCCGCCTGCTCCGGCAATTCGGCGTTGAAATACACTTCTTTGATGCTGTAAGACTTGCTGGTCTTCTCCACAATGGGCAGGATCTCGATGTGCCAATGGTAATCGTCTGCCAGGGTCTTCCAGTAGCCGGCCAACTCTCCCTTTTTGTTCTTCGTATTGGGTGATGTGTGCACGACCAGATGAAATGCCGGCGCCACTTTCTCCAGCCGGCGCAAGACACGTCCCAGTAGCGCCGCCATCTGCCTGCGGTTCGATCCCGGCCGCGGCTGTTCGAATAAATGATTGTGCCGCCGGTGCATCAGCCAAACTTCGTACGGCACGCGCGACGCATAGGGGCACAGCGCATAGTAATCTCCCTGCACGTCCACGATGCGCTTCCCCTGCTTCTCCTCCTGACGCACGGTGTCGCAGAAAATACAGCGCTCTTTGTCCTTGAACCATTCGTGCGCGGAGCTGAGTTCGTACTTGATTCGGCGCGGCACGAAGATCGTGGCCGTCACCTGCGAATGCGCATGCAGCCATTCTTCTCCCGCTAGCGCGCCCTGATTCTTAAATACGCTGACGTACTTGAATCGCGCATCCTTCTTCAAATCGGCAATGCGCGACGCCCACACCCATAACACCCGCTCGATCTCTTCGTCGCTGAACTGCGACATTCGTCTGTCGTGCAGCGGCGTCTCCACCACAACCTCGTGGGCGCCGAGCGCCCCCATCTTGTCGTACATTCCTTCGGCCAATCGCGCGGGTTCGCCCTCAACGTGGTACAGCGGATCCGGGTGCGGCAGCACACGCACCTGCCATACTCCTTCCGCCGGCCACGTCAGAATGGACCGCAGCTTCTCGATCTTGGCCGGCTCCAGCGGGCATTCCTCCGCCGCGGCGCCAGGTGCTTCTCTCTGCCCCAGGATGACCCAGCTTTGTGTAATGGGATCTTTGCGAAGTTCCATTCGGTGTCTTCAGCGGGTGTAGCGGGCGGGCGTCGGCCCTTGTTCGAGGCGGTGACGATCCCAAATCGCGCCTTCGCGCGTGAAGTACGCCATTTCGAAATCCTGCGTCAGTTCCAATGCATCCACCGGGCAAGCGTCTTCGCAAAGTCCGCAGAACATGCACCGCGAAGTATCGTACGTGAAGGTAGTCAGCACTTTTCTTCGCGTGGCGTCGTCACGTTCCCAGCCCACCACGATGAGGTTCTCCGGGCAGGCTAATGCGCACAAATTGCAGCCAATACACAGCGTCTCGCCCGTCTCCGGATTATTGTTGAGCCGGGGCGCGCCGCGATACCGCTCCGCCACCATCGGACGCTCCAGAGGATATTGCTCCGTCACAATATTCTTGGGATGCTGCGTTCGAAACGTGACCGCGAGGCCCTTCAAAAAATCAACTTGAAACAATCGTTCGAGGAGTTCCCGCATGCGCCTAGTTTGTTTCTCCCCCCCGCAATTGTCAAGCAATCACCGCGAACCGTCCACGCGCTTCTTGGATGTTTGCATCCTGAGTACAGACAGAATCAACCCGGCAAACGCAATTGAGACTAGGCCGAAGAGTATTCCAATGCGGTGTAGCCCAAATCCAAGGTAAAGAGTGAGAGAAAATACGATGAGGCTCGCAACACCGAAATACACCGAGAGCAGCCGTTTCTTCATGGGTCTTCAAGGAGACACCTCACTCGCGTTTCACCTGAATCTTGCCACTGCACGCTCGCTTGGTAAAGGCTTCCGTGGAACGTGTTATCCTCTCGCGGCAGATGGAAACCGAGATCCAATTCATGCGGGAAGCCTTGGCCGAAGCTCGTTCCGCCGCCGCCGCCGGTGAGGTCCCCATCGGCGCCGTCCTTGTGCATGACGGCAAGATTCTCACCCGCTCCGGCAATCGCACCATCCGCGATTGCGACCCCACCGCCCACGCCGAAGTGGTCGCTCTGCGTGAAGCCGCCCGCCTTCTTGGCAACTACCGCCTCACTGGTACCTCGCTCTATGTCACCATCGAACCCTGCAGTATGTGCGCTGGCGCCATCATCCAAGCACGCGTCTCACGCCTCGTCTACGGCGCCGACGACCCCAAGGGCGGCGCTGTGCGCTCCTGCTTCGAAATCCTCTCGCACTCGCGCCTTAATCATCAGGTAGAAGTCGCGTCCGGCGTCCTCGCCCCCGACTGTGCGGCCATAATCCAGTCTTTCTTCGCTGCACGCCGCGACTAGCGCATGCTTTAGCCTGCGCACTTCGCGATTTTCGCAACGCCGCCGCCCTCCACCGGCAATACACAGACTCAGGTCCATGCTACCCAGCGCATTAGTGTCCGCTCCCCGGATTGCCGAAAAACGTAAGGCTCTGCTACGATTGAGTCTGCAACGACCGCGGAGAGGTGACTGAGCGGTTGAAAGTACTCGCCTCGAAAGCGAGCGTACGGGAAACCGTACCGTGGGTTCGAATCCCACCCTCTCCGCCATATCCTTCAGGTCCTTTATTTTTAGTGATTTACAATTTTTGTGTCTGTCTGAGTGGCGAGACCCGCGGTCTTTAAGGCCAAAACGCCAACGTAAGCGACACTTCCGAAACAAGCAAGAAGACCAACATTTACACGGTTTTTTGAGCTTAGCCTCGAAATACTTCGGATCGAAAAAGGTGCATGGGTGAGAGTGTGGAACTCTCCACTATCCCTCGGATTGGCTGCGGACAAATCCACCTGTTCCATAAACGAAGGATCGCTACTCGTTGGGTAACTGAGGCGAGGTGTCCAAATTCTTCCGTAGTTCCTGTGGTGCGCGCTGCCTCGACTGCTTGGCTGTATGGCTGTGGGCCGAGGCGTCACGCGATTCTGTTTTGCGAGTTGCGGAGATAGGCTCACGCTTGTGAACGGACTTGGCGGGGGTCTCGGGTCTCTCTGGGGCGAGCGACTCGTCGAACTCAATGCCAAACATGTCAGCAAGGTCCGCGGCTGCGATTGACCTCCGCTTGCTCGGAGCAGGAGTGATGATGGGCATGCCCGCCTGAGCGATCAATTCCATCTGGTCCACTTGTCGAAGCGTAAAGAGCAGTTCCGGCTGACCGTCCAGGCGATTACCTACACCATATAGCGCTGCTGCCAGATGCTTGCACATGCCCGCCCAATCTGGACACGAGCAGGACATCTCGATTTCGTGAGGGGCCGGAAATAGGCCACTCCCACGTTCCGTGACGATCGCCATGACGCCCTTGGATAGTTTGCCCTGCAGCAATTCAACCAGCGAACCAATCTGCTGTCCGCACTTTGTTCGAATCGCTTTCCAAGCAGGCCCATTCAGAGGTTTGATTTTGATCGTGATTCGGTAAAGTTCCGACCCGCAGACCATCGAAGTCACTCTTCCGGCTTCGATCTGCAGGTCCAACACCGATCCGTTGCGAACGTATGTTCGGCCGCGAGGCAACCGGTTACTAAAATCGCTGTACGATTCCAGATTGTTGCACCAAGCCTTGCCCCAGAAAGTCGTGGCGATCTTCCGGCCGATAATTTTCACCGGTGAAAACTTCTGCCCCTTTTTGGCCAGCTTTCCCATTTTGCGGATGGCCTTGGCGCGACGCTCCGCCGCGGGAACGTAAGGCCGGTAACTCCACCAGGACATAGGGGCTCCTTTCAAGCGCTCACGATTCCATTGCTTTGTTTATGTCTAACGACACGAAGCGAAGCAGTTGGTCATTACTCATCTCCGTTAGCAGCGCGTCCGCGCTACCGTCCAGTAACTGGCGCGACAAGTCCGTCTTTTGCCCGATCAATTCGTCGATTTTATCTTCCACGGTGCCGCGGCATACGAATTTGTGAACAAAGACGTTGCGTTTCTGGCCGATACGGAACGCCCGGTCCGTTGCCTGATTCTCTACGGACGGATTCCACCAGCGATCGAAGTGGATAACATAGGATGCGGCGGTAAGGTTCAACCCCGTGCCCCCGGCCTTTAGGGAAAGAACAAAAAACGGAGGGCCGTCTTCACGTTGAAACGCTTCGACCAATTCGTGCCTTTTTCCCACGGGCGTTTGCCCATGCAACACCAAACCCGGCTTGCCGAAGACCTCGCGAAGGAACTCCGCCAGCGGCGCGGTGATTTCACGAAATTGAGAGAAGATCAGAACCTTCTCCTGGCGTTCCGCCAATTCCTGGCAAATTTCGGCCAGCCTTTGGAACTTTCCGCTGTGTTCCGCCGCGTAAGTATTATCCCCAGTGAGTTGCGAAGGATGATTGCAAATTTGTTTCAGCCGCATCAAGTACGACAGGACGATCCCGCGCCGCTGGATGCCGTCAACTTGGTCGATTTGCCGGGCGAGTTCTTTGACCGATTGCTGATACAAAGCAGCCTGCTGTTTGCTCAACCCGCAAAACGCATTGACTTCGGTCTTCTCCGGCAGATCGGAGATGATGCGCTTGTCAGTCTTGAGACGCCGCAGAATATAGGGTTGCACGAGCCTGCGTAGTGGTCCATACGAATTACTCTCGCGAGCATTCATCTGCTTCACGAAGCTCGCAAAGGCCTTGGCTCCCCCCAGCAGGCCAGGGTTGAGAAAATCGAACAGGGACCACAAATCCGACAGCCGGTTTTCCACAGGCGTTCCTGTCAGAGCGATTCTGCAGCCGGAACGCAACTCCTTTACCGCCTTAGCTTGGCGTGTACCGGCGTTCTTGATGGCCTGTGCTTCGTCGAGAATAACCAGCCTCCATTCGCGCTGCCGGAGAGAATTGGCCCTTCCCAGCATCGTGTACGTAGTAATGACCAAATCGCAGTCCCCGCAGGGGTCCACCGCTTTCCCCTCGCCGTTCGTCTCCAACGGATGTGCAATGAACAGGGATAAAGATGGAGCAAAACGAGAGATTTCCGCTTTCCAGTTGGCGATCAACGATGCCGGCACAATCAACAGGCTGGGGTTCTCTCTCTGGGTGGAGTCATGTTTCAAGTGAAGTAGCAAAGCGAGGACCTGGATCGTCTTGCCCAGCCCCATGTCATCCGCCAAGCATGGTCCCAATCCCAATCTGGTCATGAACCGGAGCCAATGAACACCAATTTGTTGATATGGCCGAAGGGTCGTCCTTATTCCGGGCGGGGTGGCATCAGGCACGCACTCGGGATGGCGCAATTCCTGAAGTACGTTCTCCAGATGGTGTCCCGCGGAAATCCCTACCCATTCCTTCGTTGCTTCCGGTACGAGCGAAGCTGCATCGCCTTGCAGATTTGCGCCCGACAGCATGCGCATGCCCTCAAAAAAGGAGATGCCTCCGTGCTGCGCCGTCCGTTCGACATTTTTCCAGTGCTTCAAAGCTTCCGCCAATCTGTCGCGGTCCAGTTCCACCCACTTTCCCTTGAGGGCAACTAAACCGCCCGATGATTCGAGGATGGCGCGCAATTCCTTTTCATCCAGTGGCTGGCCGTCGAATGTCACGGCGACAGAAAAATCCAGCAACGCATCGGTGCTGATCTTGGTGCTGTTGCCCACCGTTACACTGACCACAGGTCGCGGTGGCCGGCAAGCTTTCCACCAATCGGGCACGCGAACGATCAGCCCGCTCTCTTCGAGTGTGGGGACATCCTTCAAAAGCCTATAGGCATCGGTTGGTGTCCAAGCCAAAGGACTGTAGATGTCACCTGCCTCAACCATTTCCTTTACCCACGTGATTCGCTCGGCTGCGCGATGGATTGGTTGCAACAAAGAAAGCAACGCTGCACGGTTCTTCGAGCCAGCGTATTCTTGCAACGCCCGTCCCAATGGCAAGTGCTGCGCCCGTCCCTGCGCTGAGAGCCGACTCGAGTACGACGCCAAGAAAGCGAACGGATAGTCGGGATCACGCTTGTTTTCTGCCAAGTGAAACGACACCCTCCCGACTGCCCGCCACAATGGATTCCGTTCCCGAAGGTATTCCTGCAAGCCGTGGCCCGACGTTTGCACTTCCTTTCGCACCAAAATATCTAGGTCCGCCCACCACTCCTTCAGCACGTCGGCATTGAGGTACTCCAAACCTCGCATCGGGGGTGCCGACAGAACCATTGCCGCCAAATCGCCCTCCGTTGGCGGGGAAACGGGCGGGAACTCTGCCTGCCCGGCTATCTCGGGTGTATGGCATAGCTGTGTTAGGTACGCGCGGCCAAAATCGCGTGCGAAGGAAAAATCCGCCGGCAAACTTGCCTGCAATTCAGTCGTGGACAAATGGAGAATCCCGCGCGATGGACTATCGGCGAAAGCTTTGATGATCCGCTTTGCCGCGGCTTCCTTGCTATCCGGCGCAGTTTCTACGAACAATCGTCCATGAGGAGAGATAGACAGATTCATGGCCATGCCGATTATGCGATACTTTCACCCCATCTAAAAATGCAGTACGAAACTCGCACCTTGCGTACCCAGGACGAACACATGGCGAATGGCTTCGTTTGTGCGCTCCCTCCCTGAGCGGACTCCTGCGCTGTTCCGCGCCGCACATAAATTGTGATATTCTTACTGTAAAGAGGAGGAGTAAAGATGACACGCTCTAGCACAATCAGCAGTAAGGGCCAGATTACGGTACCTCTGGAGATTCGCAATCGGCTCGGGCTGAAACAGGGAGATCGCGTGGAATTTGTCGTGGAAAGTGATCGAACAACCATCCGCCCGGCGCGTGCGCCTGAAAATCCATTTGTAAAATATGTGGGTGCACTGCCCGCCTTTTCCGGGGTGCATGAGGTAAATGCCTGGATCCGGACCCTGCGCGACGAAGAAACTGGAGAATAATGAGAACGGCAATCGATACCAACGTGCTCTCTGCCCTTTGGTCAAAAGAGTCGCTAGCTCCAGACATAGCAAGGAACCTCGGCAACGCAAAGACTGAGGGAGGTTTAGTTGTGGGAGCGCCAGTCTACGCAGAGTTGCTGGCCTATCCGAAGGCTACAGAATCCTTCGTAAACGGCTTTCTCGCGGATACAGGCATCGACGTCGATTTCGAGTTTCAACAATCCCTATGGCTGGAGGCCGGCCGGCGTTTTGCACGCTATGCAAGGCGGCGACGAAGGACTGCACACCACGGTCCGAGGCGTTTGCTTGCTGATTTCATCATTGGATCGCATGCCCTGACGCAGGCAGATCGTCTCATGACGCTCGATCCGAAGCGCTACAAACAAGATTTTCCGGAACTAAAGCTGGTCTAATCGGCTTGTAATAAATATATAGACTTTGGGCACTTCCAGTCGGCCGCGTAGGTTTTCTTGGTGTCTTTGGTGTCTGTTTGGGTGCGAAATTCGTTGTTATTATGCGAACGACTTGAAGGCACTGCTCATCGATCAGCGGTGGAACTGGCGTCAGGACCAGGCCCTCACCAGACGAGTCATTGCCGCTCGCTTGCGGGGACCTGCCTGCGTCGAGAACATCGATTATCGTGCCGAACGAGGACTGAACCGGAGTGTGATCCGTGCGTTAGCCCAAGAGTCTACCTGGGTGGCCAATCACGAACACATCTTCGTGCTCGGTCCTACCGGTGTGGGCAAGAGCTATGTGGCTTCGGCACTGACGCAGAAAGCCTGTCGCGATGGCTATCGGGTCTACTACACGGGGGCGGCGGCACTGTTCCAGGATCTAAACCTGGCACGGGCCGATGACAGTCTGCGGCAACTGCTGAGGCGGCTGAATCGAATCGATGTTCTGGTCGTCGATGACTGGGTCATGGCCCCGATGTCAGAAGCGGAGAGAAGAGACTTCTGGGAGATCGCCGAGGATCGCTACCAGACACGCTCGATGATTCTGACTTCGCAGTTGCCGGTGGCCCGCTGGCACGAACAGATCGGAGATCCCACACTGGCCGATGGCATTCTCGACCGGCTGGTGCACAACGCGCATCGCATCGAGATGCGCGGGGACTCGATGCGTAAAAAGAAAGGAGAGAAGGAGGAAAAGTGAAAGAATCGGCGGGCCAAAAGCTGTGGAAAGACGGGCAGAAAGCGCCCTTGGAAATCCCTTCGGGATTTCCACTTTTCGCACAGCTTCAACAACAACAAACTTGACGATCGCGATCACTTTCTACAAAATCCAAACGCCAGCGTCGCTTCGCTCCGAGGATTGATCGGATTCATCCCGGAACAGTGATCGGCATCAGAGCGGAATGCTGATCGGCTTCATCGGAATCCCCACCGGGTTGCCGACGATTCGCACAAAATGTCGCTGTGGCTTCTCACAACCCCGTTTCACGTTTGCTCTTCACTGGGGTTCCTTTCACGGAAACTGTGTCCGTGGATCAGTTAGGGGCTTCACTCCAAGAGATTTTCAACGCTTCGCCGCCGATATGGCGGTAAATTCCGAGAGTTTCGCGGTCGCGGCCAGCCTATTTCCGATCCTGTCCTTTGTTTCAGTACTTTTCCTTGTCTCGACCAACCGGTGCTCTGTACTTTTTCTGGCCCAGAGGTCAGTAGTTCTAGCGGCGGCAGGCCTCTAACTTCATTGCGCGAGAGCAGGAAACGAATCCAGCCGTCGGTTTACAGCAAAAAGAAAAAAATCGATACGTCAACAACTTCTGTTCGCGCAATCAAGCAGCACGGTAGTTGGGAGGGAGTGTCTATGAACGTTGTGAAAGTTTTCAAAGCCACACGCGAATGGGCGTGCCTAGCTGCCCTGTTAACGGCAACATGTTGTTTTGCGCAGTCCGATCCCGGTCCCCGTGGCGGCGCCCCTGGCGCGGGCACAGCTATCGGCGGCCTCACACCTGGTGAACTGGACTTTTTCAATAACCACGGGATACCGCAGTTCTCTCAGGTGGAGGCCGTTGCCGATGGACTCGGCCCGCGTTTCAATCTGGATTCTTGCGCCGGTTGCCACGTCCAGCCGGCCCTGGGAGGAAGCAGCCCTGCCATCAATCCCCAACTCGCTCGTGCCTCGACCGTGGCGCCTGGAAATACAGTGCCTTCTTTCATCACCGCGAATGGACCAGTCCGTGAAGCGCGCTTCATCAAGAACACGGACGGCAGCCCGGACGGTGGAGTGCATGATGTTTTCACCGTTGCTGGCCGTGCTGATAAGCCGATTGGCTGTGCCATTCAGCAGCCGGATTTCGCCGGGCAGCAGGCCAACCACAACGTGATCTTCCGGATTCCGACGCCCACTTTCGGCGCGGGGTTGATCGAATCGATCACCGACACAACCATCCGGAACAACCTGGCGAGCGATCCTGGCGGAGTGAAAGCTAGTTACGGCATCAAAGGTCACGTCAACACCAACGGCAACGATGGCACCGTCACACGTTTCGGCTGGAAGGCGCAGAACAAGTCGCTCCTGATTTTCTCGGGTGAGGCCTATAACGTGGAGATGGGCATCACCAATGAAAACTTCCAGACGGAGCGCGAGGAAGACCCGAAATGCGCGACGAATGCCACGCCGGAGAACCACTCGGGGTTCAACGTGGGCACCACGGACGTCGCCGATATTGTGGCCTTCATGGGGTTCATGAAGTTTCTGGATCAGCCGACGCCGGTAAGCTCCTTTGGCAACGTCA
>Ga0137409_10004812_pt1 | contig 14144 bp, 15 predicted proteins | sample CZODoug1_16funga_FD_122059 | JGI IMG/M metagenome (GOLD analysis project Ga0137409, IMG submission 122059) | Vadose zone soil fungal communities from Angelo Coast Range Reserve, California, USA - CZODoug1_16fungal (Hybrid Assembly) | ecosystem: Environmental > Terrestrial > Soil > Vadose zone... | reverse complement strand
TGATGTGGGTCCTGGCATCGATGTCGGGATTGACGCGCAACGAGATCGGCGAGACGCGACCCTTCTGCTGCGCAATCGAGGACAGCAATTCGAGCTCCGGCTCGGATTCCACGTTGACGCACAGGATGCCTTCGTCGACCGCGAGCGCCAGCTCGCGTTCGGTCTTGCCGACGCCGGAGAACATGATCTTGTGCGGCGGGATGCCGGCCGCGCGGGCGCGCTTGAGCTCACCCTCCGAGACCACGTCCGCACCGGCGCCGAGCCGCGCCAGCGTCTTGATGACGGCCTGATTTGAATTCGCCTTCATGGCGTAGCAGACGAGCGCGCTCACGTCCGCGAAGGCGTGGGTGAACACCGCGTAATGGCGCTCGATGGTGGCGACGGAATAGCAATAGAACGGCGTGCCGACGGTCGCGGCCAGATCGACGAGATCGACCGACTCGGCGTGCAGGACGCCGGCCCGATAGACAAAGTGGTGCATTGCCGGCCGGCTCAGTCAATCAGCCAATCGAGAATCGTTTTCCGTTTTTCCACCGGCGGAACCGGCTTGCCGTCGGGGCCCAACGCCGCGCCGGGCTGCCCGTTGGACTGCAGATCGCCGGCCGCCGCCATCGGGGGTGCGTCGAGCCCGGCCTTGCGGCCGCAGCCTGCAAGCCCGAGCGCCGCCATGAGCACGCCGAGCGCGGCAAGCCGCGCGAGCGTGAGTCCTGGTGCACGTCTTGGTGCACGTCCTGGTGCACGTCTTGGTGTAAGTCTCTGCGCAAATCTTGGCGACTGAACCACCGCAGGCCCTCCTGATCGGCGCCAGCATAGCAGATCGAGCGACTTTCAGGAAACGCTCATCCGTGTTCCTTGCCCAACGCCTTGAGCCATCTGCCGGCTTCCCGACGCACGTTCTTCGGCGAGGTACCACCGTAGCTGACGCGGCTCTTCACGGAGCTTTCGGCCGATAGCACGGACAACGCGTCTGCGCTGATGCGCGGCTCGATCGCCTGCATGTCCTTGAGCGGCAGCTCATGCAAGGCGACGGTCTTGGCCGCCGCCGCCGCCACGATCCGGCCGGTGACATGATGGGCGTCTCGGAACGGCATCTTGAGAGCCCGCACCAGCCAGTCCGCGAGGTCGGTCGCTGTGGCATAGCCGGCGCCAGCCGCCGCGAGCATGCGCGCCGCGTCGGGCTCCATGTCGCGCACCATCCCGGTCATGGCGGCAAGCGACAGCAGCATCGCGTTGAGGGCGTCGATCGCCCCCTCTTTGTCCTCCTGCATGTCCTTCTGATAGGCGAGCGGCAGGCCTTTCATCACGACGAGCAGCGCCTGCAGCGCGCCCATGACCCGGCCAGTCTTGGCGCGCACCAATTCGGCGGCATCCGGGTTGCGCTTCTGCGGCATGATCGATGACCCGGTGGTGAAACGGTCGGACAGCCGGATCAGGCCGGTAAGCGGCGAGCACCAGATCACGATCTCCTCGGCGAAGCGGGAGAGATGCACCGCCGTAATCGAGGCAGCCGCGAGCGTCTCCAGCACGAAGTCGCGATCGGAGACGGCGTCGAGCGAGTTCGCCATTGGACGATCGAAGCCGAGCGCCACGGCAGTCGCCTTGCGGTCGAGCGGAAACGAGGTGCCGGCGAGCGCGGCAGCGCCGAGCGGGCTCTCGTTGAGGCGAGCGCGTGCGTCCGCAAAGCGGCCGCGATCGCGCGCCGCCATCTCGACATAGGCGAGGAGGTGATGCCCAAAGGTCACCGGCTGCGCGGTCTGCAAATGGGTAAAGCCCGGCATCACGGTCGCGGCATGCGCCAAGGCCTTCTCAGCGAGCGCGCGCTGATAGGCCGCCAGCGCCTCGTCGATCGTGTCGATCATGGCGCGCACATAGAGCCGAAAGTCGGTCGCCACCTGGTCGTTGCGCGAGCGCGCCGTATGCAGCCGCCCGGCCGCCGGCCCGATCAGCTCGGCGAGCCGGCTCTCCACGTTCATATGGATGTCCTCGAGCGCTCGCTTGAACGTGAACTTGCCGCCCTCGATCTCTGCCAGGATCGTGTCTAGACCCTTGGCGATGGCCGCGGCATCCTGGCTCGTCAGGATGCCCTGCTTGGCCAGCATCGCCGCATGGGCCTTGCTCGCCGCGATATCCTGCCGGTAGAGGTGCCGGTCGAAATCGATGGAGGCGTTGATCTCCTCCATGATGGCGTCGGGGTGTTCGCTGAAGCGCCCACCCCACATCTTGTTGCTCATGACCTGACCTGTGACCTGGCTTGCCGAAGGTTAAAGCCGTCGATGACCGGAACCAAGAATCCAGCACAAGACCGCGCCAAGCGGCGGCTCGCCGGCGTCGCGGCCGGCAGCCTCGCCGGCGTCGCCATCGGGCTGGCGGCGGTATACGGGATCACCACCTTCCTACGCAATCGGGCCGGTGACGCCCAATGCGCCCCAGCCGTCGCCACGGCCGGGCGGGTTGCACCGCTGGCGCACGGGGAAGTCGCGGGCGTGGTGGTGGCAAGCCGGCCGTTGCAGCTGCCCGACCTCGCGTTCCGTGATGCAAGCGGCAGCGAGCGCCACCTCGCGGAGTGGCGGGGCCGCACCGTGCTTCTTAACCTTTGGGCAACCTGGTGCATTCCCTGCCGCAAGGAGATGCCGGCGCTTGATGAGCTGCAGACCAAGCTCGGCGGCCCGCCCTTCGAGGTCGTCGCTATCAACATTGACACCCGCGACGCCAACAAGCCGCGCGCCTGGCTCAAGGAGGTCGGCATCGCGCGCCTCGACTACTACACCGACGCAAGCGCCAAGGTGTTCCAGGATCTCAAGCTCGTGGGCCGCGCCATTGGCATGCCGACCACCATTCTGGTCGATCCGGCCGGTTGTGAGATCGGGACGATCGCTGGTCCAGCCGAATGGGCGAGCGAGGATGCACTTGCGCTCGTGCGCGCATCACTCAAACAACTTCAATAATACTTGGTCCAAGCGCACAACAATTAACTAACGATCCTGCATTAACTGGATCAATCATCACTAACGCTTTACCTTCCCACAATACCTATTGGCTAAAATGCACTGTAGTGGTGGCGTCAGTGCAATGTTTGGGTGACCGCCACTTTCAACTGGGGAGAGAAAATGCGCAGATCAGTCATTCCATGCGTGGCGCTCGGGCTCGCACTCACGGGCGGCGTCGCCTACGCAGCCACGGCCACGTCGACGTTCGGGGTCGACGTGACAATCGTAGCCCAATGCCTGATCAACAGCGCCTCGACCCTGAGCTTCGGCGGCAGCCAGGGCGTGCTCATCGCCAACGTCGACCAGACGTCGACGATTGTCGTCCAGTGCACCAACACGACGACGTACGACATCGGCCTCGATGCAGGTACCGGGTCGGGCGCGTCCGTGGCGACGCGCAAGCTCACCGGCGGCGGCGCCACCATCAACTACAGGCTCTATTCCGAGCCGACCCGGAGCACCGTGTGGGGCAACACGGTCGCCACCGATACGGTCTCCGCCACCGGGAACGGCGCGGCACAGAGCTATACGGTTTATGGCCGCATTCCGGCGCAGACGACACCAGCCCCGGCCACCTATAGCGACACGATCACGATCACCGTGACCTACTGAACGCGATTGCCAAGATCGCCAGCGTCACGACGTCGCCACAAGCTCAAGCGCGTTGATCACAACGCGCTCAATCTTTTTGTGCAGGTTTTTTTTGCGCAAGCGGCAGCGCGCCGTAGCGCTCGCCACACTCCGTCCCGCACATTTACGTTTCATTCAGCAAACGCAAAGAACGGCAAATGAACTGCGAACAGACTGAATCAATTTAGAGGTATCGCAGTAACTAGAACATCATAAAGTCCCTGGCGCGCGGTTCGAGCTGCCAGCCGCGAGGAGGTCATCCGTCATCGACGGTGACCTACTGAACACTAATCGAGGACAGATGTAGCATGCGCACGTCTAGCGTTGCGGCTTTGGTTGCATTCACCGCACTCACCGCGACCGACCCATTGTCGGCCGCCTCGCTTCAGGTTGCTCCCGTCAAGGTCGAAGTCGCCTCGCCAGGCGCCGCTACCACGGTCAAGCTGCGCAACGAGGGAACAACGCCGCTCAATGCGCAGATCCGCGTGTTCCGCTGGAGTCAGGTCAACGGCGAAGACAAGCTCGAGCCGACCACCGACGTCGTGGCGAGCCCGCCGCTCACCAAGCTGTCGCCGAAGACCGACTACACCATACGGCTTGTGCGCACGAGCAAGACGCCGGTTGCCAAGGAGGAGACGTATCGGCTGTTCATCGACGAGCTGCCGGACGCCGCCAACCAGCGCAATCGCGCGGTCAATCTGCTGCTGCGCTATTCGATCCCGGTGTTCTTCTATCCCGCGACCGGGGCCCCGGCGAGCCTGACCTGGTCGGTCGATCACAGCGGCGGCAAGCTTTCGGTGGTGGCAAGAAACTCCGGCGATCGCCACATTCGGGTTTCGAATCTCAAGCTGAAGGACGAGAAGGGTGCCACGGTCTCGTTCGGGAACGGCCTCTCCGGCTACGTGCTCGGAGGCTCCGCCCGGCGCTGGGTGGCCCTCCCCGGCAACAATCGCTTGGCCGCCGGCAGTCCGATCATGGTCACAGCGGAAGGCGACGTGGGGCCGATCAATACGTCGGCTCAGCCCGCGCGCTGAGGCCCGTCGCCGATCCGAGTGGATCGATCTCATTCGACGAGAGCGCGTTCTTCGGGACGCGCTCTTTTTTTGCCGCCTTTTTTCGCCGTCTTCGACGCCAACATCCTTAGCCCCTGGTTAATCGCGCACTTTGCCCGCGTCGACCTTCGTCGCGCCCTGCAATTCAGCAGCCGTCAAGCATGACCGTAGAGCAAGCGTAAACGATAGCGATAAGGCGCTTGTGAAGCATATCGATACAAGAGCTATGAACGATGTTCCTACAACAAGCGTGAAGCATGCTCGTACAGCAAGCATGAAGCATAGACGAATCAAGTCGATACAAGTCAATTCAATTTAGCGGCACTGTAGATACTCCTACGCAATACTTCTCCCAGGCGCGGTTCAATCAGAATGCATTGGGAGTGTCATGTGCCGAGGTGCGCTTTTACAGCGTGGCATTTGCCTCACTGAGGGCAAACAGCGACATGCTGGCGACGATCGCATCGGCGGCGCTTCAGCCATGCAATGAAATCGTCTCCGCACCATGCGGTCGCCACGCGACCCATCGCGATGTGCGCGCTCGTCGTGGCGGCCTGGCTTGCAGGCCAGCCGCCGGCGGCGGCGGGCGACGATCCGCGTCCACTCCAGCTCGAAGTGTTCATCAACGATACGCCGACTAGTCAGATCGGAACTTTCGCGCAACTCGCAGACCAGAAACTTGCCGCATCGCGCGGAGAGCTAGCCGAGATCGGCGTGAGCGCGCCTGGCAATGGCGCAGCGGAAGACATGATCGTGATCGATGCCGCGTCCGGGATCGAGTACCGCTACGACGAGCCCAATCAGAGAATCTATTTCAAGCTGGGCGATGAGCGACGCGTGCGGCAAATGTACGACGCGCGCGGGAACGTCGACGCCGCAGTCCAGCCGAAACCCGATTTCGGGGCGGTGATGAACTACACGCTGTTTGGCGGGGTCACGAAATCGTTCGGTCCCGGCTTTACCGGATTCTCAGGCGCGAACGCATCGCTCGACGCTCGCGTGTTTGGCCCCTACGGCACACTGACCCAGACCGGCATCGTCGGCTCCACGACGTTACGCGACATGGACGTGCTCCGGCTTGACACGCGGTGGACTTATTCCGACCCGGATAACCTCGTGAGCTATCGTGCGGGCGACACGATCTCGGGCGGACTGGCCTGGACGCGGCCGATCCGGCTCGGCGGCCTGCAAGTCCAACGCAATTTCGCATTGCGGCCCGACCTGGTGACACTGCCACTGCCGAGCTATTCCGGATCCGCCGCCGTTCCCTCGACGGTCGACGTCTACGTCAACAACATCAAGGCGCTGTCGCAGCCGGTGGCGGCCGGTCCCTACCAGATCAGCAATCTACCATTGCTCTCGGGCGGCGGCACCGCGCGCGTGGTTATGCAAGACGCGGCCGGTCGTGAGGTCGAGGCGAGCCTGCCCTATTTCATCTCGCCCACGCTGTTGCGGCAGGGACTGACGGACTACACCCTCGAAGCCGGGTTTCCCCGCCGCAACTACGCGACGCAATCGAATGACTATCTCGGCAAGCCGGCAGCGTCCGGCGGGGTGCGGCATGGTCTGTACGACTGGCTCACGCTCGAGGCGCATGGCGAGGCCGGTGCCGGCGTGTTGAATGCGGGCACCGGACTCGTCGCCTCGCTCGCGTCGTGGGGCGTGGTGTCGGTGGCGGGAAGTGCTAGCCGCTTCGACGAGCGCTTTGGCTACCAGGCCTACGCCGCTTTCGATACACATCTGTGGGGCATGACAATCCACGCCGGATCGCAACGCACGTTCGGCGCCTACAACGATCTCAGCTCCGCGATCTCGCGCTATCTGCCGCAACAGGCGTCGGTCCTGGGCAGCTTTCTGCAGGGCACCTCGGCCACGAGAGTGACCTCAAGGCCGCCGAAGGCGCTTGATACGGTCTCGGTTGGAATCCCGCTGCCGTTCGACAAATCGAGCCTCAATTTCAGTTTCATCCGTCTCGAGATGTACGATCGAAAGCGCTCCGAGATCATGAACGTGTCCTATTCGCGCCCGCTTATCTGGGATGCGACCGTTCACGTAACGGCATTCACCGATCTTGCAGACCGCAAGAACAGCGGAATCTTCGCCGGGATCTCGGTCCCGCTGGGTGAACAGATCTCGGGGAGCAGCGGCGTGAACAGCACCGGCGGCCGCACCAACGGCTATGTCGATATTGCCAAGACCATGCAGCCGGAGCCCGGCAGCTACGGGTGGCGCGTGCGTGATGCGGAGGGGGCGAACCCCTATCGCAATGCATCGGCAACCTATCGGTCTTCAGTCGCCCAGTTCGGCGGCGAGGTCCGGCAATTCGGCAGCACCGTGGGCGGCACGCTGCAGGCGCAGGGCGCAGTGGCAGCGATCGGCGGCGGGGCGTTCCTGTCAAACAGGATCGACGACGCCTTCGCGGTGGTCGATGCCGGGCTTCCTGACATCGAGGTCCTCTACGAGAATCGCCCGGTCGGCAAGACCAATAGCGCCGGCAAGATCCTGATCCCGGGACTGCGGTCGTACCAGAAGAACCAGGTGGCGATTGATCCCCGCGACCTGCCGATCAATGCCGAGGCGCCGAGCACCCAGAACGTGGTCGCGCCGATGGACCGCGGCGGCGTTGTGGTGCGCTTCGGAGCCAAAAACGACAATGACACGGCGATGGTCATTCTCACCGACAAGGACCGCAAGCCGTTGGCGGTCGGATCGCGTGTTCGCCTGGAAAACAGCGAGGAAATGTTCGTGGTCGGCTATGATGGTCAAGCCTATCTTAAGGGGCTTGGCGCTACAAATTCGGTGTTGGTGACGACCGACGCTGGCGAATGCCGCGCGACCTTCCCGTTCACCCCTGACAAGGACGGCCAAGTTCTCGTCGGACCGGTGGTGTGCCAATGAGGTTACGATCAGCCATTCTGCAATTCGCGCTCTGCACTCTCGCTGGAGCCGCAGTGGTGGCATGGCCGTTGCCCACGCATGCCGCCCCCATCAACTGCGGTTTTACGATCACAAACCTTAGTTTCGGGACCGTTGACCTGACGCTGAACACGGCGTTCGACATTACGGCAACGCTCTCGGCCAATTGCACCGGCGATGCCGGCGTCGTCGTGCGCGTTTGTCCCAACATCAACGCAGGCTCGGGCGGCACGACGACCGGAAGCCCTCGGTTCATGCTGAGCGGAAGCGACAAGCTGAATTTCGATCTTTACCAGGATGCATCCCGCACCGTCGTTTGGGGCTCCTACCTGTGGGCCTATTCGTCCTACACGGCGCCGACCATCGACATCACGCTCAATGGAGGCGGGGCCGGCAGCGCGACCGCCACGATCTATGGAAGGATCAGCGCCGGACAACAGGTCCTGCTACCCGGCAGCTATTCGTCATCCTTCAGCGGCAGCAACACCCAGATCGCCTACGCTGCGGCCACCTCAGGAACCTGTGCGGCCATTGGCAATACCAACGCGACATCCGCCTCCTTCACCGCCGGCGCCGGCTATTCGGCCACTTGCAGCGTCAGCGCGGCGACTCTCAGTTTCGGCTCGACCGGCGTCCTCTCCGCCATACTCGACGGCACCACGTCGCTGACCACGACCTGCAGCGCCACAACGCCGTATACGATCGGTCTCGATGGCGGCAACGCGGGAGCAAGCGATCCAGCCCAGCGCAAGATGTCGAACGGCGGGGCGCAGATCACATACGGGCTCTATCAGAACGCTCCCCGTTCGCAGCCCTGGGGCAACAACACTGGGACCAATACGGTCGCTGGCACCGGCACGGGCTCGGGGCAGGCCCTCACGGTCTATGGCCGCGTGCCGGCGCAGACGACACCGGCGCCCGGCACCTACTCGGACTCGATCATCGCGACTTTGACGTATTGAATTGAAAAGGCGTGGAAGCCGCGCGCTCTGGCGGGTTGTTCACACCGAGACGTCGAGATTGCCGCCGACGCCGGCTGCTACGTTGGCCAGCTTGTCGATATTGGCTTGTCCGGCCTCCAGAAGCTTCACCACCGACTGGGCGGCGTCGGCGTTCATGCGCAGCATCTTGGCGGCGACGGCAAGCTGCGTCTGTCCGGCTTGGGCGGCGACGAAGGCTGAAGCGAGATCGGCTGAGTCCATTGGCGGCTTATTCTCTACATCTGATGGCTAGACGAGGGTATCGAGTGCCTTGGCGTTTTCCGCGTTCTTTGCGTTTGCCGCGTCCTGCAGGCGTTTGACCGCGGCCGAGGCGGCGATCGAGGCGAGGCCGGTGGCCAAGTCGGCGCCGGCACTGGTGAATGCGGACCTGGCGGCTGTATTGAAGGTCTCGAAACTCTCGCGCGCGGCCTGCCGGCGTGCCCGCCACGTGTCCGAGCTCTCCGTAAAGGTCGGAGTCCGCACCCAGTTGAAACGCTGGACCTGAAACCCTGCCATGATCAGCCCGTACCCACGCACATGCTAGCGCGCGCCAGTTAACAAACGCTGTGCGTTAACAAGCCATGAACGGCGCAGGCGGTGAGTTCGGGAATCTGAAAACAACTAGTTGACTCGCACGGGCACACTTCTATACTTAACCACATGGTTAAGTATCAGCCTGATCTCGACCGGACCTTCGGGGCGCTTGCCGACCCGACCCGGCGCGCGCTGGTCGCGCGGCTGAGCGAGCATCAGGATCTCTCGGTGAGCGAGCTGGCGCGTCCGTTCGCGATATCGCTGCCCGCAATCATGAAGCACCTCGACGTGCTGTCGGAGGCCGGGCTGATCGTGCGCAGCAAGACCGGACGCACGGTGGCTTGCCGGCTCAATGCCGACCCGATGCAGGCCGCGATGGACTGGCTCGAGCGCTACCAGCGCTTCTGGTCCGAGCAACTCGATCGTCTTGCCGCCTTTGTGGAGGAAGAGTCATGCCAACCCCAGCTACCGTCGCCACCAAGCCAAGCCTCGTCCTCAAGCGCCGCATCAACGCGCCGCCAGCCAGGGTCTACGAGGCCTGGACCGACCCAGCGAAAATAGCGCGCTGGTTCGGGCCCCAGCGGGTCGAGAGCGTGCAAGCCGAAACCGATCTCCGCGTCGGCGGGCGCTATCGGATGGTCGCACACACCGAACAGGGACGGCACGAGGTCGGCGGCACCTATCGCGAGGTGCGGCCGAACGAGAAGCTCGTGTTCACTTGGGCTTGGCACAGCACGCCCGAGCGCGAATCGCTGGTCACGGTGCTGCTCAAGCCCGATGGCGACGGCACGCTGTTGACGCTGACCCACGAGCAGTTCTTCGACGAGGGCGCGCGCGACCGTCACCAGTCCGGCTGGACCGAAGGGCTCGACAAGCTTGCCGCCCTGTTTGCCTGAGAACGTCTCTTCGTCAACTGGTGTGAAAGGAGTCTACCATGAAGCTCTACGGCTTTCCCCCATCGCCCAACACCTGGAAGGTGCGCGCCGTCGCCGCCCATATCGGCCTCCCGCTCGAGCTTGCGCTCGTCGATCTCAGCAAGGGGCAACAGCGCACGCCGGAATATCTCGCTCTCAACCCGACCGGACGCACGCCCACCCTCGTCGACGGCGATCTCGTGCTCTGGGAATCGACCGCGATCATGCACTATCTGGCCAATCAGAAGCCGAACTCGCTCTGGCCCAGCAACCCGCGCGCCCGCGCCGACATCATGCGCTGGCAAAGCTGGCAGCTGCAGCACTGGAGCAAGGAGGCGTGCGAGCCCTTGGTGTTCCAACGGCTGGTCAAGAAGCTCCTCAACCTCGGACCACCCGAACCCGCCGTGGTGGAAAAGGGCACAGAGTGCTTCCATCGCGAGGCCCGCGTGCTCGACACCCATCTGTCGAAGCAGCCGTACCTGACGGGCAGCGAGCTGACGCTCGCCGATATTTCGGTCGCGGCGTCGATCGCCTACAGCAGGGAAGCGGCGATGCCAATCGAGCCTTACCAGAATGTGCAGCATTGGTTTGGTCGCGTATCCGCACTGCCGGCGTGGCGACAGACGGCACCAGAACCGCTGCCAGTGGCGGCTTAAGTTGACGGGCATGAGCCAATGAAACTTGTAGGGTGGGCCATAAGGGCGTCTTACGCCCGTCTCCGACGGGCTATGGGCGCCGGCACGGCTTTTCTCCGAGAAGAGCCTATCGTGCGCCGTGCCCACCATCTGAATCTCCGCACGATGGCCGAAGGTGGTGGGCACGGCGCACGATGGACTTCCTGCGTGGAAGCGCAGTGCCTGCGCCTTTGCCCACCCTACAGGCTGATCGATAGACGCTCTGCCTACCGGGTCGGCACCGGCTTTGCGCCGCGATAGTCGTAGAAGCCCCGCTGGGTCTTGCGGCCAAGCCAGCCAGCCTCGACATATTTCACCAGCAGCGGGCAGGGGCGGTATTTCGAATCCGCAAGCCCGTCGTGCAGCACCTGCATGACCGAGAGGCAGGTGTCGAGCCCGATGAAGTCGGCAAGCTCGAGCGGCCCCATCGGATGATGGGCGCCCAGCCGCATGGCGGTGTCGATCGCCTCGACCGTTCCGACGCCTTCATAGAGCGTATAGATCGCCTCGTTGATCATGGGCATCAGCACGCGGTTGACGATGAAGGCGGGAAAATCCTCCGACATCGCGATGGTCTTGCCGAGCTTCAAGACGAACTGCTTGGTCGCCTCGAAGGTCGGATCGCCGGTGGCGATGCCGCGAATGAGCTCGACCAGCTCCATGAGCGGCACCGGATTCATGAAATGAATGCCGATGAAGCGTTCGGGACGGTCGGTCGAAGCCGCCAGCCGCGTGATCGAGATCGACGAGGTGTTGGTGCCGATGACGGCGTCGGTCTTCAGGAAAGCGCAAAGCCTGCCGAAGATCGCACGCTTGACCTCTTCCTTTTCGGTCGCCGCCTCGATCACGAGGTCGCAATCGCCGAAGGCGTCGAAGCTCTCTGCAGCCACGATACGCTTGAGCGCACCCTGGCGCTCGTCCTCGCTGATGGTCTTCTTGCGAACCTGCCGCGCCATGTTCCCGTTGATGGTCGCGATGCCGGCCTTGATGCGGTCGGTTTCGATGTCGTTGAGCTTCACCTCGAAGCCCGCCAGCGCGCACACATGTGCGATACCGCTGCCCATTTGACCGGCGCCGATCACGCCGACTTTCTTGATGCTCAGTGCCATGATGTCCGTCTAGGCCTACCCCCGAGTGCGCAAAGCTAGCGCCCCCCTCTGCCGGCCGATGTTTTACGCCGATCCGCCGCCCTGCGCCACCGGGGCGCAACCCCATCTTGAACCGTTATTTACCGATCTTGCCGAGCTCCTGGACCAGCTCCGGCAGCGCCTGGTAGAGGTCGGCGACCAGCCCATAGTCAGCCACCTGGAAGATCGGGGCCTCCTCGTCCTTGTTGATCGCCACAATCACCTTGGAATCCTTCATGCCGGCGAGATGTTGGATCGCGCCCGAGATTCCAACTGCGACATAAAGCTCCGGTGCCACCACCTTGCCGGTTTGGCCGACCTGCCAGTCGTTGGGCGCATAGCCGGCATCGACCGCGGCGCGCGAGGCGCCCACGGCGGCGCCAAGCTTGTCGGCGACCGGCTCGATATACTTGGTGAAGTTCTCGCGGCTCTGCATCGCCCGGCCGCCCGAGATGATGATTTTCGCCGAGGTCAGCTCCGGCCGGTCTGATTTCGACAGCTCCTCGCCCACGAACGCGGACAGGGAGGGATCGGCCGTCGGCGCGGCTGCCTCGACCGGCGCTGATCCTCCGGCACCTGTTGGCTGGAAGGTCGCAGTGCGCACCGTGATGACTTTAATCTTATCCTTCGAGCGCACCTGCTGCACGGCATTGCCGGCATAGATCAGCCGCTCGAACGTATCAGGCGCGATCACCTTTACGATGTCGGATACCTGCATCACATCGAGCAGCGCCGCGACGCGCGGCAGCACATTCTTGCCGGTCGTGGTGGCCGCCGCCACGATCGCGTCGTAAGCGGGCGCGAGCGAGACGATCAGCGCGGCGAGCGGCTCCGCCAGCATGTGCTCATAGCTCCCGCCCTCGGCGAGGAGGACCTTGCTCACACCATCGAGCTTGGCGGCGGCGTCCGCGACACCGCGCGCGTCCTTGCCGGCGACCAAGACATGCACGTCGCCGCCCAGTGCCTTGGCGGCGGTCAGCGCCTTGGCGGTCGCGTCTTTCAGTGATTTGTTGTCGTGCTCAGCCAGCAGCAGCGTCGCCATTAGAGCACCCCCGCCTCGTTCTTGAGCTTGTCCACGAGCTCGGCCACGGACTTCACCTTGACACCCGCCTTGCGGCTCGCGGGCTCGATCGTCTTGAGCACCTCGAGCCGCGGCGACACGTCGACGCCGTAGCTCTCCGGCGCCTTCTCATCGATCGGCTTCTTCTTCGCCTTCATGATGTTGGGGAGGCTCGCATAGCGCGGCTCGTTGAGGCGCAGATCGGTGGTGACGATCGCCGGCGCCTTGAGCTTGACCGTCTGCAGGCCGCCGTCGACCTCGCGGGTGACCAGGATGCTGTCGCCCTCGATCACGAGCTTGGACGCGAACGTGCCCTGCGGCCAGCCGGTAAGCGCCGCCAGCATCTGGCCAGTCTGATTGCAGTCGTCGTCGATCGCCTGCTTGCCCAGAATGACGAGGCCCGGCTTCTCCTCGTCCACGATTGCCTTGAGAATCTTGGCAACGGCAAGCGGCTCCGTGGGCTTGTCGGTTTTCACCAGGATGCCGCGGTCGGCCCCCATGGCAAGCCCGGTGCGGATTGTCTCGGTCGCCTGCTGCGGTCCGACCGACACGCAGACAACCTCGGTCGCCTGGCCCTTCTCCTTGAGCCGCAGCGCCTCCTCGACCGCGATCTCGTCGAAGGGATTCATCGACATTTTCACATTGGCGAGCTCGACGCCGGAATTGTCCGACTTGACGCGGATCTTGATGTCCTTGTCGACCACGCGTTTGACGGGCACCAGAATCTTCATGTTCAGGCTCTCGGGATGACCGGCGCGATGCGCCGAGGGGTTGCCGGCAAGCTAATGGCGCCCGCCTACGCGGTCAATGTCGGCGGTTTGGCGCGCCCGGCAAACGCGATGTGTCGGGCCTGGATGCGTCCGATACAGGCTCGGAGGGCCCATCCGGAAGGCGCTCGGCACGCATACAATCGAACAGCTTCACGCCCGCTGGCCGCAGCACCAGGAGCAGCAGCGCGCCCGCCGCCATGCCGCCAACATGGCACCAATAGGCGACCTCGCTGCGCGAGGCGGAGTCGAGGTTGATGATCTGCATCAAGGCGAACGCGCCGATCACCCAATAGGCGCTCAGCCGCAGTGGGATAATGGTTACCAGCACCGTGACCCGGGCGCACGGACGTAGCATCACATAAGCGACCACGACGCCTGCGATTGCACCGGATGCGCCGATCAGCGGGATGTCAGAAGAGAGATCGGACGCAACATAGATGAGGCCGGCGAGCGCGCCGGAGCCAAGGTAGAAGATCAAGAAACGGATGCGGCCAAGCGCC
>Ga0137409_10004811_pt1 | contig 14146 bp, 12 predicted proteins | sample CZODoug1_16funga_FD_122059 | JGI IMG/M metagenome (GOLD analysis project Ga0137409, IMG submission 122059) | Vadose zone soil fungal communities from Angelo Coast Range Reserve, California, USA - CZODoug1_16fungal (Hybrid Assembly) | ecosystem: Environmental > Terrestrial > Soil > Vadose zone... | reverse complement strand
ATTTGCGAGATCGCCGGCGGTCATAGACCGCCGCTACAGTTTTTGCATCGTTCAAGCTACTTGACAGGCGGCGTTGCGGCTGGCTTTCCCAGGTTGTCGAAAAATTGCTGGTTTTCACGGACGGAGCAGATCTGCTGGTATCGCAAAAAGCCTGTTTTGGACAGCGTGAAGTTTCTGTGTGCATTCCACGGCTTTGTATAGGCTCCCGGATCGTCGATCGTAATGTCGAGTTCCAATGTGTTTTCGTCCACTCGTTTGTAACGCTCGGTCAAGTGCAGCTGTTCGGTATGCGGATGACCCATTTGATCCAGCCACGTCTTGTCGTTGAATCCAACCGTGTCCACCACCAGGGTATTCCCGTTCTCGTACCGCCCTATCGAATGTCCCCACCACTGCGGATCCGTGTCCGCGGGATGTTTGCTGTTCAGCCAGACGATCCGGTAATACGGACCGAGCTCGTGGAGGATGTACACAGCTTCGGGAGTTTGAATGAACTTTGTCTTGATAGGCCACAGGTAAATGTGGGGAACGCCCGGCGGTTCGCAGTAGAGCACCTGCGGGTCCGTGGTCTCATCGAATCTTGGATCCGCTCCCGTAGACGTTTTCTCCGAGAGTGTCTTCGCCCGTGCCCACGGCTGATAGGGGATATCGTCTTCGTTTCCTCGATTCCGGCCGCCTATGTCCGACAGGCTGAGGCTTTGGCCGATTCCACCTCGTCTGGCGTCCGGTGCCCAATCTCCAGACAGGTCCGGAATCCTGGCAGTCTGCGCGCGCACAACGAGCGAGACGGTCATCAACGTCATCACAGCAGCGGCGGACACCACTACACGATTCCGCATTCACGCCTCCTTCCAGTGTCCTGACTGTAGCGGCGGTCTATGACCGCCGGTTTTCTTGCAACATGCCATAAAACCGGCGGTCATAGACCGCCGCTACAGTATTGGTGAGCTCTCATTACTACCGTGGCGGTGGTTCGGGGCCTCCCCGGCCCTGGTATGCCGTCAGCTCTTTGCCATTGGCCAGGACTACTTTCTGCAGGTTTCCGACGGGCGCTCCATTCTTGGCGGCATAGACGTAGGCCGTCACCTGGTCTCCTGTGTTCAGTGACTTCACAGTCCAACCACGTTCCAGCATGACGAGTGGTGGTTCGGTCGAAGCCACCCAGTGTGCGACCTCACCCTTCTCGTCAGTGACGTCGAAAAAGATTTGGTTGTGAGGATTACCCCACACGAACTTCGTTACGGTCCCCTTCAAAACGACTGCCCTGGTCGTGTCGTAGAGGTTTGCCCCGTGGTGCGGCAGCGCCGTGTGAGAAACCAGAAGGAGACCGGCGCCCAGGGCAGTAGCGACGAACAATCTATTCTTCATAGTCCTTTAATCGTCACCCATACCCGAAATGGATCCGGCGGAGGAAGATGCCACATCGTATTCGGGTGTATGCCTTCGGGCAAGTAAATCCCTGGTCCAGACCCGTGCCTTCTCCATGTAAAGGTAAACGACAGGTGTCAGGAAGAGCGTCACGATTTGAGAAAAGAAAAGCCCGCCAACTACGGATATGCCGAGGGCTCGTCTTGACTCCGCTCCTGCGCCGAGGCCCAGCGCGATCGGTAAGGTGCCCATCAATGCGGCCATCGTCGTCATCATGATCGGCCGAAATCGCGTCAGGCATCCGTGGTAAATCGCCTCTGCCGGCGTTTGTCCTTCGTTTCGCTGCGCTTCGATTGCAAAGTCAATCATCATGATCGCGTTCTTTTTAACGATACCGATGAGCATGATCACGCCAACGAAGCCATAAATGTCGAGATTCATATCCAGCAACGGTGAAACCCATCCCTTCACCGCAGCCACGTGGAAAAGATATAGAGACAAAAGAGCGCCGAAACCGGCGGAAGGCAAACCCGAAAGAATCGTGATGGGATGGACGAAGCTCTCATACAGGATACCCAGCACGAGATAGATCACCAGAATGGACATCAGAACCAACATGCCCAATCCCGAGAGAGAGGACTGAAATGCCTGGGCATTGCCTTGAAATGTCGTCGTGATCGACGACGGCAAATTAGTTCGCGCCAGATCATTGATCTGATTCACGGCGTCCCCGATTGAAAAACCGGGCTTCAGGTTAAAGGAGACCGTGACGGCCGGAAGTTGTCCCAGGTGGTTTACGGACAGGGGACCCAGGCTGTTCGACATTTTTGCGATGCCGCTGAGCGGAACGAGCTGTCCCGTTGTTTTGGAACGGATATGCAACATGGAAATCGCGCTTGCATCGCGCTGGTATTCCGGCGCGAGCTCGACGATCACGCGATACTGGTTATTGGGCGCAAAAATTGTTGAGACTTGCCGCAAGCCGTATGCGGAGTAAAGAGCTTCCTCGATCTGATTGGCAGTGATGCCAAGGGCAGAAGCGCTATCCCGCGCAATCACGACGCTGACTTGAGGATTACGGATTTGAAGGTCGCTGCTCACGTCCGCCAGTGGCGGCAGCGCTCGCATCTTTGCCTCGAAATCCACTGCCGACCGAAACAGGTTCTGTGTGTCCGGGCTTTGCAGCGTGAACTGGAAGAGCGCTTTGCTTTGCAGGCCGCCGATTCGAATGGGCGGGTCATTTCGCATGTACACCTGGATTCCGGGTACTCTGGCCAGTTTTGGCCGCAGCGATTGCATCACCTGCTCTACCTGTGGACGTTGCGCGCGCGGTTTCAGGCGCACGTTCAATTGCCCTTGATTGATGCTCCGCGCCCCCTCACCGCCAATCTGGGACATCACATAGGCAACCGCGGGATCTCGAGCAACGATTTCAGCCACCTGCTTTTGATGATCCACCATTGCGTTGTACGAGATGCCTTCTACCGCTTCAGTCGTGGCGTTGAATTGTTCGATATCCTCGCTCGGCAGAAACCCCTTGGGAATGACCATGTAAAGGTAGATGGTCCCCACCAGCAAAAGCAATGAAACCATCATGGTTAGCGGTTGATGCCGGAGCACGACCCTCAAGCAGCGATCGTAAGCATACGCGAGCCCGTCCCAGACCCTCTCGACGGAGTTGAACAGGCGGCCGTGCCGTTCGTTGCGGTGGGATCTGATGAAGCGGCTGCAAAGCATCGGCGTCAACGTCAAGGATACAAAACCCGACACTAAAATCGCAGATATGATCGTAACGGCAAATTCATTGAGCAACCGGCCGAGGACTCCTCCCATGAACAGCACCGGCAGAAAGACCGCTGCCAGAGACAACGTCATGGACAGGATCGTGAAACCAATTTCATTTGCGCCAATCAGCGCCGCTTCGAACACTCCTTTTCCGGATTCGATGTGCCGGACAATATTCTCGAGCATGACGATCGCGTCATCGACGACGAAACCAACCGAAAGCGTCAATGCCATCAGGGAAAGGTTGTCCATCGAAAAGCCGGACAGATACATGACAGCAAAGGTGCCCACCAGTGAGAGAGGCAGGGCCAGGCTCGGAATCACCGTTGCAGACAGGTTGCGCAGAAAGAGAAAAATAACCAGCACGACAAGGAAGAGTGCAAGTTCGAGCGTGAACTTGACATCATCGACGGAATTGCGAATCGTGAATGAACGATCGTAGAGCATGTTCATCGTGATCGCAGCAGGGAGTTGTGCCTGGAGAGCCGGCAGCATCGCCTTGATGCCATCCACGACCTCGACAACATTGGTTCCGGGCTGTTTGGAAATCGCGAGTTGGACGGCACGCACACCTTGCGGTGAGTTCCCGTCGTAATACCACGAAGCGTTGTAAGGATTCTCGACGCTGTCGACAACATGCCCAAGGTCCGCCAGCCTTATGGGCGATCCGTTGCGATAAGCGATGACCAGCTTCCCGTAGTCCGCTGCTTTGAAGAGCTGTCCCGTTGCCTGCAGTGTGACCGTTCGCTGAGGTCCCCAGAGTACGCCCGAGGGCAGATTGACATTTCCATCATTGAGTGCAGTATTGACCTCGTCGATACCAATCTGCCGGGTGGCAAGCTCATGTGGATCCAATTGAACATGGACCGCGTATTTTGCCGTGCCCCACACCTGCACCTGCGCGACACCCCTGACAGTCGATACACTTTGCGCGATCAAGGTTTGAGCATATTCGTCCACCGTGGAGAGCGGAAGCGTGGCCGAGGAGAGCGCGAGTTGGAGGACGGGCTGCTCGGCTGGATTGACCTTCCTGATGGATGGGGGCGCAGGCATGTTCTGCGGTAATAGCCGGCTCGCCTGCGAGATCGCATTTTGCACGTCCTGGGCCGCGCCATCAATATTGCGTTTCAGGTTGAATTGCAGCGTAATGCGCGTGTTGCCGAGTGTATTTTGCGAGACCATCGAATCCAGGCCGGCGATCGTGGAGAACTGCTTCTCGAGCGGCAGGGCGACCGCAGCCCCCATCGTATCCGGGTTTGCGCCCGGCAGACTTGCCTGGACCTGGATGGTGGGATAGTCGACGTTCGGCAAGTCGCTCACCGGTAACGCTTGATAGGCCACGATGCCAAACATCAAAATACCAACCATCACTAATGTGGTTGCGATCGGCCGCCGAATGAATAGTTCGGGAATGCTCATACAATCATCCTTTTTTTACAGCCCTACGGGTGGTTCACATCGCCTGAGCTGTTTGTGATTTGCACCTTGGCTCCAGGTACCAACCGCGTCTGGCCGTCGGTAACAACGATTTCATCGCCTTTGAGCCCGCTATCGATGACCGCGTCACCGCCGTAAGCATGGCCTGACACAACGGGCCGCATCTCAACGGTGTTATCGGATCTCACGACATACACGAACGTGCCGTTTTGGCCTTCTGTCACAGCCTGCGTAGGGACCACCTTCGCGTTGGGTTGTTCCGAGAGCCTCAGCAGCACATTGACAAACATGCCGGGCAGGAACTGATTCTCCGAGTTCTCAAACGTCGCTTTTAAGTGGAGAGTTCCGGTAGTGGCATCGACCGCGTTATCGACGAAAATCACGGTACCTTGCTTTGGATGGGCGGAATCCTGCGGCACTGTGGATGTCACATGGAGCACACCCTCGTTCATGTTCTTCTTGATATCCGGCCAATATTGCTGCGGGACCGAAAAATCGACGTAAATCGGAGACGTCTGATTGATGACGACGATAGGCACATCGACAGGCTTGAGGAGATTCCCGGGTTTTACCATCACAGCGCCGGTACGGCCGTCAATTGGAGAGTAGATCGTGCAATAGCTCAACTGCAGCTTTGCGCCACCGAGCGCGTGCTGATCGACCACAAGAACGGCGCGCACATTCTCGATCGCGGCCCGGTCGGCGCGCACAGATTCCTCCAACGCATTGGCTTGTGACCGCGCCTGCTCCGAACTGTCCGCTGCGACCAGGCCGCGCTTCAGAAGCGTCACGTACCTCTCCGACTCCGATCGGGCATACTCCAGTTGAGCAGTATCCCGGGCGAGGTTGGCCTCTACCTGTTTCAGTTGGGCTTCATCCTTTTCGATGTTCGCTTGCATCGTCCCGACCTGACCCGTGGGGATCCGCGAATCAATCGTGAATAGCAATTGACCCTTGCGGACGAAATCACCTTCCTTGAAATGAACCTGAAGGAGTTCACCGGAAATTTGAGCTTTTATCGATACCGTTGAAATCGGTTCAACATTGCCTACGGAAGTGACTTCGACCGGCATCATTTTTTGAGACACCTTTGCAACGACCACTGGGACGCCCGCAGGCGGCGGAGGCGCGGCAGTTTGCGCTGTGCAACCGAGGAGAAGCCCTAGCGTTATGAACAGAGGGGACAGAACAATGCACCGAGCGGAGTCGACACGTATATTCCCCTGACAATTCCTACCACTACCCAGAAGCGATTGAATGTTCTGCATTGTATTAAGCCGATCGTCGTTAGATTTGAGAAAAGAGCGGTACTGACCATTCCAAGTGTCCGAATCAGAACTGCTATTTCTGTTCGGCTAGATTCTACAATAAGTCGGTGAAAGTTCGACTACATCGAATGGGGGTGTATACTTCGCTCATGGTTAGCCCACGCAAGCGGTCGATTTGGCGGCGTTTCCTTTCGGGTGCAACAGTTGGGGTGGCGATCACGGCCGCAGCTCTCTTTGTCCCGGGAGCGCTGGGGCAGGAGCCACAACCGCCGACGGCCTCCGACATTGCCGAAGGCCTGAGGCTCTATCAGCAGAAAGGCAACTGCCAGGCGTGTCATGGCTGGGCGGGTGACGGCCACAAAACGGACAGCCAGATGCCCGACGGCGCCAACTTGCGTGACACCAAGCTCAACCGCAGCGGCCTGGTCACAACGATCAAGTGCGGGCGGCTGAACTCGCAAATGCCGGCTTTTGACAAGTTTGCCTACAGCGACGGGCGTTGCTACGGCAAGAAGCAGGCCGACCTGAAAGCGTACCCGACACGCATGCCCGACCCTCCGGCCACGCTGCAGCAGCGCGAGATCGACCTGATTGTCGACTTCCTGCTCGCGAAGGTCGCCGGGAAGGGTCCGATGGATCACGCCAGGTGCGTCGAATTCTGGGGCTCCGAGACCGACGCCTGCAAAGAATTCCCGAAATAAGAGAATTAGCCGCCAATAACGCGAATTACGCGAACGGCGCATCAACGATCATTTATTGCGCCGTTCGCGTAATTCGCGTCATTGGCGGCTAATTCTTTCCGCCTGCTCGAATCCTCTCGCTCCCGATTCCATCCTTAAGATATAAGGAAACAAAACATCAGGAGAGTAAAGCCATGCACGAAATGACGAGACGCGGATTTTTTGAAACAGCAGGGATGGCCGCGGTTGCTCCTTCAGTTGGGGCCATTGCGGCGCAGAGCAGAGGGTCGGCGGGAGGATCCGCATCGATCGAGAAAAACATTGTCTTCGGAAAGGGTGGCAATACTGATCTTCGCCTCGACATTTACCGGCCGCCTGCCGGGACGGAAAAGCGGATGGCGACGATCCATATCCACGGAGGAGGATTTACCGCCGGCAGCAAGGACACTCTTGCAGACAGGGTCGCGCCATTGGTGGCTCTGGGGTATGTAGCGATTCCGGTGCAGTACCGGTTGGCCGGCGAAGCCAAATGGCCGGCTCAGATCGAAGATGTGAAAGCTGCGATCCGGTGGACTCGCGCCAATGCGAAATCCCTGGGAGTCGATCCTGACAAGATAGCAGTTGTGGGTTATTCCGCCGGCGGACACCTCGCGCTGTTCGCTGCCGGCACGGCGAACCGTCCGGAATTCGAAGGCAAGAACGGGACGCCAGGCGCCGGCACGCAGCTCGCAGCATGTGCCGCCTATTACCCTGCGACCGAGGTTCGTCCCCGGCCGGATGGAACCGCCAACATCCTGCTGCCGGCTGGAAGCGATGAGGCTGCGCATCGCGCTGCCTCGCCAGTGACTTATGTTGCCAAGGGTTTCCCTCCCACGGTCATTTTCCACGGCACGGCGGATGTCACTATTCCCATTGAGAGCAGCGAACGGCTATTCAAACAATTCCGCGAAGCCCAGATTCCGTCGGAATTTCATGCCTTCGAAGGCGTCCCGCACGCATTCGATTCGAACCCGGAATTCGCCAAATCTGCAGCCGAGCTCGCAAACTTCTTCATCGACCGGAAGGTGCTCAATCCACGCACGTATCCACCATTCGGTGGAGGCGGCGGGCGACGCAGCGGGCAGTAGGGACTGACACGCTTTTGGGCGGCTCAGATTCCTGGTTTCCACTGCCTGTCTTTGATCGAGAAACACCATGGGGAGGATCGGATGAGGTATCGACTCATTACCCTGCTGTGCTTTGTCGCATTCACGGGCAAGACGTACTACGGGCAGGCTGGGCGTTCGTCGCTCACAGGAATCATTTCCGGCCTCAACGGAGCGGCGGTTCCCGGGGCACCTGTTCAGGTGAAGAACAAAGAAACGGGTGCTGTCATCCGAACAATCACTACGCCGGCGGGAGGATATACATTAACGAACCTTCCAGCCGGAACCTATGAAGTGAGGATCAATATGCCGTGCTGCGCTTTCAAACCGTTTGTAAAAGACAACGTGACGGTGAAGACGGCAGAGGCATTACAACTTGACATCCGGCTGGAGGAAGGTCGGTCTTTGAATACGTACGGTGATGACCCGGGTACACTCGCCGCGGTGCTCCGCAAGCGATCGGTGATACCGCGTCAGCCAGTGCCGCGCGCGCATGACGGCAAGCCGGACTTTTCTGGCGTATGGCTGATCAACGAAGATTTGTATCCTGAACAGCCGATCGCTCTACCCTGGGCCGCTTCACTCCAAAAAGAACGTCTCGAAAACAATCTTAAAGACGCTCCGCATACACGTTGTCTGCCGGGAACTCCGGCTGTACCGACGATACCAAGCGGAACGACCCCATTTATCGTGAAGTTCGTTCATACGCCATCGCTCCTCGTGATGCTCTTTGAGGATGCTCCCGGTTTTCGCCAGGTCTTTCTCGACGGACGCAAACATCCGCCAGATCCCGATCCGTCCTGGTTAGGACATTCCGTCGGCAAGTGGGAAGGAGATGCCCTCGTCATCGACACGATCGGTTTCAATGATCGTGGCTGGATTGGGACTTATCCGCGCAGTGAGAAATTGCATACCATCGAGCGCTACCGGCGTCCTGATTTCGGCCACCTGGACGTCCAGGTCACAATCGAAGATCCGGGTGTTTTTATGAAGCCGTGGAATATGAATTTGAAATGGGATCTGGCGCCGCAGGAAGAACTGATCGAATTCGTCTGCGAAAACAACAAGGCGCAAAACATGGTCGGCAAATGACTCGGTGGAGTCTCAGTCGTAGGCCCATTGGTTTAAACAAAGAGGAGGACGGTCATGAAGATGCTGATGTCACTCGGTATCGCCGTTACGTTTTTACTATTCGGCAACACTGAAGCGAGCGCGGCAGGTTGCGACGCGGTTGGCAATGTCCGATTCATATGCGATCAACTCGGGCCTGAAGATCTCGTGGCTGTCCCCGGGTCGGAGTGGGTGCTCTCGTCGGGTACAGCGGTGAATGGCGCAATCCGTCTCATCAACATCAGAGACAAGACCACGACCGTGCTGTTTCCGGCGGCGACATCCAGAGAGCGGCTGAACAAAAAAACGTATGACTCTTGTCCTGGCCCGATCGGCTCTGAAGGCGACAAGTTCAGAGCGCATGGCTTATATCTCCGCCCTGGAGCGAATGCGGTCCATACGCTGTACGTCGTTCATCATGGCAACAGAGAATCGATCGAGGTCTTCGAATTCGACGCTCGGCCCAGGCCGCCGACGTTGACCTGGATTGGATGCGCGGTTGCGCCCGATCCCATCGGCTTGAACTCCGTGGCCGGTCTGCCCGACGGCGGGTTCATCACGACGAACTTTTCGCCGCGCGGCAGCGATGCGGCAGCGCGCGCCCGAATGATGGCGGGCGAGAACAACGGTGAGCTCTGGGAATGGCACACGAGCACGGGATGGAAGATCGTCCCGGGGAGCGAATCAGCCGGCCCGAATGGCGTGGAGATCTCGAAGGACGGTAAGTGGCTATACATCGGCGGTTGGGGCAGCCAATCTGTCATTCGCCTGTCGCGGGCGCAGACGCCCGTCAAGAAAGATAGCGTTGCGGTTGGATTTCGTGTGGACAATCTGCGGTGGGCGCCGAATGGCGCGCTTCTCGCTGCGGGTCAGGGAGGCACCGCGCCTTCGCAGACATCGAACGTCGTCGAGGTCGATCCGGCCACGCTGAAGTTCAAGGAACTTGTTCGCTATCCCTACACCGACCCGTTCACCGTCAGTACGGTCGCCATTCAGGTCGGCAGGGAGCTCTGGGTTGGCTCGGCACGCGGCGATCGGATCGCGATCTTTCCGCTTCCCCAATCACCGCCATCGCGATAGATCCGGATCGCCAGGCCATGGTTACGGACGAAGTGCCGTTTCCAGGGCTTTCTTCTGACGGCCCCGAAAACCGGGGCCGTTTTTATTGGTTTAAGAATACTCTGCCTTATGTAAAGTTGCAGGTGGCGGCAGGCCCGGGGCGCAGAACCGCGAGTGCCGCCGATTTCTCGACTGCATGCCTGGGTTGACGCTACGATTGGTTGGCTATGGAGCACACTTCGAGACAACCAAAGAGATGGTGTTGGATAACAGGCTGCCTATGTCGACGCGGAGAGTGTGGCTTCCTTCCGTCCCTGCGGCAAACACCCCTGTCGCACTGAGAGTCCCACTACTATCCGTTTTGCTCCATTCTGAAATCTTCCAGGATTTGCCACTGCTTGTTCCGAGGAGGTTAACGGAGGTGTTAGGCACACCGTTCGCTCTTAGGGTCCAGGCAGATCCTATGCATAAGTTATTGGACTCGAGTGTGAGGAACGGGACAAGCGAACCACAGCGGCGTTCATTATTGGGAATATTCACGGTTGTCGGATTTCCCTCTGGAACGACAAACGTGTTGTACACTTCAACTTCTTCGGACCCTAGATTCTTCGCTCGATGAATATGGAATTCCGTTTCTTCAAAAGCCTGCCCTGCTTTGAGAACCTCCTGCCCGCCGCATCCATCTTCTACAGTGAGCGTACCGCGTTTGATAACGTTGTAGGCACGGCCAGGATGATAGTGCCAGGCGAGTACCTCACCGGGCGCGATGATGTGCTGACGCACCGTTAGCGTGGCAGGACCACCAAAGAGTTCGGAGTAGGGAATGGTGCCAACAGCGACTATGACGACCGTCGCCGCATACATGATGTGACTGAAAAAAACGATGCTCAGGCCAACGATCACAACCTTTGATCTCAACGTGTCGATTTTCATGTTTATTCTCCAATGATGCGTTGTCTCCCTTGTCTTGTCTGGGCCGTTCCGCGCAGGCAGCGACTTCGCGGTTGTTTCTCGTAATCGCTGACTTGCGGTAGAATCGGCCACCAACCGTATCTCATCGCGGGCATAGTGACTCGAGCGGACATTACGAGTCCTTAGGAAGGGCATTCGTTTTTCTTCGGTATTGTTCCGACTGTTATGAATCAGCACCTTAAGCGCTATTACGAGTTCGGACCTTTTTCCCTTGATACCGGCAAGCGGCTGCTACTGCACAATGGCGAACCCGTGCCCCTGGCTCCCAAAATATTGGAAACGCTTTTGGTGCTTGTTGAGAACCGCACGCGCGTGCTCGCTAAGGACGAGTTACTGCAAAGGGTTTGGGGTGACACGAGTGTGGAAGAGGGAGGACTCACCCGGAACATTTCTATTTTAAGAAAGACTCTCGGCGAGCGCCCGGAAGACCACCAATACATCGTGACACGGTCCGGCTTGGGCTATCAGTTTGTAGCCGACGTGCGGGAGAGATTGGAAAATGGAGCGGAATTCAGTTCGCAGGGAGTGGACGGTCCGGAAAGTCAACGTGATTTCCGGCCAAGACGAGCTCGTCGGGTGTATCGATGGCTCGGTTTTGGCGGTCTGTCTGCTGTTGCGCTCGGAATCCTCTACCTGGCAATACCTGGCCGCACAACGAATTCAACGCGGCCGGAAATCAAATCACTTGCCGTGCTGCCGGTGAAAAATCTTTCCGGTGACCCCACCCAGGAATATTTTGCCGATGGGATGACTGAAGCGCTGATCAGCAGTCTTGCTCAAATCCGTGCTCTGAGGGTCGTCTCGCGAACTTCCGCGATGACCTTTAAGGACAGTAAAAAGCCCCTCCCGGAAATCGCAGAAGATTTAAAAGTGGATGCTGTAGTCGAAACTTCGGTCCAACGTGAAAACGGTCGAGTCGAGATTACGGTTCAATTGATTCGCGGGCCGACGGATACACACTTGTGGGCGCGTCACTACGACCGCGAACTGGTGGATATCCTGAAATTGCAAAGCGAGGTGGCAAGCGCCGTTGCCGATGAAATCCGCATCCAGCTTACAGGGGAGGAGCGTGCCCGGCTGGCTTCGGCGACGACAGTCAATCCAGAGGCCTATGAGGAGTATCTCATCGGACGATATCATCTTTGGAAGTTCATCGAGGAAGACCTGATTCTAGCCATACAGCACTTCGAGCGTGCCATCCAGATTGATCCAAAGTACGCCGCTTCTTATGCCGGATTGTCCTATGCATGGTGTGTAAGGGGCATTTTCGGAACGATACATCTTAAGAACGCTGAAGCACCAGCTCGGGCAGCCGTGCGAAAGGCCTTAGAACTGGATGATAGGATCGCTGAGGCCTACGCCGTTCAGGGATATCTCCAATGCGCTTATGACTGGAACTGTACGGGCGCGGAGACTACGACCAGACGCGCCCTGGAACTTGATCCCAATAACGCCGAAGCTCATTACATCTACGCGCTCCTTCTCATGGCGATGGGACGTTCGCCCGAGGCGATTACCCAGATCCGAAGCGCTGAATTGCTGGACCCACTTTCGGCACAAGTCCACTCCACTTTTGGAAGAATTCTATATCGTGCCCGAAAATTTGATGAGGCCGTCCTGCACCTGAATCGGGCGCTTGAGCTCGAGCCCCGCAACTTCGGAACGCTTGCCCGACTTGGCGATGTTTATGACGAGATGGGGAGGTATACCGAGGCTGTCGCCTCTTTTGAAAAAATCCGTGCTCTAGCCGGCCGCCTCAACCCAGACTCCACTCTCCGGCTCGCGCGTGTCTACGCTCGGATGGGTAGGCGCAGCGAGGCGAGGCAGCTACTCAAGGACTCGAAACTGAATTCCGCGCGCCCTCCTCTAATCTCGGCAGCTGGTGTGTACGCTGCCCTTGGCGATAAGGACGCAGCCTTCAGCCTGCTGTTCAGGAATCTTGAAGAACGCAGCGGATTAGTTGTCTACATTAAGCACGATCCGCCTTTTGATAGCCTTCATTCAGACCCACGTTGGAAGGAACTGCTTCACCGCATAAATCTTCCAATAGAATAGTTTGAGACCACGCAGCAGGGCCGCTTCGCTCGATCTACAGAGAACCATCCGAATTCGTACAGTTTGGATTGCTTTTCAAAGCAGTCCGAACATTTCAGAAGAAAAACGAATGCCGGTCCCAAGGACTTGTAACTCTCGCTCGCAGTAGTGTGCCGTCAGTAATTTGCATTCACTCGAAAAGGAGAAGTCAATGAAAGCTGACCGTTGCAAAGTGAGCATTTGGATCGCCTTCCTTAGCGGGCTTGTATTTGTTTCATTTCCTGTTGCAGCCGCAAAGTTTTCCGATTGGTCTGAGCCAGTCAACCTGGGCCGGATCGTCAATTCGGAGTTCGACGAATTTCTGCCGGCCATTTCCAGGGATGGACGCAGCCTCTATTTCACTTCAACTCGTCCCGGTGGTTTTGGTGGCGAAGACATCTGGGTCTCCCAGCGCACGAGTCGCGATGCCACCTGGGGGACACCGATGAACCTGGGACCCATCGTCAATTCGGCCGGATTAGAGCGTTCGCCGGGTCTTTCACGCGACGGGCACTATCTGTTCTTCGCGACGAACCGACCGGGAGGTTTCGGTAGTTTGGACATCTGGGTTTCGTGGCGCGCCAACAAGCATGATGACTTCGGCTGGCAGCCACCGGTGAACCTTGGCCAGGGAGTCAATAGCCCTGCCAGCGATTTTGGTCCCACTTACTTTGAGAACAATGACGCTGGAATCCGTAACCTCTTTTTCGCAAGCTCGAGGCCAGGCGGAGCCGGCGGGATTGACATCTATGTCAGCGCTCTCGCAGCCGACGGCTCTTTCGGCCCAGCCCAGCCCGTTCGCGAGCTGAATAGCCCCAATAATGATTTCCGTCCTACAATCAGCCGTAATGGCCTGGAACTATTCTTCGATTCGAGCCGTCCGGGCCCAGGGCCTTCTCCCGGCAGGGACCTGTGGGTTTCGACTCGCCGCTCGGTCGGTGAACCCTGGTCAACTCCAGTCAACCTGGGTTCCCCCGTCAACACCGCGGAATTCGACGAGGCGTTGCCTGCTCTGTCCTCGAACGGCCGGGAACTCTTCTTCAGCTCTTCTAACCGTCCGGGTGGCGTCGGGGGTAGCGACCTCTACTTAAGCACTCGCACGCGCCCCAAAAAAGCGGAAAAGCGGCGGCTAAACTAAGGCCCGCATTTCTCAACGATTCGGAGCAATCACGTAGAAGGTGTGAATGAATTGCAGGAAGGGGTGTTCCCCTCCTCGGAGAGGAGGGGTGGCTGCGCCATCAAGAAAATG
>Ga0137409_10001206_pt1 | contig 14149 bp, 15 predicted proteins | sample CZODoug1_16funga_FD_122059 | JGI IMG/M metagenome (GOLD analysis project Ga0137409, IMG submission 122059) | Vadose zone soil fungal communities from Angelo Coast Range Reserve, California, USA - CZODoug1_16fungal (Hybrid Assembly) | ecosystem: Environmental > Terrestrial > Soil > Vadose zone... | reverse complement strand
GGCGGCCAGTCTTCCTCGTCCATGTGAAACATGCCGGAATCGCGAAATTCGTGATACTTATGCGCCGAGAATCCGAACGATGCCAGGACGATGATGAGGATGACGCCGCCTGCGCCGATCCCCGGGGCCCGTTGGCCCGCACTCTTGGCCTGCTGGTGCTCCACCAGCTTGATCACTCCCCAGAGAATCAGCAGAGCCGGCCACCATTTGCCAAACCACTCCCAGAACTCCCAGTTGACCAGATGCAGGTTGCGCAACAGAAACGCGACCCCGATCAGGATCAGAACGACCGGACCGGCAAACGACCTCTGACGTGAGACGATTCCGTTACTCATGGCGCACCTCGCTACTGGAGTCGGAAGGCTGCGTGTCGGGCGTCGACGGCACCATTGCCGTTGACGCGGGCTGCATCGGCGGGACTGGCGGCGTCGGGAAGGGCACACCCGCCATCGGCGGCTGGATATGGCCCTCGATCGAGGCCGAACGCTGCAACATCTTCACCACGCCGATGGAAATCAAGAGCAGCGGCCACGTCTGATGGAAATTCAGGTTAGACACATCGAGCGTATGCAGCAAGAGCAGGACCCCCACCGTCATCAGCACCACCGCGCCCATAATTCCGCGAAAGCGGCAACGCATGCAGCCGCAGGCGCGATTGCTGCGATAAATCTCCATTTCGTTTTCCCTTCTTACGAGACCGGCCGATTCCATCGCTTGAAAAATAGCCATGCACCGATAACGATCAGGATGAGCGGCCAGAAGCGGCTCATGCTGAACGAGAACCAGCCTATGTTGTCGAGCAAAATCAAACAGCCGAGACCAATCAGAATCACAGCCCCAATTGGGACGTCGTTGTTGCAGCTCCGGTTGTCGGCTGCCGGTTGGGTGTACGCCGACGGTTGCGACGCAGTCCAGGCTGGATCTCCGCCGACGGGACTCGACGATGCGGATGTAGCCTTCTGCCCCTGCCAGTTGTTGCTTTGCGTAACCCCAGGTCCAAACATGGCTTCGAGACCGAATGGATCCGGAAGGGGCCAGCCGTGCTGAATGGCCTCCGACGTCTTGTAGGCGTCGAAAACCATATAGAACACAAAGAACCCGATGAGAATGCCAATAATCCCAGAGACGTTATCGGTCAGGAAAATCAGGACTACAAAGGTCAGAGCGTGAATGATTCCCTTCATGAACTGGCCGTTGTACATCGCACCCACGCCAGGAATAAAACCCAAGAGTCCTGCTACGACGGGCCTGCTTTGCGGCGGGATGACAACGTCTGTCCGCACCGGGTTGGGTGCTCCCGGTGTCGCTGTGGCGCCAGGCATTTTTTCGGCCACACAGGTTTCGCAGTACACCGCGCCACCAACGTTCCGAGAGCACGCGTTGCACAAGGGCTTCCCGCAGGATCGGCAGTAGGCCACTGCGGCTGCACTGCTGTGATTTGCGCAATTCATGCTTGTCTCCTTGCCATATCAGAACCCGCGGCATCGGCCCAAAGTTCGCAATTGCCGTCCGCATTCCCTGTTGCTCCCGCTTGTGCCATGACTGGCTGGGTATCATCCTGTGCGTAGTTCTGGTCCTGATTGCGGTCGTCGCCTTTCCCATCCTGCCCAGTATTCGGACGGCTGCTGGTCTTGTTGTTGTCTTTCGGCTTTGGCGTTTCGCGCTTCGCAGGCTCGCCCTCAGCGGGTCTCGTAGCCTTCTGAATGTTGTGCAACATAGATTCGATCTCATAGAACCCGCGCATATTGGAGTAGTACTTCACCACGCGAGCCTGGGTGGCGAAGTAGCTGCGCTTGACGGCGCTCGGGTGTAAATCGACCTTGGCAATGTCGCTGACCTTGATGCCGGCCACGCTCATCACCAACGACACCGAAAAGAACGCCATCGCCACCGACATGCCAAATCGTGGCTGCCTCACCGTGGCCCACGTTCCAGAAAGCACCGGTTGTACCCAGCCGAGCACTTGCTGCCAGGAGGAGGGCTTGATCTCAACCACCGATTCCACATACCGCTCTTCTACGCCAGTCGTCCTGGCCAGAATGTTGTGGACCAAGTTTTTCGGAGGCTCTACTTCGGCCAAGGAGCGCATCCACTGCTGTCCGGCCTGCGCGTCGGCAAACAGCGGGCCGCAGCTCGCGCAAGTCGAAGCGTGCTTCTCGAAACGCGTGAGCGTACCCGCTATCAGGGTTCCGTCGATCGCTTCAAACAGAAGCGTCTCGAACTCGGCGCAATGCATTCCGCTTTGAATTTCGTCTGCCATCAGATCACCTGCTTATATGTACGTGAAAGCAAACGCGCTAGTTCCGCGCGCCCGCGGTTTATTCTTGATTTCACGGTGCCCTCGGGTACTTTGAGGGCAGTCGCGATCTCCCGATAGTCCATGTCTTGTAAGTCCCTTAGAATCAATGCCTCCCGGAGTTCCGGGGAAAGCTTTTGCAGGCCTTGGTGGACCATCTCCGCGACCTGCCGCTTTTTCTGGACTTCGTCGGGGCGGAGGCCGCTGTCTTCCAGCTGGTCGGCCAGGGTCAGGCTGTCCTCTTCGGGCGAGGTCCCGGCGTCGATGGAGTCTGTGGCACGATCCTGCTTGGACTTGCGGAAGTGGTCGACCAGCAGGTTGCGGGTGATGGTTGTGACCCAGGTCATGAACGCGCCGCGCTCCACGTCGTAGGTGGAGAGGGTCTTGAACATCTTGATGAAGACTTCCTGGGTGAGATCGTCGGCGTGCTCGGCGGAGCCGGAGAAGCGATAGCAGATGTTGTAAATGCGACGGTTGAAGCGGTGGACGAGGTCTTCCCAGGCGAGGGAGTCTCCCGCGGCAGCGCGCCGAACGATGAGATTGACGACCTGCGCGTCTTCCAACCCTGCTGCTCCCTGGGAAATATGGAAAGAAAGCCTATAAGCTCAACAGCACACCGGAGATACGTGTGTCTCCAGCCGAAAGTTCATCTTGCGGGCAGCCGGAATTGTAGCAGGGCAAGCTTTCATCATCGCCTCTGCATGTAGTAGGCTGCCGAGTTAGCCAACATGAGCCCGAATCCCTCAGATTCCGCCGCGGAGACCGAGTCCCCGCAGCGGCAGACACCCGATGCGCTGCTGTTGCATGGCTTTTGGTATCGGGCGCTGCCCGGGGACCAAGTTGGGCGGCTGGCGATGGAGAAGGCCCAGCTCCTCGGCTTGCCGCTGGTGATTGGACGGGATGGGAACGGAAAGGCTTTTGCTTTGCGTGATTCTTGCCCGCATCGCGGCATCCCGCTTTCCGATGGACAATTCGATGGCAAGCAGGTTGAGTGCTGCTATCACGGGTGGAAATTCGATTGCCATTCCGGGCAGTGCGTAGAGATTCCGTCGCTCACGGAGGAACAGGGGAAGAAGCTCCGCGTAGACCGGATTTACGCTGGCAGCCATGCCTGCGAAGAGCACGATGGATTTGTCTGGGTGTTTATGCCTGAGCCGGGCCCTGTGGGAACGGGATTTACGAGGGCGGCGGAGCCAACCGAACCAGCGCCGCGCGTGCCGACGTTTAGCGACAAATACAAGACGGCGTATCTTGTTGCCGATCTCGCCTGCAACATCGACCACGGCATCATCGGGCTGATGGATCCGGCACATGGACCGTTCGTTCACCAAGCCTGGTGGTGGCGGCAGCGGCACAGTATTCACGAGAAGCAGAAGAATTTCGAACCGATTCCGAATGGCTTTCGCATGGCCGCGCACACGCCCAGCACGAACAGCGCGCCGTACAAGCTTTTGCGCATGTACGCCGATGCGGATTCCATTACGACGACCATCGACTTCGTGTTGCCGAATCGCCGCGTGGAGACGATTCGGGCGGGGAAATACTGGTTTTCCAGTCTGACGACGGTCACGCCGATTACCCGCGAGCGTTGCCGCATTGATGTCGTCGCGGCATGGAACCTGTTTCGCTGGGTCCCATTGGCTCCGGAAATGCTGAAGTTCGTCTTCGCGAAGTTCGTGAAGCAGGATCAAGAGACCATGGAAAAACAGGCCGAGGGCTTGAAGCACAACCCCCACCTCATGTTGATCGACGATGCCGACCGTCCGGCCAAGTGGTATTTCCAATTGAAGAATGAGTATTTGGAGTCGCGACGGACTGGTGCGGAGATGCGGCATCCCATGGGCGGTCCGGTGACGTTGAAGTGGAGAAGCTAAAAGAAGCTCCGGCACTCGAAACCGCGCGACTCAAACTGCGCGCCCATCGTTTGGATGACTTTGCCGCGTTCGCCGAAATGTGGGCTGATCCAATCGTCGCGCGTTACACCGGCGGCAAACCGCTTTCAGAAGAAGAGTCTTGGACAAAGCTGCTGCGATACGCCGGCCACTGGTCGTTGATGGGCTTCGGCTATTGGGCGGTCGAAGACAAAGAGACGTCCCGCTTCATCGGCGAACTAGGATTCGCCAACTACAAACGGGACATTCAGCCTTCGCTTGGGAACACGCCCGAAGCGGGATGGATTTTCTCGCCAGCGGCACATGGCAAGGGCTACGCCAGCGAAGCTCTTCACGAGGTCTTGGCCTGGGGCGATGCTCGCTTTGCAGACGGCCGGACGGTTTGTTTGATCCACCCGGAGAATGCGCCGTCCATCCGTCTCGCGGCGAAGTTCGGCCATGAAGAAGTTCGGAGGACGACCTACAAGGATCGCGACGTGATTCTATTTTCGCGACATTGAGGTCAGTGAGTTGCTGCGGCTTGGCGACACTTCCCAAGAGCTACTTTGCGAGCGGTCGGGCTTGTTCATACCGAACTTGTTCATGGCCGCGCTTCGTCATCGACAACGTCATTGCCAGGGAGCGGCAGAGGCGGAAGCATCGAGGCACCTGGTGGCGGCGGAAGCATTGTGCCAGGCTCGCCCGGCGGGACTGCTTTTTGAATGAAGAACCTGTTGCCAAAACCACCTTCCGATCCACGGATCGACTTGAGCTGCCGCCACTGTGGGAGGGAAAGCACCTTCCGAAGATCGAGATTCATAGTCGTCGCCTCGCGCTCCAGTTTGCCGCGCGCTTCCAGCACCTGATCCACTTGCGTGCTGATTTCGCCTTCGTTCGGAACATCGGCGTCGAGCAGGGTCTGTAGTTTCAGATCCTGTTTTTCCATCTCGGCGCCGTAGTCAATCAGCTTCAGCCGGTGGTCGAGGAATATCTGGTCCAACTGCGTAATCTGGGAGTCATTGAGTTGAAGCTTCTTCACGGTGTCCGAGTTTTGCCACCATTTGCCCATTTCACCGTGGCCCATCTCGGTGTGATAGACAAACACTTTCTTTCCTGCCGTGCCACCGACGACGTGTCCTGACGACGTGGTTTGAGCCCATACAGGCAAGGCCAAAATAGTGACCGCTGTAAGGCTTCTAAGTTTCATTGCGAGTCTCATTGCAAGTCTCCTTGTGTGAACTGCTGTGGTGAACTATTGTGCTGAGTTTTGGAAATTGCACGCGGTCGGGCGTTACGGTTGATTTCTCTAACCAGGTACGCGGCGGGCTCGAGCGCTTCCGGACCGCTGCTCTGCATCACGTGCTCGACGGCCAGCAGAAGTTCGTGGTCTGGGTCAGTGGCAGTCGGATCCCCGGTAGTCGGATTTCGGGTAGCCACGGGCGCAGGTGTAGGCACATTCCCACCACCGGCCAGCAACCCTGCAAGCACAATGACAGCCATGGCCCCAGCCCAGGCGAGGCGCGGGAAGCGCCATGGGGGACGGCTCGGGGCTGCGGCAATCGCGGTTCGTATCGCCATTCTCTGGCGGATCCAATACTCACCGGGTTCCGAGCTGAGTCCACGTAACCCGGCAACAGTCTCACGCATACGCGCGACTTCGTAGAGGCAGGAATCGCAGTGCGCGAGGTGAGTACCTAAGCCGAGAGAAGGATGGGAAATGAATTCTGCCATTTCAACTTCACTCAAGTGTTGTGTTATCTCCATTGCTGCTCCTTCACTTGCTTCCGCACGCTTCCTAGCGCGCGAAATAACTGCGCCTTGACGCTGCCCACTCGTATCCCAAGCACTTCGGCAATCTCGGCCAGGGACAACTCCTCCACAAAGCGCAGCAGGAAGACTTCGCGCTGTTGAGGCGAGAGAAAATCCACGGCGGCCCACACTGCCTGCAGTTCCGAGCGGGCGAGAAGCACCCGCTCCGGAGATTGACTCGGCGCAGATACGTCGGCAACGTTGGCATGCTCAGCTTCCAGACCCACCAACCTGCGCCAGAAAGATACTCTCCGGCTTTTGGCATGATCGCGAACAAGATTCACGGCGATGCGGATGAGCCAGGTCTCTATTCCGCATTCTCCCCGGAATTGCGGAAGACTCTGATATGCGCGCAGGAAGCACTCCTGCGTCAGCGTGTCGGCTGCATCCCTGTCTTTGACCAGCAACAGGATCACCCGGAAGACCCGTTTCTGGTGCTGCCGCATGATTTCGTCGAACGACCCGAAGGAGACCGCATTCGCGGCGACTCCTGAGGCTACGTTCAATGCCGTTGTCAATGTTGTTGTCGTTCCCACGCTGATTTCTATCTGTTTTTCTGGTGCTACTGATATTGACGAGATTCGCGGGTAAGGGTTTACAGACGCGTGGCTGATGAATGAGATATCTGGAGTGAACTATGATGCGGTACTTGCACCAGCGCGGGCAAACCAACCAACTACTCTCTCGCTGGAATCGCCGGGGCATTACCGATTGCGCCGCAGCTAGGGTCCTAGATCGATTGTCACAGTTGCTTCCGTCTCAAGCACTCCGCAACCTGGGCGAGCGTTGTATCGCATTCCAAGAAAGCCGTCGAGAGCATAGTTGTCCATAGATGAGAACCCGGAACTTCGGGTGAGATGGATGTTCGTGATTTCGCCAGATTCCTGTATTTCGTAAGCAACCACCGGAGGATATCCGGTCGATTTCTCTCCCTTGGGAGTCCTGAACGGACCAGAGTTGGCAGACGAACCTTTCCGAACCACCTTTAGTGGGCACCTTTTCATATATTCCGCGCTCGCCTTCTGCGGCGAAGCACGTACGGCGCTCGACGCCTGACTTGTTTCACGACTCGCGAACCAGCCCAGCACTTTCTCACGAAATTCTTCGGGCGCGGTGCTTCGTGCACCGCAGTGGTCTGCGTTCGGCACTTCCCAGATTGAGATTCCCGGATTGCGCGCAAAGATCAGGTCCGCGTGGCGAACTGGGATGTTGCTGTCAGCCTTGCCGTGAATCAGGAAGATCGGAACCTTGGTGCGGGCGATCGCAACTTCGGGCGAGACTTGTTCGAAATTCAGTTTGTATTTCAGGCGAGCGTAGAGAAAGGCGAACTCGACAATCGGACGAAAAACCGTGCGGCCGAGCCAGGGGCCGGTGTTGAAGCGCTGGCCCACGCGGTCGTAGCCGATCTCGCGGAAGCTGGCGAAGGGCGACTCGGCTACGGCGGCGCAAAAGCGGGTTTCGGTGCGGAGAGACTGCAGGAGCTGGGCTGCGCCCATCGATTCGCCGAGGCCGAAGATGCACATTGGGTGATCGTTTTGTTGCACCCAATCGAGCCAACGGCTGATGTCATCGGTTTCGAGAAGACCAAACGTGGCTAGGTTGCCGCCGCTCGTGCCATGGGCGCGCGCGTCCGGCATCAGAACGCTGAATCCATGGCTCAACAGCAGGTCCGCGTAGCCGGTCATTCCTGTGCGATTGTCGCCCAGGCCGTGCAGCAAGAGCACTACGTTGCCGTTGCTGTTTGGGGGGCGAATGCTCCACGCGCGCAGAGTTGCTCCGTCCTGCGCGGCAATTGTGGCGTCGACCAACTCGTAGTGGCTTTGTTGCGCCGTACGCCGCATTCTCATCTCGTCTGCTGGACCTTGGACGTTGCGTACGGGATGCACCGTTACCTCCGCCAGAAAGATTCCTGCAACTAGCGCAAACACGAGATAGCACGCCAAGAGTCTGAGGAAGAAGGGTAAGCGCAATTGAGGGAACAGGGGAATTCGCATCTCTTCGGTCATCTCTCTTAGGATACGTCTCTGCCGGACAACGTTACTTCAGGATACGCAATTCTGCCGGGATGCGTTCCATGAATGGCATGACGCTAGTGGCAAAGTGCTAGCGGAGCGTTGCTCCGCTGGACAGGCGGGGTGCCTGTCCCTACATGAGTTTCTGCGAGTTGCGGCTTGTCCCTTGTGGATGGCCGAAAGCGGCATCGTCCCGCGTGCGTAACTTTACGAATTTTTACCCGATTTTTCCGCAACTTTACATGTGGGCGCGCAAGAATGAATGCAACGCGCCGTTCTCTGCAAAGAAGAAAATCACTTCCCTGAGGGAACCAACATGGAGGAACCAGTCATGAACACAGGAAGCACTGTCTTGTATGTCAACGACAACCCGAAATCCCTGCGCCTGCTGGCCAGCATTCTGAAAGACTGCGGATTTGAAATGAGGACTGCGGCCGCGCCCTGGGCCGCTATCGAACTCGTACACACTGACGCTATTTCTCTGGTTCTGCTGAACTATCAATTGCCCGAAATGACTGGAGCGCAGCTCGCACAGGAGATTCGCGGACTGGATTCGTCCCTGCCTATCATTCTGATGTCCGGCATGAGTTCCCTTCCTGCCGGCGAACTTGCCTATGTCGACGCGCACATCGGACGCGACGCGAGCATTGAAGATTTGACGCACTTGATGCGGCAACTGATGAGCAAGGACCGCTCCATCGAGGAGCCTCCCGACACCATTCCGCTGCGAAGTATCCCGTTCGCACCAGGTTCGCGGTAAGACCATCGCCGCGAAAGCGCGACGCGGCAAGACCCTCGCGGGCCCGCCCCACACGTCGTTCCGCCGGTCTTGCGCGTCGCAAGTTTTTGCCCGCCGATTCTGCCCGCCACGATTGCCTTAGCCCACACGCAAATTTGGCTTCCCGATCCTGGCCTCCTGATCTGGCCCCGTGAAGAGGTGCAGCTTACGTAGCCAGCCCATGTGGAATCCCTCGGAGATTCCTGTATCATTCGGGAGCCGACTTCGGGGGATCCGGTCGATGGGAATAAAAACGTTTACCTGGCTGAGTTTTGCAAGTCTTGTTCTGGTCTTGCTATTTTCCAGCTGCGGCGGATCGGGCTACTCGGGAGGTGGTGGAGGAGGAGGATCAGCCCCTTCGGCCCCAACAGGCTTGACTGCTACGGCCGGCAATCAACAGGTTACTCTCGCTTGGAGCGCCAGCACGGGCGCCACCAGCTACCACGTAAAACGCTCGACCACGGCCGGAGGGCCGTACACACAGGTCGCGGTTCCGACTACCCCGAATGACATAGACGCCTCGCTGACCAACGGCACCAAGTATTTTTATGTCGTGACCGCGGTAAATAGCTACGGAGAGAGCGCGAATTCGAGCGAAACTTCGGCCACGCCGACGGCTCCGGTTGCGAGTGTTCACGTTACTGTCAACGTGCTCGATGATCGCCACCCTATCAGCCAGTATGTCTATGGCGGCAGTTATCCCAAAGACACCTCCACCATTACCGATAGCGGACTCAGCGTCGTGCGGTGGGGCGGTAATGGGACATCGACCTACAACTGGAAGCTTTTTACTTACAACGCCGACAACGACTACTACTTTGAGGACTTCAGCGCCGGGCCGAACTGGGATCCTGACTCGACTAAATTCATCACCGATGTGAAAGCGGCTAGCAGCAATCCCCTGATGACCATGGCAATGTTGCCCTGGGTGGCGAAAGGCGCAGAGGTAGCATCGCCTCCGAACAACCATTGGAGTTTTTCGGTCCTCAAGTATGGGGCGCAGTGCCACGTCGACCCGTTTAACACAGACGCGGGAAACGGCGTCGCGGCGGGAGCGAATTGCGATAGCGCGCCGACCTATCTTGTCGCCGATCCCAAGGACGCCTACCAGCCACTGCTGGACGATACCACCACGACCTGTCCGAGCGGGCAGACCTGCGTGTATCGCAACCAGTGGGCCGCGGCATTGGCCACTGCATTTGGCAGCGCGCCGCACTTCTACAATTTGGACAACGAGATCGATATCTGGGGCGGCACGCACCGGGATATCCATCCCAACCCCACGACGTTCCAGGAGCTGCGCGATATTTACCTGATGGAGGCACGGGCGCTGAAGGGCTGGGATCCAGCGGCGATTCGTCTGGGCCCCGTAAGTTGCTGTTGGTACTTCTACTGGCGGTCGGCGACTGGGGCTAGCGATACGACCAGCCACGGCGGCGTCGATTTTCTGCCCTGGTGGCTGAATGAAGTCGCTTGGTCGGATCAGGTGGCGGGCGGCCGGTCGCTCGATGTTTTCGATATCCATGCCTATCCGGATGCGGATACTGGAAGCTTAAGCACAGCCCAAAAACAGGCGCTGGCCACGCACGCCTACCGCGACTGGTGGGACCCGACGTACAACAGTGCGGCGCAGTACGTGGTGCAGGGCGGTTTCAGCAATGAGCCGTTAGATGGGAAGCCTTTCCGGATTCCTCGTATGCGGGCGATTCTCAACGCCACCTACCCAGGTACGCAGTTCGCGATTACCGAGTGGAGCGCAGAATTTGCCGGCGGTACCGACTTTTCTACCGCGCTGGGCGATGCTGACGCTTACGGAATTCTCGGGCGCGAACGCGTGTACCTTGCGTCGCGCTGGGTAGCACCGGATCCGGCGAATCCCAACTATCTCGCGTTAAAGCTGTTCCGGAATTATGACGGAGCGCATCATGCGTTCGAGGCGACATCGGTCTCGGCCACGAACGATGCTGATCCCAATCTCTTCAGCAGCTACGCGGCGGTGAACGCTGCGGGGACGTCGATGACGCTGCTGGTCATCAACAAAAACCCGGCTAACGCTGTGACGGCGGCGCTAGTGCTGAATGGCTTTACGCCCAGCCAGGTCACCGCCTACACGCTCTCATCGGCAAGCCCCACCAGCATCGTGGCTTCGGCGACACAGGCCTGGAATTCAACTGTGACGCTACCCAAGTACAGTGTCAGCCTGTTCGTTATTTCGGGAACAACCGCGAACAATCCGGCCACGACGTGGGATCCAAATCCGGATACGGTCATGGTGCCGGCGGGAGGAACTGTTGCGCTCCAGCCAATGATCACTTCCGCTAGTGGAACGGTAACACTGGGGACACCGACGTTCGACACGGGCATCACCTTTGCGGTGACGCAAGGGAGCGTGAGCACATCGACGAAGGGCGCAGTGACGGTCACGGCGGGGAACATGCCCGGCTTCTACCACTACGTCCTGCCCGGAACCGACAACGCAGGAGTGACGCAGAACGAAGGTGGATGGATTGTGGTCGGCAAACCGGCGGCTTCGTTTACCAAGACGGGAGATGGGCAGGCGGGCACGCATGGGACGACGTTGAATTTGTCCGTAACTCTTGTCCCAGGAGCATCGGGCGGAACTGTTACTGGGGCGAGTGTACTGTTCACTACGGACGCGGGGTCTCTTTCCTCACGCGTCGTGACCACGAACTCAAGCGGCCTTGCGGCGGTAGTTCTGACCCTACCCGCAACCGCTGGGACCGTGCATGTCACGGCCGAGGGGCCGGTGGGGCTCGGCCATCCGATTGCAACGTTTACAGAGACATCGCAATAGAAACGCGAGCGAAAAACGTGACGACGGGGCGCGGCCGTAGCTGCGCCCCGCCACCCTTCTCCCTGGAAGGAAACTAGCCGGCTACAAAGCCGCGACGCCGCGATCCAGATTGCGAATGCGGATCGCCTCATCCACTTTGGTCAGAAAGATTTTGCCATCGCCAATCTTGCCCGTGGCGGCGCTCTTCACGATCGCGTCAATGGCGGGCTCGACGATCTTGTCGTCGACCACCATCTCCAGCTTGACCTTCGGCAGGAGGTCGACCGAGTATTCGCGTCCGCGATAGGTTTCGGTGTGGCCCTTTTGACGGCCATGGCCGCGCACCTCGAATACCGTCATCCCGTCAATGCCCATCTCCGTCAGGGCTTCTTTGACGGCTTCGAGTTTGGAGGGCTGAATCACCGCTTCAATCTTGGTCATGTTTCTCTCCCTGTCGAGTGTGAATAGTTTCGCGAGCGAATGAGGTTTGCGAGATTTCTTCCCCTTCTTGGCCGCGTTTACAAAATACAACATTCTTGCCATACTGCAATCGCAATCCGCGGGTGCGGGCGCGGCTTGGGTGCTGACGTGCGGGGTAGTTAGCCCTCCCCAAGCCGCGTGCCCACATTCAGGCGGCGCAGGTTCGCGCCACTCTATCTGGGGTTCGACCTTCCTTCCAGGCTGCTATTTTCCGGTCGTGTCGAAGGTCAGGATTAACGCGCCAGTGAGCGTGTTTTGCGACTTGTCGAATCCCTGGCCCTTCTGGAAGACCGGTTGCGTCGACATATCGTGGCGGAATTCGGCGCGTGTAATGAGGTGCGACGCAATGGTCCGCTCCAGCGTTCCGGTAACTTCATGGAAGTGCTGCGGCGTTCCCGTGGCGAAGCCGTCGTGATCTTCAAAATATTCGTAGCGGAAGGCAGCGTTGACCGTGCTAGCCAAGGCGTACTTCAGGTAGCCCGCAGCCCCTGTCCAATACGCCGTTACGGGCGGTGGACCAGTGATGGGCGTCACTTTGTCTCCGCGCCCATAGTCGATGTTCGCCATTAAGCTCAGCTTGCCTGTCGGATTAAAAGTGATGACCGTATCCGACAGATGACGCCAGTCCGCATTGTTGTTCGCTCCCTCAGGACCGCCGATGTAGTTCTCGATGAAGCCGAACTTCTTGGTTGGCGTCCAAGCGGCGCTCACTCCGATGGTTTTGCCGGAGTTGTTGTCGATGACCGCGTTCCAGCCGTTCATGACATATCCGGTCAGTGCGAATTTGTCGTTGAAGGTGTACTTGGCGCGCAGCCCGTAGTGGTAGTAGGGAATGGCCCATGCAAAGAGCAAGCCGCGAGAGTAGTTCCAGTTGTCCTTGCTCTCAATGACCTCGGCGCCTGCCGGGGTAACAAATTTTCCGGCATCTACTTGTAGGCCCTTGCCCAACTTGAACAGGTAGGAGGCGTAGCCTTCTTTCAGATATTGGTCAAAGGACGAAGCGCCGCTGGTGTCGTGATTTTCCACACTGTTGACGGTATTCATGGCTTGGCCGAAGCCGAGCGATACGTGGTATCCGAGACGGCTGGCGGTTGCGTCTGGCGCTTTGTCGACAACGAGTTCGATCATGTTCAAGCCGAACTGGTTGGTCATAATGTCGAAGTTGCGGAACCCGTTGGTGTGGGAAGCGGGGTGGTTGAAGTTGCCGCCGTAGTACCCGTCGACAAATCCGCTCAACGTCGTCGAGCCCAGCAGACTTGTGATAGTGATGGGCGTCGGTGCTGCTGGAGCCGGTGTGGCTACCGCCGCAGATGCAGCAGGGGCCGCTTCCGGTGGAGGCGCAGTTTTCATCGAAGCCAGAGCGGCCTTCAACTCGGCGACTTGCTTCTCCAACTCTTGCATGCGCTGGGTCATATCCGGCGTGGCTGCATCTTGTGCCCAAGCAGCGGTTGCGCTGCCAACGAGCAAGCACACCCCCAGAAGAGCGCTCGAAACTTGCGAAGATCGTTGCATAATTCCCAACCGCTTTCTCCCCGCTCCGTCGCACACCTTCGTAAATCAAAAGTGTGCTGTTCGTGTCAGCGAGGCTAACTCTAGTGACGTGCGGGGCCGCTGTCTAACGCATATTTCTCATTCCGGATATCGAAAAATGCCCAGCAAAAATGTTTATGGAGGGCATAAAGAATCGCTATCCATCAGGTTTGCGAATGCGCTGGGAATTAGTGGTTTCTAATAGAGCATCGGCAGGGGCGGAGAGGACTGCAGAGGCCTGCACTTTCGTAAGCGACAGGATTTTTGCTACTCCCGCGACCCCTAGCGATCCGGCCACGCTCCCTCGACAAAAAGCAAGCACACTAAAGAGTTTTCTTTCGCAAGAAATTTACCTTCGTCCCCTTGCGCAAACTCGGGCTTTGCCCTAGCATCCTTTTTGAAAGCCGTCCTGCAAGGTTGGTGACGGCGGATACCGTTTTTTGAACCAACAGATACACAACGGGTGCCCGACTCGCATATGATCTGGTGTGCCACGTTCCGCCACGCGGAAAGGCCTAAAGGATCTCGGAGGGCGCCCACCGTTTAACGACGGGTTCAAAAGCGGCCCTCCGCACGGCC
>Ga0137409_10004808_pt1 | contig 14154 bp, 11 predicted proteins | sample CZODoug1_16funga_FD_122059 | JGI IMG/M metagenome (GOLD analysis project Ga0137409, IMG submission 122059) | Vadose zone soil fungal communities from Angelo Coast Range Reserve, California, USA - CZODoug1_16fungal (Hybrid Assembly) | ecosystem: Environmental > Terrestrial > Soil > Vadose zone... | reverse complement strand
TGTGACCTTGAAGCGAGGTCAGAATATCAAGTACCTCCCTACGCTTTCACCGAGCAAAGGCGTGGCCATGCTGTCCCGCGTGCTGCGGTCGCCGCGAGCCGTGCAAGTGAGCGTTGCGTGACGATCGGGCGCCTGGCAGAAGACGACCACTCCGGACGCCGCTACACGCAGCCGCAGTAGCATGCAGCGCATGGCTCGCATCATCTCGATCACCCAGCGCTCAGATTGCGGAACACCGCGATGACAACCCCAACTCCGATCGACCTGCGTTCCGACACCGTCACCCGCCCCACCGATGCGATGCGCACGGCGATGGCCGGCGCCGCTGTCGGTGACGATCAGTACGGCGAGGACCCGACCACGAACGAGTTGCAGCAGCGGGTTGCTGCGCTACTCGGCAAAGAGGTGGCACTCTGGCTGCCCAGCGGCACGATGGCCAATCAAGTGGCGCTGCGCGTGCTGACCCAACGCGGCGACGATGTCATCGTGAGCCGCGAATGCCACGCGGTATGGCATGAGACCGGCGGCAGCGCCGCCAACGCCGGCGTGCAGTTCACCGACGTCGGCATCCGCGGCGTTTTCACCGCCGAGGAGTTCGTTGCCGCCTGTAAACCGCGCGGTCATCCGATCTATCCGCCGACCACGCTGGTCGAAATCGAAAATACCCACAACCGTGCAGGCGGCGTGATCTTTCCGCAAGCAGAGGCAGTGCGCATCTGCGCTGCCGCGCGCGAACGCTCGATTGCAACGTTTCTCGACGGCGCGCGCCTGTGGAACACCGCAATCGCGAGTGGACGAACCTTGAACGAGCTCGCAGCCCCGTTCGATCTCGTTGCCGTGTCGCTTTCCAAGGGGCTGGGAGCACCTGGCGGATCGCTGCTCGCAGGCCCGCCGGATCTCATCGAGCGTGCGATCCGCCAGCGCCGCATGTTGGGTGGAGCCATGCGTCAGGTCGGCATCATGGCCGCCGCGGGCCTGCACGCGCTCGACCATCACATGCAACGGCTTGCCGACGATCATGCGAATGCGCGTCGTATCAGCGAACGCCTGGTGCAAAGTCGGCGCGTGTTGCTGGATCTTGCGACCGTGCAGACCAACATCGTCGTCTTCAGCCTGTCCCCTGATGCGCCGGATGCAGCAACCGTGGTTGCGCGGGCGCGCGAGCGGGGGGTGCTGGTGTTTGCGTTCGGCGCGCGGACCATCCGGGCAGTTACACACCTCGATGTGACACGCGAGCAATGCGCGGCAGCGGCCCAGGTCCTGGTCGAAGTTGTTGAAGGAGCCGTCTGACCGCTAGGTTGACCGCGTCGATTCCAGCACGTCAAACCGCGACCACGAACCGCGGATCGAACTGCGGGTTCTCTATCACGCCTTGTTTCGCATACCCACGCGGATTGCACACCACGCGCGTGCCGCGCACCGCGTAGTCGAAGCTGTTGTGCGTGTGCCCGTGGATCCACAGGTTGACGCGCTCGCTTCCCATCAGATCCTCCGCGTCGGAGACAAAAGACGGATTGAGCAGCGACCCGGCGAACCTGGCATGGACGCTCTTGGGCGACGGCGCAAAGTGCGTCACGACCACCGTTGTGCCTTCGAACGGCTCGCCCAGCCTCGCGCCAAGCCATGCGTGCGCGTGACTGAAGAGCGTCGCGCAATCTGCCGCCGTGAGCAACCGGTCGGCCTTGGGTCCCAGTGTGATCTTCTTGAAATCCCAAACAAGCGCTTGCGCTTCTGCTATCGCTTGCTCGCGCAATGGCCCCTTGCCGTACAACAGGAAATCACTCCAGAGGGTCGTGCCGAGGAAGCGCACGCCGCCAGTCACCAGCGCGTCCTGCTCGAGAAAGTGCACGTTGCTACCAGCGCAGCGCGTGCGCAATTCGTCAATGGTGCGGGCGAGCTCGCCACCGTAGAACTCGTGGTTCCCCGCAACGTAGATCACCGGCTTTTCCAATTGCTGTGCCCATGCGCAAGCTGCCGCGGGACGCGCGATGTCGCCGGCGAGGACGTACAGGTCCGCATCGGTTTGCTCCGGCTCCATGCCGGAGACACTGAGATGAAGGTCCGAAAGGATCTGCAGCTTCATGGTTGTACCGGGCCTCAGGTTTACTACTCCAGCGCGGCGCGCAATCGCCCATCGGCGCTGGGAACACCACCGCGCCGCCCCGGCGTCAGTGCACCATAGCGCTGCGCGAACACCTCCGGCAGCGGTTGCGCCGATTCGGGCGCCAACCACAATCGCAGCAGATGCCGCCGCCGCTCCGGCTCCGGCCAATCGACAAACGCCGTCCGATCGTGCAACAACGCATGGTTGTGCACGAACTGCATATCGCCACGCTGCAACTCCATCGTGAAGTGCAACGCTGGATCGTTGGTCAAGGCGTCCAGCAGGTCCAGCGCTTCGACTTGTCGCGCGCTCAGGCGCGGGGCGTGCGCGAAGCGCTGCGCTGAGTCGATGTACTGGCGTTGGTAGATCGCCGACAGCCGGCCCGCGTGCCAGTTGAAAATCGGGATCTCGAAGTAGGGCTTGGCGCCCGGTGGCACTTCGCCGCGGCGGTCGGTGGCCACGGCCTCGAACAGCCACGCTGCCAGCTCCGGCCGGCGTGCGCGCATCTCGTTGTACAACGTTGCGGAGGAGACCAGCGCCGAGGCGCCACCCGAGCGCGCCGTCTGCAGGCAGAGCAGGCCGACGACATCGGCGGAGTCGGTGTGGAAGGTTTGCCGCTCGTGCGTCTGGTAGATGCGCACGTTCGGATCATCGGACGACAAGCCCATGTCGCGCACGTGTCCCAGCACGTAGCCCTGCGCGTTTTGCGAGATCGCGTTGCCGAGATGCGCGCCCAGCCCGTAAAAGGCGACAGCGCTGCGGCGCCGGCCCCATCGCTCCACGGGTAGCCCGCGCCAGAGAACGAAGCCGCGGCCGTTCAGCAGCTCCTCCAGCGTTGCGGCAACGCGGTGGTCCAGTGTGGGAAGAACGAAATCAGCTTGCGTCAGCGAGGTGAGGTCGAAACGTTCGTCCATCCATGGTTCGCTCGCAGTCGCGAGTTCGTCCAATTCGGCCAACGACAAGGTCTCGATCCAATCGGACCGCGCGGCCATGGCGGGGCCGTACCACGCACTCGCATCCTCGACGCGGGCGGGCAAGCCGGGCGGGAAGGGCAACGCTGTCGAGCTAGGCATCGCTGCAGTCACGTTCGCGGGTGGCTCCTAGGTCGAACGATATCCGTGATCACAACCGAATGAACACCGCATCCTTCGAGTAGTCTCCGTCCCTGCTGTTCGAGAAGACCGTTGCGCGGCTCGCCCATGCCGCGCCGATCTCGACCGGTGCATGTGCGGTAGCAGCGATGGAGGGGATATGGGCATGCCGGTGTTGGCGCATTGGCCCCTGTGGTTTGCAAGACTGGCGGCCGGTTGGGTCCTTCTTACGGGACTCGCGGTGTTGCTCGGCTGGGCGCTCGATGTTGCTGCACTGAAAAGTGTCGTGGCGGGCTGGGTAGCGATGCGGGCCAACGCGGCGCTCTGCTTCGTACTGTTGGGTGCCGCGTTGCTATTTCGGACGGCCAACAACGCGAGCCGGTCGGGTCCTTCGGCGCGACGCACAGCGGCGCTGGCTGGTCACGCCGCTTCGATTTGCGCCGGACTCGCCGCGTCGATCGGCCTGCTCACGCTGAGTCAACACGCATTCGGTTGGGACCTCGGCATCGACCAGCTTCTTTTTGAGCAGCCACTGGACTCGATGACGGTCTCCGCCGCGGGGCGCATGGCACCCGCTGCCGCTTTCGATTTTGTCATCCTCGGCTGCGCACTGCTGCTTACGCCGTATCCACGCAGGTTTGGACTCTTTCAGTTTCTGGCTATGTTGGGCGCGGTGATCGGATGGTTGGGGTTCAGCCGCTACGTCTATGGCGGAGAGCCGCTGCTTCCGTTCGCACAGTTGGCAGTCCACGCGGGTGCGGCGTTCACCGTCCTGAGCGCAGGTGTGCTGTGTTTGCGAACCGACGCGGGCCTGATGGCTTTGCTGGTGAGCGACAGCGCCGGCGGAATGATTGCCCGCCGATTTGTGTCTGCCGCTCTGTTCATTCCCATCGTGTTCGCGTGGCTGGCGGGAGAGGGACAGCGACTGGGCTGGTTCGGGTCCGACGCAGGGCTGTCGTTGTTCGCGCTTGCGAACGTGCTGCTGTTTGGCGGGCTGGGGTGGGCCAGCGCGGCGTTGCTGCACCGGGTCGACCGCGAGCGCTCCGGCGCCGAACGCGCCAGGCGCGAAAGCCAACAACTGCTCCAGGCTGTGGCCGACAACTTGACTGCCATCATCTGGGTCAAGGACCTTGAGGGCCGTTACCTGCTCATCAATGGCGGCTACGAAAAGCTGTTCGACCTGCACCGGGAAAAAATCATCGGCAAGAGCGACTACGACCTCTTTCCCAAGGAGCAGGCTGATGCCTTCCGCGCGGTCGACAAGAGGGCTCTGGCGGCAGGGACTCCGGTGCAGGCGGAGGAAACGGCGTTCTCCGGTGCAGCCGCGGTCACTTTCCTCTCGCTCAAATGCCCGCTCCTGGATGACACGGGCAAGCCGTACGCCCTGTGCGGTATCTCCACCGATATCTCCGAGCGCAAGCATGACGAAGAAGCGCTTGTAGCCGAGCGCACATTGCTGCGCACGCTCATCGACGCACTGCCGGATCTCGTCTTCACCAAGGACACGGTAGGGCGCTTCACGATGTGTAATGCCGCCGAGCTCACACACCTGGGTTATCAGCGCGAAGAACAGCTCGTCGGCCGCTCGGTATTCGATCTCTACTCGCACGAGTTGGCCGAGAGCTACCACGCCGATGATCTGCAAGTGCTCACCGGGCAGCCCTTGTTCGGGCGTGAGGAACTCACTACAGACGCGCAAGGCCGCGAGTACTGGAATCTCACCACCAAGGTCCCTCTGCGCCACCGCGATGGCCAGGTGATGGGGCTGGTCGGAATCAGCCGCGATATCTCCGCCATCAAGGCGGTGCAGGACAGCTTGCGCGAGAGCCGGGCGCGCTATCAGAGGCTCGCCGAGTCGCTGCCGCAATTGGTGTGGACCTGCAGGCCGGACGGATGGTGCGACTATCTAAGCCGCCAGTGGGTGCAATACACCGGGCGCCCGGAGCAGGAACAACTCGGCTACGGCTGGGCAGAGCATCTGCACCCCGATGATCGCGCGGCAACCCAAGCGGCCTGGGCTGCAGCGACTAAACGCGGCGACCAGTTCGACGTGGAGTTTCGGATCCGGCGCGCGGACGGCGTGTATCGGTGGTTCAAGACTCGCGCCGTTCCACAGCGCGACAGCTCGGGGTCGATCGTGCAGTGGTTCGGCTCGAATACCGATATCGAGGACTACAAACAGGCCGACGGCAAGCTACAGACCCAATTGGAGCGCCTGAATCTGCTGGACCGGATCACGCGCGCTATCGGCGAACGCCAGGATCTGCACAGCATCTTTCAGGCCACCATCCGCAGCCTCGAGCAGGAACTGCCGGCGGATTTCTGCTGCGTCTGCCTTTACGACCCGACGGACCACGTGCTCACGGTCGCCAGCGTCGGCGTGCGCAGCGGAACACTGGCGATGGAGCTGGCCATGGCCGAGCGGGCTCGCATCGACATCGACGAAAATGGCCTCTCGCGGTGCGTGCGCGGCGAACTCGTCCACGAGCCCGACATCAGATCAATCGGCTTTCCGTTTCCGCAACGTCTCGCACGCGGCGGCCTTGGAGCGCTGGTCGCCGCGCCGCTGCAGTCGGAGAGTCGGGTAGTCGGAATCCTGGTCGTCGCCCGCCGCCAGTCCCACTCGTTCAGCAGCGGCGATTGCGAGTTCATCGGTCAGTTGACGGCGCACGTCGGCCTGGCAGCGCGGCATGTGCAGCTGCATCTCGCCCTGCAACAGGCCTACGACGATCTGCGCCAGAGCCAGCAAACGGTCTTGCAACAGGAGCGACTGCGCGCGCTCGGCCAGATGGCAAGCGGCATCGCGCACGACATCAACAATGCGATTTCGCCCGTGGCGCTGTACACCGAGAACCTGCTCGAGCACGAACGCAACCTGAGCGAACGCGGGCGCGAGCACCTTGCCACGATCGCGCGCGCGATCGACGACGTCGCCGCAACCGTGACCCACATGCGCGAGTTCTACCGTCAGCGCGAGCCGCAACTTGTGTTGCTGCCGGTACAGCTGAACGCGTTGATCCCGCAGGTGATCGAACTCACGCGCGCGCGCTGGAGCGACATGCCGCTGCAGCGCGGAGTGGTGATCAAGGTCGAGACCGAACTCGCGCCCGATCTGCCCAACATGATGGGCGTCGAAAGCGAAGTGCGTGAGGCGCTCACGAATCTCATTTTCAACGCGGTCGACGCCATGCCGGACGGCGGCGCGCTCGTGGTGCGCACGCGCGCCAACGCGGCACGCGATCGCGGTCTGCGTTACGCGAGCGTCGAAGTGATCGACAGCGGGACTGGCATGGACGATGAGACGCGCCGCCGCTGCCTGGAGCCGTTTTACACCACCAAGGGAGAGCGTGGCACCGGCCTTGGGTTGGCAATGGTGTACGGAATGACGCAGCGGCACGGCGCGGACATCGAGATCGAAAGCCTCGTCGGACGCGGAACGACGGTGCGCTTGCGCTTTCCGGTCCCTGCAGCCAGAGCGGAAGCGACCGTCGCGCCCACATCGCCGGAGGTGCCGACGTCGCGGCTGCGCATCCTGCTCGTCGACGACGATCCGCTGATGCTGAAGTCCTTGCGCGAAGCACTCGAGCTCGACGGACATGCCGTGGTGGCTGCCAGCGGTGGCCAGGCGGGTATCGATGCCTTTGTGAGCGCCGATGGGAACGGCGCGGTTTTTGATGCCGTCATCACCGATCTGGGCATGCCCTACGTGGATGGACGCAAGGTCGCAAGTTCGATCAAGAGCGTCGCCAGCAACACGCCCGTGATCCTGCTCACTGGCTGGGGACAGCGCCTGACTGCCGAAGGCGAAGTGCCCCCGCACGTAGACCTGGTGCTGAACAAGCCGCCCAAGATGCGTGAGGTACGCGCGGCGCTGGCGCAACTCGAGTTTCGTGCCGGTCGCGCCAAACTCCCGAGCGCGCCGACCAACTGACGCGATGCCGCTACGCTTCCCGGGCATTCTGATGTTGGCAGGCGCTGTGCTGCTTGCCGTGTCGTTGTTTCTTCGGCATGCGCTTCCAGGCCCCGCGGAGCTGCGCGCGGAACTGCGCAACGAGCCGCTGCAGGAACCGACGCAGGCTGCAGCGTTCGAGACTACCGTGGCCGGCGTCACTTATACGGTCAAGCCGATGGCCGACTACGAGATCTGGGGATTGGTCGTCAGCGCCCACGACTCGGACACGTGGTGGGATTACATCCACAAGGCATGGAACGACCAACTGAACGTTGTCGATCTATGCGTTGTGTTCGCCGAGAACGTGGCGAGTGGCGGCTACGTCGGGCTCGACTACTCCAGCGGCCAGTTCGTGTGTTACGTGCAGACGGGCTCGAGTGAAAAGTGGCAGCGCTTTTCAATGCGCGCGTTGTCGAACAATCACCTGCTTGCCGATCGGGCGTCGATCGTCTCCAAGCTGCGCGCGGTGCAGATTGGCGACCAGGTGCGCATCCACGGCGTGCTGGCCGAATACGGGCACAACCATGGGGTCGGGTTCAAGCGCGGCACCAGTCTTACGCGCGACGACACCGGCAACGGCGCGTGCGAAACGATCTTCGTGCAGGAAGTCGAAGTGCTGCGTGCCGGTGGTGGACCGTGGCGGTGGTCGCGGTGGGCGGCGATCGGTTTGCTCGGGACGGGTCTGCTCGTCTGGCTTCGCACACCGTTCAGGGCAGGGTGACCATATCTCGAACTGCGCGCGGTCAGCGCGGCGAGATGCCGTTTAATTCCGCCCAACCAGTCCACGTGATCTCAATGCCGATGCACAGGAGCACGAACGCCATCAGGCGGGTCATCACCAGCGCGCCAACTTCACCCAGGCGCGCCATCAGGCGCGCGGCGTTGCGATAAACCAGGTAGATCACGGCAACCGTCAGCGTCGCGCCGAGCAACGCGACGAACGCGCCGACCACGTAAAGCGCAGGTTGGCGCGGCAGCCCTGCGCCGATTGCGATCGACGCGGCGATCGTTCCAGGCCCGGTCGTAAGCGGGAACGTGATCGGGAAAAAACTGCGCTTGACGATCTCGGCATGCGTGAGGTCGGTGCGCTGCGTGCGCTGCACGGCGCTCGTGACCGCGTCGTCATCGCTTCGGTTGAGCATGCGCCAGGCGGAGGCGGCGACCAGCAGGCCGCCGCCGAGGCGCACGATGGGAATCGAGATGCCGAACAAGTCCAGGACGTACGTGCCGACCAGCATCGATGCGACCAGGATGACCCAGCAGTTGATCGCGACCTGGCGCGCAAGCTGGCGCGCCGTCGCGGCATCGTCGCCGGCCGTCGCGGTGAACACGGGCGCGGTGCTGAGCGGGTTGATGATCGGCAACAGAGTCACCGGCACCAACAACAGCGCGTGCAGGAATTCGATCGGTGTCGGCATGTGCGATCCGGGCAGTTCGGCTTTACGCGCCCAGCGTGCGCCTGAATAACCCGAACAGCCGCTCCCAGTGCCGCTCGGCGGCGGCCTGGTTGTAGATGCCGGCGCGCAATGGAAACACGAATCCGTGCTCGACACTGGGATACCACTCGATGCGGTGTGGCGTGCCCGCCTCCTGCAATGCGCGCTGCAGCTTTTCGATATCGGCCGGCGGCGCCCACTTGTCGATCTCGGCGCAGGCGAAATAGCTCTCACACCTGATGCTGGGTGCCATCCGATGCGGCGAGTCGGCCGCATCGGTGGCCATGTTTGCGCCGTGGATGGATGCAATGCAGGCAAAGCGCTCGGGAAATTGCGCGGCGGCCCACATCACGAACGGCCCGCTCATGCAGTAGCCGAGCGCGCCGATGCGGCCGCCGTCGGCCTGGGTCTGTCCGTCCACGAAGCGCAGCAGCGCGTCCGTGTCGCAGCGAGTGGTGGCAGCGTCGAGCGTTCGCATGTGCGCGAACATCTCCGCCATGGCCGGCTCCGTGCGTTCCTTCAGTCTGAAATCTCTCGAGCGCCGGTAATAGAGATTCGGCAGCACCACGTAGTAACCCACTGCCGCAAGCCGCCGCGCCATGTCGTGCAACTCGTCGCGTTTGCCGGGCGCGTCCATGTAGAACAGCACCACGGGAAACGGCCCGTCTTCTTCCGGATACACCACAAAACTGTTCATCGCGCCGTCGGCAGTCGGGATGTCGATGTGGTGTTCGATCATGGCTCCTCCTCGGGTGAGTGTACTGGCCGTGTCGGCGGCGCTGAGGGCAGTTGACGGTGCAGCCGCACTGGTGTTACTTTCGTAACACCAAGGAGCCAGCATGACGATCACGACGACATTGAAGCTGCCGGATGAACTCAAGGATCGGGTTGCGCAGGCGGCGTCGGCGGCGGGCAAGTCGCCGCATGCCTTCATGGTCGAAGCCATCGAACTGCAGACCCAACTCGCAGAACGCAGGCGCGAGTTCATCAAGTCCGCGCTCGTCGCCGAGGAGGAGGTCGCGCAGTACGGCTTGGTGTACGACGGCGACGAGGTACTGAGCTACCTGAAGGCGCGTCTCGAGGGTCGGAAAGCAGCACGGCCGCGCAAACGCAAGCTATAGGAGAAAGCCACGGCCGGCGGGGCGACATTGCCGAGATTCGTGTTTGCGCCGCGCGCGCTCGATGACCTCGACCGGCTCGCGGATTTTTTGTTGGAGCAATCCAAGCGTGCAGCTGGCGAAACTGGGCCGCTGATCATTGAGGGACTGCAGGCATCAAGTCGACATCCACTCGTCGGTCGTCCGGTCGAGCACGGCTTGCGCGAACTGCTCATTTCGCGCGGTCGTAGCGGCTACGTCGCGTTGTACCGCTACGACCCAGGCGCTGATACGGTGCTCGTTCTGCGCATCCGCCATCAGCGCGAAGGTGGATTCGAATGAGTCATGCCGTTCGGCCTCCACCCCAACCCCCCCGCACGCGGGGGAGGGAATGCAGTCACCTCGCTACATCATCAATCCCACCGATGCCGACTCGGCGCGAACGGACGGATGTCGACTGCCATGCCCATGGCGTTGTAGCCCGCATGGTTTGGATGCAGATAGTCCCAGGGCAGCTGAGTGAACTGGCTATTCGGGACGAACTCGGCTTTCATGTTGCCGGTCACCGGATCAAGCGTTGCGCCATCGAACTCGACCACGCCGTCGAACAGTCCCGACGTGCGGATGAAATCGTTGAGCAACTTGCGATTGATGTCGATCGGTTCCCCGTTGTCTCCTGTGGCAAGGAAGTCGGGAAAGTTGGTCAGATCCCATCCCTGCTGAGGATTGTTCAAGCCCAACGCGGAAGTCATCGTGCCGCCGTAGACCTTGATTCCCTTCGCGTGCAACCGACCGACTACGTTCTGATAGCCCGCAATGATGTCGGCAGTCGGGTGGCCGGCACCGAGGTCGTTGATGCCCTCGAGCCAGATCACATGCGTCAGGCCCGACAGCCCGAGCACGTCGCGGTCAAGCCGATCGACGGCGGCCGGCCCCGAGGCTGCATTCGCCACCACCGGATTCACGACGCGGTTGCCGCCGATCGCTTCGTTGACGATGCTGACGCGGTTGCCATACGCGTTGTGCAGCCGGCGCGAGAGCACGTTCGCCCAGCGGTCATTGGTATTCACGGTGGTGTGCGTCCCGTCGGTGATCGAGTCGCCGAAGGCGCAGATGACCACGGTGTCGGCCGCGGCCATGACGTCCAGCGCGGCAAGGAAGAACCAAGAAGTGGTCGTGAACTTGTAGGCAAAGCCGTCCACGTCTCTTGTGTGATTGCCGCTGTCGGGCGCGGTGACGAACGAGGTCGTGTTGGCGCCGCTGTGATAGGTCATGCGGCCGCTGTCGCCCGGGATCGAGTAGCTGATCGCCAGATTGCGCCCCTGGAGCAGCGGATCATCGGCGTCCCTCACCCATGACAGGTGGGCGCCGTCGCTCCAGACCTCTTTGCCGATCGGGATCGTCACCGACCTGGCGCCGCCGAAAGTAAGCGGCGTCACGGTGCCTCTGACCACATTGCCCGAATACTCCTGAAGCGCGAGGGTGGCGGCGTCGAAGGTCAGAGGTTTGTCGCCGAAGACGTTGGAAAAACGGACTCGCATCCTGCTGCCCCAGAGATCGGGTTTGACGATGGATCGAATCGTCTGCGTGGTCGCGCCGCGGGTGTTCGCATTCGGGAAGGGAAACGCGAGGTCGGGTTGGATATTGGCCACGGCGAACCTTGCCGGCGCGGGAGCAAGCGCCTGGTTCTGCACGACCGGTGCAACGTAGGTGAAGGAGGCTGCGGGCGAGGTGGCCCAGCTCGCGACCCAGTGCATGTCGCGACCACGATCGCCGTCGTGATCGTCATCGGCAATCGCGGCCGGGATGAACGCGGAACCGGCTAGCGCGGCCACCGCCGCCGCGGCAGTGCCAAGGAAGAGTCGACGCCCTTTGTTGACAAGCGATGCTGTGAAGAACGACGTTGTGAACTTCATGACATGTCCCCTTGCGATTTTGGTTGTTCTCCTCCGAGTCATCTCCCGACAGCGAGTGTCTCGATCGACGCTGGGCAGCCGCACCAGGCGACTGCATGCTGCGACGCCGGGCGCGATCGAGAAAATCAACCTAGCACGGCTCCATGTTGCAGGCTCGGTAGAGCGCACGTTTGCGTGAAGCTCATTCACGCGCCAGACTTTTGTCGAACGGCAATCTTTACAGAGGGCTGCCATGCACACTGCACTCGTCCTGCTGTCGTTGTTCCTCGTCGACAGCCTGTCCATCGTCAGCCCGGGTCCGAACATCCTTCTGGTCGTGCACGCGGCGGCGGAACAGAACCGGCGTGATGCGCTGCTGATCGCGCTGGGACTGGCGACCGCTGGATCCCTGTGGGCGCTGATTGCGGTCACCGGGTTGACCGCCATCTTCGAGGCGCTTCCGTCATTGCAAACCGCGATCCGCATCGTCGGCGCGGCGTACCTGCTCTACCTTGCGGTTCGCCTCTGGCGGTCGCGCGCGGCCCCGCAGCCGACGGTGACGGTGACCGCGCCCGCCGCCGTTCCGAAGCCGGCGCACAAGGCGCTGCTGCGCGGGTTGGTCACGAGCATGCTCAACCCGAAAGCGCTGGCGTACTTCGGCAGCATCTTCGTCCTGCTGATCCCGGCCGATGCATCCTGGTCGCTTCGCGCGGCGGCGGTCGTGCTCGTGCTCTTCGACGCCTTGCTCTGGTACGGCCTTGCGGCATGGTTGTTTTCGACGCCACGCGTGATTCGCGGATACACCGCGCTTCGGCGCCCGATCGACCGCGCGTGCGCCGCCCTGCTGGCGGCGTTCGGGATCAAGCTGATGCTGTGAGGCGGATTGCGCTCTTGTCATCCCTCGCGTGCGGCTCGGAATGACAAGCCACGCGAGCATTACGATGCCGCCTGTGACACAGCGCTTTCACTCCGTTGCCGTCGTCGGCGCCGGTGCCGTGGGCAGTTTCTACGGCGCCATGCTTGCGCGCGCAGGACATCGGGTCACCCTGATCGGGCGGGCCGCGCACGTGCAGGCGATCCAGCGCAACGGCCTGCGCCTGGACATGGCGGGCCGCGTCCACGTAGTGCGCGTCGGCGCCAGTGTCGATATGGCTGCGGTGCGCGGCGCAGACCTGGTGCTGTTTTGCGTCAAGTCGACCGACACCGAAACGGTGGCGCGCGAGATGGCGGCGCACCTCGATGCAGGCGCGGTCGTGGTGAGCCTGCAGAACGGCGTGGAGAACGTGCCCACGATCGCCAGGCATGTGCGCCAGATCGTGATGCCCGCTGCGGTTTACGTTGCCAGCGCGATACCCGAGCCGGGAACCGTGAAGCACTTCGGTCGCGGCGATCTGGTGATCGGCGCGGTCAGTGCGGAGGCGGCGCGAAACGAGCCCGTCGCTTCGACGCTGCAACACCTGGCCGCTTTCTTCGCCACGGCGCAGGTAGGGGTGACCGTATCCGACGACGTGATGGTTGAACTGTGGTCGAAGCTGGTGGCGAACTGCGCCTACAACGCGATCTCAGGCCTGGCGCAGGCGACGTACGGGCAACTCGTTGCACTGCCCGAGGTGCGCGCGACCCAGCAAGCCGTAGTGCGCGAGGTGGTGGCGCTGGCAGCGGCAGAGGGCGTTGCCCTGCAACTCGAGCCGGCGCTCAAGGCGATGGAACGCATCGCGGCCGCAATGCCGGGACAGCTTTCGTCGACGGCGCAGGACATGGCACGCCACAAGCCCAGCGAGATCGATCACCTGAACGGTTTTGTCGCGCGCCGCGGCCGCGAACTGGGCATCGCGACACCTGCGAACCAGACGTTGCACGCGCTCGTGAGGCTGGTCGAAGCGGGCTATGGCAGCAGCTAGCGACGTCGCGGTCCCCGCTGAATTCGCGCAGGCGCTGCGCGAGTTGGGTCTTGCAGGTGCCGGCCCGCTCACGGGCGCGCCGCTGACGGGAGGTGTGTCCTCCGATATCTGGCGCATCGACACGGACAGCGGGCCCGTGTGCGCCAAGCGCGCGCTGCCGAAGCTGCGGGTGGCGGCGGACTGGCATGCGCCGATCGAACGCAATCTGTATGAGGCGCGCTGGATGCAGGTCGCGAACGAGGCGCACCCCGGCTGCACGCCGCGCGTGCTGGGCCAGCATCCGCAGCTCGGCGTGCTCGTGATGAGCTACCTGCCCGCGTCCGAGTATCGACTCTGGAAAAAGATGCTGCGCGAAGGCGAGGTCGACCTGACGCTGGCGTGCACGGTGGGTGCCGTACTCGCGCGCATCCACGGCTATTCGGCAGCACGGCCAGAACTCGCCCCGCAGTTCGCTACCGACACGATCTTCTTCGACATTCGGCTCGAGCCGTATCTGCTCGCCACTGCCAGGCGCCACCCCGAGCTTGCGCCGGCGCTGGAGCGACTCGCGCAAGTGACGCGTTCGAAAGCCGTGGCGCTGGTGCACGGCGATGTCAGCCCGAAGAACATCCTGATCGGGCCGCATGGTCCGGTGCTGCTGGATGCCGAATGCGCGTGGTGGGGCGATCCGGCATTCGA
>Ga0137409_10004807_pt1 | contig 14155 bp, 12 predicted proteins | sample CZODoug1_16funga_FD_122059 | JGI IMG/M metagenome (GOLD analysis project Ga0137409, IMG submission 122059) | Vadose zone soil fungal communities from Angelo Coast Range Reserve, California, USA - CZODoug1_16fungal (Hybrid Assembly) | ecosystem: Environmental > Terrestrial > Soil > Vadose zone... | reverse complement strand
TCTTTCGCGGTCGGCGCAATCACCGCCGTCAGGTTGAGCGGCTTGCCGGGCGCCGCTTGCACCGCCTCCGAATCCACGAGGCCGTAGCCCCGCACCCACACTTGGTAGGTGGCTTTCGGCAGCTCCGGTAGCAGGTAGCGCCCTTGATCGTCGGTAACGACGATCTTCACAAACTTGGTGGGAAGATCGGTGGTTTCCGCAATCACCCAGACTCCCGCTTCAGGGCCTTTCGAGCTGGCAACGACTCCGGTGATATCGCTTGAGTTAACCTGTACAGTATTGCCGCTCTGGCTCGCCTGTTTCGCTTCCACTCGGGCTATCCACCCGGCCAGAAAGCACACCATCACGAGGAGAAGCCCTGCTCGAAGGCTCAATACTTTCTTCATATTCCACCTCCCATCGCAAGAAATCACGCTTCGCAAGCTATTGGTCCGAGACCGGTACTGCCGGGAATAACGATTGGATATTTCCTCTTCCCCACTTGAGCAGAACCATACGCCCGGGTCTTACCCGTGTCAACCATGGACCTCCCAAGCTGCGATTCAGCGGTTACCGCAGGTCGCGTGCATATTTCTTGGTCAAATACCATGAACGAGGTGATATACTCCCTCCAACGTAAGGAGGAGAACGTCCTTGAGATACAAGATTTCCTTTATCTTGATTTTCTTCACTGTGCTATTCGCGGCGGGCTCTCTGCCGGCGCACCACTCGCCTTCGGCTGTTTTCGACATGGAGAAAAAGTTCACGGTGGCCGGAACACTGACGCAGGTCGACTGGATCAATCCCCATATCGTGGTTTTCCTGGATGCGAAGAAAGACGATGGCAGCGCAGAGACGTGGAAGTTCGAGAGCAATCCGCCTTCTTGGTTTAGACGCGTTGGCATTGCCAGAAACGATCTTGCGAAAGCCATTGGACAAAACGTCACGGTCGAGGGAGCGCGCGCCAAGAACGGATCGCTTTACGGGTATCTGCTGAAGATCACATTCCTGGATGGAAACTCTCTGGAACTGCTGTTCGACTCGCCAAATAAAACTCCCTGACTAGGAGTATCCGACCCATGAGACACCGATTTGTGTTTGTATTCGCGGCGGCCCTGTTAGTGCTTACTGGATTCGTGGCCGCTGACGATAAGACTGGTGTGGCGGCCAACAAGGCGCCGCGCGCCGCGGACGGACATCCTGACTTGAGCGGGATCTGGGCCTACGCGATCGATCTTCCACCAGTTGTTCTGAAGAAACAGGTCAACGGGTCCGTCTCGACAAAGACTATCGATCAGAGTTGGCGAGAATCCGCCAAGACTCCTGTACCGGGTGCGCTGCCGTCGACTGCGGCGCCTTCCTACAAACCCGAATTCCGGGAAAAAGTGAAGCACCTGTTCGACAATGAGAGCAAGCTGGACCCAGTGTTCTATTGCGGGAAGCCAGGCGTCCCGCGCATCGGTTCACCGCGCAGGATCATTCAACTGCCGGGCGAAATGGTCTTCCTCTACGAGGACATTTCGGGAGATCCATACCGCATCATCCCCACCGATGGCCGCGCGCACCGCACAGATGCGAACCCGTCCTACTACGGAGACTCCGTGGCGCACTGGGAGGGAAATACATTGGTCGTGGATGTAACCAATTTTCTGAAGGATGGCTGGTTTGGCGAGGGTGGTTATTTCCATACGGATGCCATGCACGTGACAGAACGGTTGTGGCGGGACGGCGAAAATTTGGTTTGGCAAGCCACGGTGGACGATCCAAAGGTGCTCACGGCGCCGTGGACGATGGGCCCTCGCGTGGTGAAGCCGTCGAGCGATCCTCTCGAGGAATCCCCTCCATGCATTGAAGACGATGGGAACCGTCTACTGAATTCCGACCATCACCAACAGCGTTAGGTTCGGGTCGAAGGCAGCCTCTTTTCCGGCGGGCTCCAAGTATGGCTCGCACCCTAGAGCGGACCTGCAATGACAGGTGGGCATTGACTGACCCGCTATACCCTTAGTTTTCCGTCCGACAGAGATCATCGGGTTCTGACGTACTACGGCCAACCTGGCTCAGGCTTATAGCATGCCGAAAAGTGGTGCTATCTTTCTTCCGGCGTCTAATATCGGATAGATGAGACAAGTCACGAAGTTTTTCGCGCTGCCCCGCATAGTCTCACGATTAATAAGAGGCTATATGCGAACCTCGTTGCTGGTCCTATTGTTGATAGTCCATCCTAATATATCCTTAGGACAAGCCCCCGATCAGATCGATGCGGAGCACGCGGTCCGGACTTTGATGGGTGAGCTTTCTCAAGGATTCATTACGGGGTTTGCAGAAAAACCGGTGAGCAGGCTCGGCGACGCCGCTTCTGTGGCCTTGACCAAGGTTCTTGCCGATAAGTTACCCACCGCAAAGGACATCGAGAACATTTTGTTGGTAGTGCGGTTAGCGTTTGCGCGTCCGTCGATTGTCGTAAATGCGCCGGACCGGCAACCAAAGACAACATTGGTCCTCCTTCAGTACTTGGAGGCACAGCCTGTGGATGCACGACTGAAAGCGCGAATCGTGGATATGGGGCGCTTTATCGTTGAAGAAACGAATCTCGTCGCCGTCCAGCCTTCCGGGAATTTGGGTGTCGAGGAAAACCCGGAGTTCGAGATCATGCTTCCACTCAACATCGATTCGCAACAAGTTCAGATTCGTTACTACCTGACTGGAGCTTTTGGAGGCTATGGCAGTTTCACAAGGAGCGAATCCGGAAAGCATGAGTATCGGATTCCCACGGTGGTGGACGGCCAACCCGCGAATACCTTCAAGGCTGTGGTGTATGGGCCTGGCTGCCAGATTGAGACGATCTCCATTCTACCGTTGTCTGATTTACCGCGGGTGGCGGACTTTTCTTGTGAGGAGCTTCCAGCACATGATTTCACCGGAAGAATATCGCAGTTGGAGTCTCTGCGCGGACGTCAGTATCACGTTGAAATCAATTTGATGGCGCACTGGGGACTCGACTTTTTCGGGATCGCCGACGGGATCGTCCCTACATTTGAAATCGCGCGTGTAATTCCAGATGATCAAGGCGTTTTTCATGTCCAGCTTCCGGATTTCTCCGAAGACCGTGTGACTCGTTCATTTGGAATGGACTCCGCAGAACTTCAATTCAACGCCCGCGAGGAAGGCACTGGGAATATCCTTGGTATGCTTGAACCGGTCGATGTTCAAGAAAATCCGCAAGGCAACCTGCTGCTGCGGTCAGACTATGCGGGCGAAGTGAGATTCGGAATTCGTACAATTTACTGACAGAAGCCCTTCATTGCTAGGGCAACCTTTGTGCAAAAATATTTCCTTTCAAAATAACTCACCTAGAGGCTCCCATTAACTCACTCTCTTTGCATTAATTACTCTCAGATCTAAAATTCGAAATGGGCGTCTTGCGCGCATTCTGCAACGATAAACTGGCCGAGGCATTGCATAGGGATTGGGTGGGATGTATGTTACCGGCCAGCCGGGACCAAACCGGGACTAGAGATCCGCAGGAAATCTGGAACACATTCTCCAAACATTTCTAGAGTAATATCCCACGTGCACGTTGGTTGCAATAAGGAGGACCATGTCCAATCTGGATGACTTGATCGAAGATCTTGTTGCAGCGAATCGAATCCTTGCGGCCGAGCGCGTTATGGATGCCTTTGGCCACGTGAGCGCGCGCCATCCGGAAGACGCGGGGCGTTTCATGATGTCGCGGGCGAGGTCGCCGGAGCTAGTTGGGAAGTCCGACATCATGGAATTTACTTTGGACGGCGAGCCGGTTGATCCTCGCGGGCGAAAAACACACCTGGAGCGGTTTATACACGCCGCGCTGTATGAGGCGAGGCCCGACATCCAGTCCGTGGTTCACAATCATAGCCGCAGCGTGATTCCGTTCGCCATCACGGAGGAAAAGCTCAAGCCTGTTGTGCATAGTTGCGCGACGATCGGTCATGAGGTGCCGGTCTGGGATGCTCAGGAAAAATTTGGCGATACAGACTTGCTCGTATCCGACATGCCGATGGGGCGCGACTTGGCGCGCGCCGTCGGCGGAGGCACCTGCGTTTTGATGCGCGGCCATGGCTGCACGGTGGCCGGGAAATCCATTCGAGAAGCCGTTTACACGGCGGTCTATCTCGAAGTGAACGCCGAACTGCAATGGAAAGCAAGCCGCTTGGGAAAGGCCATTTTCCTTACCGCCGGAGAAATCGAGAAAGTCAGCGCTCGACTCAACCGAGGCCAACCCGGAGAGGGATATAACCGGGCGTGGGAGTATTGGTGCGGCCGCGCCGATGTGGCATCGAGCAGTGACGCAAAGGGGCCGCGGCTGGGCTTTCGAGAATAGATTGCGTCACGCGCAAAAACTGTTTCGGAGGAAATGGTGACTCGGCCGGGCAGAATCCCACTTCTCATCGTCGGCGGGGGCATTGGAGGACTTGCAACCGCGCTCGCTGCCTCGCGGGCAGGGTATCCCGCACATGTGATTGAGAAGGCTGAAGAGTTCACTGAGATCGGTGCGGGACTGCAACTCGCTCCTAACGCGACACGAATGCTCGACCGCCTCGGCATCTGGGAGCCAATTCGAGAGCACGCTATTTTTCCCAAACGGCTGATCCTGATGGATGCCATGTCCGGGCAACACATTACTTCTCTCGACCTGGGCAAGAAATTTCTGGATCATTTCGGATACCCCTACATCGTGATGCACCGTGGCGATTTGCTGACGGTCGAACTGGAGGCCTGCCGGAGCAATCCGCTCATTACGCTCGAAAATAATCGCGAGGCAGTCCGGATCGAGGATCTCGGCGATGGCGCGCGGGTCGAATGCGCGGATGGCTCGGTCTTCGAGTGCGACGGCTTGGTGGGTGTTGACGGCCTGTGGTCCACGACCCGCAAGGTCGTGCAGGACGACGGCGATCCGATTTGCTCGCAATTCGTCGCCTACCGCGGAACCTTGCCCATCGGAGAAGCTCCCCCGGATTCCGATTTTGACAACGTGACTCTGTGGGTGGGGCCCGACTTGCACTTCGTGCAATATTGCGTGCGAAGCGGAAAACTCTTCAACCAAGTCGCGGTATTCAGGAGCTACAACTACAAGGAAGGCTCGCAGGATTGGGGCACCGTGGACGAATTGGAAGAGCATTTCAGCAAGATGTGTCCTCGCGTGCGAGCCGCCGTCGCCAAGATCAAACGCAATCGGCGCTGGCCGATGCTGGACCGCCTTCCGATCCCGAACTGGACGCGCAATCACATCACTCTCCTGGGAGATGCGGCGCACCCCATGCTTCAATACATCGCGCAGGGAGCCTGCCAGGCTCTCGAAGACGCTGTATGTTTAGGGGACAGTCTGAAAAAATGCGGCGGCGACGCGGCGCGCGCGTTCCTCGCATACCAGGTGCCGCGCATCGAGCGCACGGCACGCGTGCAGGGGACGGCCCGGCTTTTTGGCGAGATCAAACACGTTCACGGCGTCAGCATTCAGTTGCGCAATGCACTGCTTGCCAAGCGAACCGCCGATGATTTTGAATATTTCGAGTGGCTCTACGGATACAAGCGTTGAATGGCATCGTTAAATTTACCTGTTCGGTAATATTCTAATTTGAGTAAATGCTCCGGAAGAACCCTGGCGTTCGCATTTCAGGAGGTCGGGGCTTCAGCCACGACATACCGGACGGTTTGAAAAGGGCTTTTAAGCCCTGAAGCTTCAGGGGCTAAAGCCCCGGATTACGCGAACGTGAACGTCGGGGCTGAAGCCCCGACCTCCTAAGCAGAATCGTTGCTACATTTTCTAAATTAGGTTCCTACCTTGGATTCGGTCTACTTGTGCGCCATCACGTTTTCGGCGTCAAACACGCCCTTCACAATTTGATGCCCGCCGTTCGTGGATAGCGCTTCTTCGCGATATTTTCCCAGGGCCACGAGAATCGGAGTGTCCTGGATGGAAAACAAGATGGCACGCTCGTCCTTCGATTCATTGATGTGCTCGTGGTAGACCCAACTCGGAATGACGAAGATGTCGCCCTTATCCCAATCAAAGCGGATGCCGTCGATGATGGTTGCACCGCGACCTTCGTGGACGTGGTAGACGGCGCTATTTACCTGGCGGTGCGCCTTGGTGTGAATTCCGGGCCGAAGCATTTGGATCCAGGCGGTGATCGTGTCCATGACGGGGCGGCCCGTGTGTGGATTCGTATATTCGAGCGCGACATCGTCGAAAGGGCTGGCGTCCACCTTGGCCAAATTGTTGAGCGCCTGCTCGGTTGTCTTCCACTTGTACGAAAAAATCGGAGAGTACTGCTTGCAGGGCGCTTCCCAAGCCGGCCTGAGCTGGCCTATGCCGTATTTCATGACGGATTCATCCAGTGCCGCCGTCACCTCTTGGGCTTCACTGGAATCGAAATCGAAGAACGGTGCGTCGAGATAATTATCAATGGGGATGTCCAAGCCGTCCATCCAGATCGCCGGGCCGTCGCCATCACTGCCATGATCGTGCCAATACCACGGGGGATTGATGACAAAATCGCCGCGTTCGAGATACAACTTATCACCTTGCACGGTGCTGTATGTTTTATCGCCGTCGATGATGAACCGAACCGCCTGCGCCGAGTGACGATGCGCCGGCGCTGCTTCGTGGCCGTTCAAATACTGGATCGCCGCCCATAATGTTGGCGTGGCATACGGAAGCCCGCCCAGGCCGGGATTGCTCAAGCCCATGGCCCGGCGGTCTCCGCCGCGCTCGATCGTTACCAGGTCCCCCGCGCGGCGGGCGAAATCGAATAGCCGCGGCCATTTCCACAGCCACGGGACGGCCTTTGAATGCGGCTGAATCGGCAAAATGGATCTTTCCGCGGTCCACAGAGGCCGGACATGGTTACTGTCCATTTCCTTATACAGTTTTTCAAACTCCGCCTCGAGCATGGACGTCCTCCTCCAAGGGTCCGTCAATTCCCATGAAGATCATGGCGAATCGGCGCGCGTTCACCCTGCTTTCCTCAGGCCCCGGACTAGCCCCATACTCTTCGATTGCTTGCGATAGTTCAATCACTTTTGTTGTCGCCCGGCAGCGTGGCGGATCAGCTACGCACAATGTGCGCGCCGTGCAGACTCTTCGGCGTCTCGTTGATCGTTGTTTTATATTCCGAAAGGCTTAACACAGAGGACACAAAGAGCCACAGAGAACCACAGAGAAATCAGCCTTTCTCTATCGGTCGTCTATTTCTTTTTTTTCTCCATTAGGGCCTCTGTGCACTCTGTGGCTTTTCTCGGTGTTCTCTGTGTTAAATTCCGAAAGTGCGACCCACAATGCGCGCGCCGCTCAAACATTTCGAGTGCGATTCGTCGAGGAGGCATCAGTGAAAAAATTAAATGCCAGCAGGTCCAACAAGAACGCCAACAAATCGGCAGGGAAGGCAAGACTCGCGAAGCGCACGCCCGCGGACAAGCAAACGATTGAGGATTTAGTTGCCGCCAATCGCATCCTCTATGCGCAGTCGGTGCTGGACGGCTATGGACACGTCAGCGCGCGCCACGACACGAATCCCGATCGGTTCTGGCTATCGCGAGGCATGGCGCCCGGCCTTGTCACAGCCGGTGACATCATGGAGTTCGATCTGAGCGGGGAACCTGTCGACGGGCAAGGACGCCTGACTTACGCCGAACGATTTATTCACAGTGAAATTTACAGGCGCCGATCGGACGTGAAAGCGATCGTGCACAGCCATTCTCCCGCCGTCATTCCTTTCGGAGTCACGAGTGTTCCCCTGCGCCCCATCTTTCACATGAGCGGTTTTCTGGGCACCGGCGTCCCCATTTTTGAAATTCGGGAAACAGCGGGAGATACGGACATGCTGGTGCGAAATCCGGCCCTGGGGGCGGCGCTCGCTCTTTGTTTGAGTGACAAGTCCGCGACGCTGATGCGAGGCCACGGGTCGGTCGCCGTGGGCACTTCGTTGCCGCAGGCTGTTTTTCGGGCCATCTACCTGGAGGTCAATGCGCGGCTGCAGTCGGAGGCCATGAAACTTGGGAGCATCAATTTTCTAACGCCCACGGAAGCAAAGCTGGCGGCCGCTGGAAACGATATGCACGTATTGCGGCCGTGGATGCTCTGGAAGCACGAAATTGCAAAGTAAAATCCAGCGTAAGAGATTCAGGTCCGAGCGAACTTGGCCAGCTCGCTCGGGAAAGAGTTCCTCGATCTGCACCTTGCGATTTGCGGTGCGCTGTTCGCTATTTCAACGCTGGAATGCTTTCCACCTTGGGCGGTTGTGGCAGCGATTGCAGGAAGGCATAAATATCCGCCAAGTCCGCGTCCGAGGTGACTTTGATTGTAAAAGGTGGCATCTGGCCGGTAGGGTGGCGGATGTACTGGCTGAACGCCGCGAATGAGATCGGGTTTGGGCCCAGGCGCGGGCCACCGACGGAGGTCCCTTCCGCTTGGTGCCCGTGACATTCAAAGCAGCCGTAGCTTGTAAATAGCTTCTTGCCGTTTTGGGTGTTGCCGGCGGGCGGCTTTTCGTCTTGCGGGGCCGCACTCGTTGTTCCGGCCTGAACCCTTTTGGCGGGCAGGATCAGTAGCGCCGCGACTATTGCGAACGCTAACACGGTCGCGATCAAAGAGCCTGTGTGGCAATGCAGATTCGCGACGCTTTTATCGCGCCGCACTTCGGGGCGGCATGTTTGAATCATCAAGTACATGCCCGCCTGAAGGCGGGCGCTACAGAGCGCTCCGCATAGAAATCGGCGGGAAAGGGAATCAATCTTTCTCGCACCCATTAGCGAGGCTCCGTTACGGTGTCGAGGAGCGCCGGCTCACCGCGCTTAACTACTTCTATCGCTCGCTTTAGCGCAGGTCCAAGATCCTTGGGATCGGAAATTGGCCCTTCGGCGTAGACGCCCATCCCCTGGGCAACCTTGGCGAAGTCGATGTTCGGGTCTTTTAATGTGGTTCCGATATCGGCGCGGGTAATTCCGCGCTCGTGCCGGTTGGCCATGCGCTGCACGTGCATATATTCCTGGTGATACGCGCGATTGTTTTGCATGACCTTTAAAAGTGGAATATGGTGATGGGCCATGGTCCAGAGGACTCCCGGGGCATACATCATGTCTCCGTCACCGTTGATACTGACGGAGAGCCTGCCGTGCTTCTTGTTCGCAAGCGCGGCGCCCGCGGAAGCCGGCGCGCAATAGCCCTCGCCTGCTCCACCCGCTCCGCCAATGAACTGGGAATGTTTGTCGAAGGACCACAGCCGCATCGGCCAGCGGCTTGCAAATCCAACGTCCGATACGAGCGACCAATCCTCATTCTTGATTGCCGCCCATAACTCAGCCGACAAACGAGCAATGGTGATCGGGCTGGAGTCCCAGCCGTAAGTCGCTTCGGTGCGCGCCCGTTCCAAAGCCCTCTGACGGGCAACCGCAAGCTTGCTGCCGCGATCCTGGTATGCCCTCTTGCGATCGTCCGTGATTAAGCGTTTTACGGCTTCGGTAAGCGATGGCAGAGTGGTCTCCGCATCGGCTGCGATGGCCAGATCGACTTCCGGATAGCGCTGGAGATCCTGATAATTTCCTTTGGTATACAGATCGCCGGCCGTGATGCTGATCAGCTTTGCTCCATCTTTGGTGGCCGATTTCGACGTGCGGTGCAACTGATCGCGGAAGGAATGGGTAATTCCCCAGAAATCCGTGAGCTCAAGCCCAAGGATCACGTCCGCATCTCCGATAAGTGCGCGGCCACGATCGCTTTGGTTCAACGGATGACGCGAGGGGAAATTCATGCGCCCTCCCTGATCGATGACGGACGCCTGCAGCGTCTCGGCCAGTTCGATCAGGCGCGCCATGCCGGCCGGGGTGCGCGCGGCGCGGTCGGCGACGATGACTGGATTTTCCGCCGCAACAAGGAGCCGCGCCGCTTCGGCCACCGAGCCTGAATCGCCCATTGGCAGCGAGTCCAGCGTCAGCTTTGGGATGTGGATCGCGGCGTCCTTGGCGAGGGGGCTCTCCTGCAAATCGGAATCCGCCACCACAAGTACCGGCATCGACGGAGTGGTCATCGCAATTTTGTACGCCCGAACAGCGGACTCGGCGAAGTGAGGCAGCGAGATCGGAAGGTCATCCCATTTCACAAAATCGCGCACCATGGCCGCCACGTCCTGAGCGCTGTGGTCCCATTCCACACCCGGACGCCGCATGGTTGCGTCAATCGAGTTTCCCGCGATGATATATACCGGCGCGCGGTCGCAGTAGGCATTGAAGATCGCCATCGACGCGTGCTGCAGCCCCACGTTGCTGTGCACAAGAACGCCCATCGGCTTGCCTTCGATCTTCGAATAGCCGTGGGCCAGGCCGACGGATGACTCTTCATGGCAGCAGGTGATGAATTCGGGGGACTCGTTACCGCCATAGTTGATGATGGATTCGTGCAAACCGCGAAAACTCGAACCCGGGTTGGAGGCGATATATTCGAGGCCCAGTGACTTGAGGACATCGACCATGAAATCAGACCCGGATCTTTCCGTCGTCAACACGTCGACGTTGGAGGGATCTAGCTCCTTTGGCATCATCGGCGCGGTGGCCGATTGGCCAGGAATCGCCTGCGGCGCAGCCAGCGTCGAGGCGCTTGCCACCAGCCCCGCTGCACCCGCGGCCGCGCCCTTCAAGAATTTACGCCGATCCACGGAAAGTTTTTTTGCCATGGCCAGGATGTCCTTTAAGAAGAGTTGCTGGTTGCCTCGCGGCGGCTCTTATTCCATAGACGTATATCATACATCGATGGTTACCGGGTGGCGGATCGACTTCGGGTGTGACTCAGTTTGGTTCTGGGAAGATCGAACATCTGCCCGCCCCAAATGCGGGCGGCCTCTACAAAACCAACTGCAACCAACGAGGATGAAAGGCCGGGATATTGCGCGCCCGCTTTGGCCATCGGACATGGGTGTTGAACAACAAGATATAAAAAAGGCTCATTCCAGTGTACTCTCACAATCACACCAGACTCGGACAGATAGGCCAGTTTTTTACCTGATGGAGAGCCAATCGTGGGGATTGAAACGCGCGGGCTTACCGTCGCTCAGATCATCGACCGGCAGCCCCTGAGCCGCTTTCAAATTACGACGATCGGTTTGTGCGCGCTGGTCATGGTTCTCGACGGTTTCGATACGCAGTGCATCGGCTTTCTGGTGCCGTCGATTGCGGAGACGTTTCGTCTCCCTCTAAAGGCCTTCACTCCGGTTTTCGCTTGGGGCTTAATCGGCTTCATGACGGCATCGATGATCATGGGGCCGGTCGCGGATCGCTGGGGGCGCAAGTGGCCGGTGGTCGTTTCCACGCTACTATTTGCGACCTTCGCCACGCTAACGGGCAGGGCCTCGTCATTCCATGAAGTTGTGATTTTTCGCGCCCTAACGGGACTCGGGTTGGGAGGCGCGATGCCCAACGTCGTTGCGCTTACCTCCGAATACGCGCCGAAGCGTCTCCAGCGAGTCTTCGTCTCCACACTTTTCGTCGGGATGCCGCTGGGCGCTCTCTTGGGCGGGTTGGCCAGCTCGGCGATGATTCCCGCGTGGGGCTGGCGATCGGTTTTTTATCTTGGCGGAATCCTGCCCCTTTTGGTTGCGCTCGTATTGATCAAAGCGCTTCCCGAGTCAGTCAAGTATCTAGCCGTGCGGGGCGGCGACTCGCGGAAGATCGCCGCGATTATGGCGCGCGTTGCACCGGGACTGGCGGATGTGCCGGCCAGCAGCCTGATTGCACCCGAGCCCCGTCGCGAAGGTTTGCCCGTCAAGTATCTTTTTGCGGAAGGCCGCGCGCTCGGGACGATCCTGTTGTGGATTCCGTTCTTCATGAACCTGTTAATGATTTATTTCATTGTGAGTTGGCTGCCCGCATTGCTGCGGCAGGCTGCAATGCCCGTCTCAGCAGGGGTCAAGGCCATTTCCATGTTCAGTCTTGCCGGCATCATCGGGTCCGTGGCGCAGGGACGCCTGATGAATCGGTACGGCGCCTACGTGGTGATGGCGACTGAATTCCTCGTGTCTACTTTGCTGATCGGATCCCTGGCATTCGCCGCCGGTTCGCTCACGTTCATTATGACGGTTACCTTCGTTTTGGGTTTCACGATCCAGGGTGCACAGGGGGGGCTCAACGCGCTCGCCGCAAGTTTCTATCCGACGACGATGCGTTCTACGGGCGTCGGATGGGCGCTGGGAATCGGGCGCATCGGCTCCATTGTGGGCCCCGTGCTCGGTGGCGTCATGTTGTCGTTGGAATGGAGCCCACAGCAGATCTTCCTTGCGGGAGCTCTCCCCGCTTTGATTGCCGCAGTTGCAGTTCTGTTGAGCAACCGGCTTCGAGGCAATGAAACTGCTTATCGTTCGGGGCCTGATCCCGGCCGGGTAGAGGCTGTTTAGCTGACTCGAACACCCACACGCACCGTCACGACTCGTGTATTCCCATAGCTCAACGATCGAAATGGATTACTACGCACGCCAGGCGAGCTGCCCTGTTGGTTTCATCCCATAATTTGCACGAACCGCCCCCGGCAAACGGAGAAAGGGATACTTATACTGCCTGCAGGGAGCGGGCTCTACGCTTCGTCCCGCCTAGGCGGGCTGACTTCCCGCTCGCCGCGCTGCTTTGGCGGGCGAGTGGGGCATCGGCGACTTGGAGCCCGCCGGAGCTATGAAGCCACATGAGCCAAATCATTGGCGCCACAGTGGTCAACTGTTTTAATCAGCTAGTTCGCTTTAGCCCTCGCCATCTTCTGAGCCATGAAAAACAGCAGCCGCCGGTCGCTCTCATTCGCACGGCCCAGCAAGCGGCAGAACTTGGCCAGCACGCGGGCATTCTTCCCGGAACTGCCCCACTCGTTGCCTGAGGTTTTCCCACGGAGTGGAAGGTTCGCGAGCTTGGGGGGTTCTTCCCCATCGTAGAAGAGTTGATAAACCGGGACTTCCAGAGCGCGAGCGAACTTCTCCAGGGTCTCGACGGCAGGGACGGTGTGCCCGTTTTCAACACGGGAAATGTAGCAACGAAGCAGTCCCGTCCTTTTTTCAATTTCGCCTTGTGATAATTTTTTCTGTTCACGCAATGCACGTAAGCGATCGCCGATAATCATGTTTGTAAGAGCCTCCATTTGAAAAAACAAATCTGGGGACCGGGGCGAATAAAGTATACCTCAGACACCGTTGGCGTCACGAAAATTTTCATGTGTCTCGGGAAAAAATAGATTCGCCCCTGCCCGCCGGAGCCGTACTTGACAGGTAACTATATGGTTGCATAAACCATTTCCGTTGGATCTCGTTTTCAAAGCGCTGGCTAATCCGAGCCGCGGGCATTTGCTTGACCGGCTTCACGACCGCAATGGACTGACGTTCCATGACAGATGCTGTCTACGTGACCTATCTCGCCTAGGCACCCTTTGCCCATGTTCGACGTGTCGAAGTGAACTGCATTCTGCTGGAGATTGAATTCCGAAAAACTTAACACGGAGGGCACAAAGAATCACAGAGGATCACAGAGAAATCGGTTTTGCACTTTCCGTCATCCTTTTCCGTGCTTCTCTAGCTGGGCCTCAGTGATGTCTTTCGCTTTTCTCGATGTTCTGCGAGTTCAATTCCGGCCTTCAATGCACTTCCGCGGCCGTTTGAGTTGCCGGTCCCTCGCCGACGATTTCGAGCGTGACGTCCGCGTCCTTAGCGCCGTCATAGTGAACCTGTTTTCCAAAATGGGTGACGACGCTGCCCGGAGGCAGAGGGAATGTGCTGTCCGGATCGTATTTCGTGCCCGTGCCTACCCACCAGGTTCCCGAAATCACGGTGATGTACCGATCGTTCGGATGGAAGTGCGGATGGCTCATATGATGCGCGGTCCATCGCGTGAGGACGACGTACATTCCCGGCTTGGATGGGTCACCGGCCAGGACTGCCGAGTCTGACCCGTTCGGCGCATGAATCCAGTTGATCTGGTCCGGCAACTTGTAAGATATCGCGGCAGGGTTGAGATCGGGGACCGGGGCCCTGGCCGATCCTACCGTTACGGCCATTGCGATTGCCAGCGCGACGAGCCAATAATATCGCCGCAGCCAAGAAGTGAGCATGCTTTCCTCCTGCATTTGGGGTGGGCGCCGGGTCTCCCGGCAAACCCGCAGGGCCTCATAGTAGCA
>Ga0137409_10004806_pt1 | contig 14158 bp, 16 predicted proteins | sample CZODoug1_16funga_FD_122059 | JGI IMG/M metagenome (GOLD analysis project Ga0137409, IMG submission 122059) | Vadose zone soil fungal communities from Angelo Coast Range Reserve, California, USA - CZODoug1_16fungal (Hybrid Assembly) | ecosystem: Environmental > Terrestrial > Soil > Vadose zone... | reverse complement strand
TTCAACGAGGCCGTCTCGTTCCAAATTCCGGTGGAGACCCAAGCCGAGATCGAGCGCCTGACCAATGCGCTCTCGGCGGTTCCCGAGGCCGAGCAATGCGGCTGGGTTAAAGATCGCTACGGCCTGTCCTGGCAGATCGTGCCGCGCAAGCTTCCGACCCTACTTGGTGATGCCAATCCGGCCCGCGCCAAGCGTGCCTTTGAGTCAATGATGCAGATGAAGCGCATCGACATCGCTGCTCTCGAACGGGCTGCCGACGACCTGGTTTGATCCGCCTGAACCTGCTTGAGGAGAATCGGGAGTCCATACACGGTCTACTAGAGGGCTCCAGGCAAAGGAACGGGATAGGTGACGAACCGCTCGCTCAATAGAGTTCAAATCGGGCAGCTGGTTCGTCGGCATGTGCGTGAACAACTTTATGATGAATCTGGTATGAGCACGCACGGCGTCGCGATTTATATACTGTCAGATCCACGTTCCCTTCGGGATGTGCGCTATGTGGGGCAGACGAGTTCCCCAGCACGTCGCTTTCTCCAGCACCTGAAAACGGCGAGGCTGTGGCTTCCCGACGACGTTCCATGGTGGGTGCAGTCTCCCAAACTGCGGCCGCTGTACAACTGGATCAGAGAGCTTTACACCGATGAATATCGATTGCCGGTCATGGTGGTCAGCGCGTGGGCTGACTCGGTGAGAGAGGCGAGAGTCGCCGAGCGTGCGCTGATTGTCGAATGTCCACGGGAACGTCGTCGGCTGCTCAACGTTGAAATGGAGATCCTCGGCCGCCAAATTCCGCTGGTGTAGCTGCGCCGCTGTCCGCCCCATTGCCCATATTCATACCACCCGCCAAAGCCATTAGAAAGCCGGCGGAGGCGCGCTGCGCAACTCCCGCGTGTTCTCGCTCGAGCCGCGATATCATGTGATAACCCATCACCGACCGAACTACCGGGAGTTCGAATTGTGTTGCCGAATCAGGGGCTACCCGTCGTAGGACCGTGTTGGGGCACGGTACGACAGGCATCGCTTCTGGAACTCATCGACGTCGCGGCCCGTTACGGATTTCCCACCATCACCGCTACGCCGCACATTGTCGATGGCGACGCGTAGGGCGTCGGCAAGGAAGAGCGTGAGGGGTTGCTCCATTGTCGCCCACCGCGCTACATGGTAAAGGATTCATATGGATGAAGTTAGTCAAGCAGTCCCGACTCCAGTGCCAGCAGCTAGCGTACTGCTGGTGCGCGACGCGCCGCTCGAAGTACTGCTCGTACGCCGGGGCGCGAGTGCCGTATTCTCCTCCGCGTTGGTGTTTCCGGGCGGGGTCGTGGATTCGCACGACGCCAGCGAGGAATGGCTGCCACACGTCACGGGTGCAGAATTATTGGAAACCGCGGAGCGCTCCTTTCGCATAGCGGCCTGTCGCGAGTTGTTCGAGGAAGCGGATGTGCTCTTTTGCGATGGCGCGGTTTCAGTGGCGGGCTCAGAGCAGCGCAGTTATTTTGAACGAATCAGAGGCGCCGGAGCGCGTATTCCGCTTGACAGCGTGATCCCATTTGGTCATTGGATCACGCCCGAGGGAGCCGACAAACGCTTTGATACCCATTTCTATGTGTGCCGTGCCCCGGATGGCGCCGTCGCCAAATCCGACGGGCGAGAGATCGTCATGGCGGAATGGATCAAGCCGCAGGAAATCATTGCATCCGCGCAGCGCGGCGAGCGTGCGCTCATGTTCCCGACACTGTTGAACTTGATGCGGTTGGCGGAGAGCGCCGATGTGGAGTCGGCCTTGGCCGCGGCCGCGCGCCGCCCCAACTTTACCGTTCTGCCACGCGTCGAGCGGCGCGGTGAATCGAAATTCATCGTGATACCGGCGATGGCGGGCTACGGTGTAATGGAGCAAAAGTTTCGCGACTAGAATGGCGCCCGCTGTCCAAGGATTCTTCGGGAATGGCGGCGGCAGAGCCTACATAGCACGCATCTTAGGAAAGGGGACTACCTGCGCGTCAGTGCGCTTGGCGCCCGACGACGCGGAAGGCGCGATTAGCTTCGAGGCGCGTACGCCCGGCGCCTGGGGCAACCGGCTCGGCGTGCGGATAATGCGCGGAACACGGGCAGGAATTCGCGTCAGCATCTATGAAATGAGACTGGATCGCTCGGAAGGGGGTGAACTCGGCCAGCCGCTTGAAGACTTCGACAACCTCGCGCTGGACACACAGGGCCCCAATTTCGCGCTGCAGGTTATCAACGAAAACTCCAGATGGGTGAGCTGTTCGACTATGAACCTGCGCTACGCTTCCTCGCCCAAAACCATCTTAGCGGTACTCGTAGGCGGAACCGACGGTGCCCCGCTCGACGCGGCCGACTATTGCGGTGAGCCTTCCTCTCTGCCGGAACAAGGAACCGGGCTGTCCGGTCTAGCGAATCTAGACGACGTCGCACTCCTGTGCGTTCCCGATCATGTCCACCCCGGGATGCGTGCAGAGGACCGGGAGAAGATCGCCAAGGAGACGGTGGCCCAGTGCGAGCGCCTCCAAGACCGCTTCGCTTTGTTGAGCGTGGAAGGCGGCCAAAGCGATCTCGCGGCGATCCGACCTATAGTCGATACCGCTTTCGCGGCACTCTACCACCCCTGGATTTGTGTTGAAGAGCCCACGCTCAAACGCGATATCTGGATTCCTTCGATGGGTGACGTCGCGGGTATCTTCGCTAGATGCGACCTGGTTCAGGGCGTCCACCGCTCCCCCGCGGACCAAGAAGTCCGAGGCCTTAGTCGTGAGGGCGAACGTGGGTCAGTGGAATTCAGCTTAACCGCAGACGACTTGGACACATTGGAACGCCTGGGCGTGAACGCGATTTGTGATTTGGGGAAAGCGCGTGGTGTCCGCGTGACAAGCGCCCTGACAATGAGCATCGACGCCCAGCAGCGATCGATCGGAGCGCGGCGCTTTGTTTCCTTCATGCAGGATTCCATTCTGCGAGGCACTCGCTGGGCGGAATTCGAGATCAACGACGAACGGCTGTGGGCAAGCATCGCGGACCAAATCCAAACCTTCCTCAAGTCGCTCTGGGAGTCAGGCGCACTCTTGGGCAGCGAGCCGGCGGAAGCATTCTTCGTGAGGTGTGACCGCAGCACCATGACACAAGTCGACATTGACAACGGCCGGGTCATTATTCTTATCGGCCTATCCTTGGCGGAACCTGGCGCTGTTGTCACGCGTGCCATTACCATTCAGACCACACGGCCAGGGATGAAATGAGATAGGGTGCGGGAAAAATCTGCTATGAGTACTTGCATCAGGGCCAGTACCTATGTAGACTTGCAACTATGGGTACAGATCGCAGTGTGAGGATGTCCCTCCAGACGTTGCGCGTGCTGCAGGCGTTCCTGGAAAACCCGACGGATCAGCTGTCGGGTGCGGATGTCCACCAGCGATGTGGTATCGCGTCAGGCACGTTGTATCCCATTCTCCTTCGGCTCGAGTCGGCAGGTTGGTTTGTCAGTCGATGGGAGTCCATTGATCCCTCCACGGCGGGTCGGCCCCGGCGCCGCCTGTATCGACTGACCTCAACGGGCCTCAAACGAGCCAGCGAAGTCTTTGCAAGCTTCAACAGAGGGGTCCTCACATGAGCGAGCGCAAGGTGAACCCGGGGCTACGCGCGGCAGCGTCCTCCGATGGCTTGCAGGCATGGCCGGAAGCGCTTACCCATTGGTTGATCCATCACGCGGCACGCAGGGCGCCGCCAGATCTGTCGGAGCGGTTGGAGGAGGAGTGGCGAGCAGATTTGGCGGTCCGGTCTTCAACCAGTTCGTGTTTGCGATTCGCGCTTGGGTGCTGCTGGGCGACGAGAGTGATTGCCCGCGAGCACAGCCCAGCGAGTATTCCGCTAGCCAGTGCCGCCATGGGGCCGAAGGTCGCACTCGGCTATGTGCGCGACGAGTCCGGAATTTTCGCGCGCCGCTCAATCACGTTTTTCTTGGTCGTCGGCCTTCACATTGCGCTGTTTTACGGGCTAATGACCGGTCTTGCCTTCCGAATTATCAAAGTGATGCCAACATCATTCCAGACCCGCCTTGTACAGCCGCCGCAGGAGCGTACATTGCCGCCTATACCTCCGCCGCAATTGACGAAGTCGAGAATCGAGATTCCACCTCCTTATTTTCCACCTGTGGAGGGCCCTATCGAGAACGGGGGCATCGTAGCGGAACCGCACAGCACTCCGTCATTTCGGCCCGAAATGCCGCCGGCAATACCTCCTCACGAAGTGATCCGGGTGCAGGGAGGGCCGGGAAGTGGATTTCCGAATACCGATGACTACTATCCGTCGATCGCGAAGCGCATGGAGGAGCAGGGCGTCACCACGATTCGTGTTTGCGTAGGTGCCAACGGGCGCCTGATCTCTGATCCGACGATAGCCCAGACCTCCGGCAGCCCACGACTCGATGACGGTGCGCTGCTGCTGGCGAAGGCTGGCTCTGGGCACTACCGGGCGGCGACTGAAGATGGCCGAGCGGTGAATTCGTGTTACTCGTTCCGTGTTCGGTTCGCGCTCCGGACGGGCCGATGAGGCTCGCGCAAAGTTGAGCGATCAGAGTGCCGATGCAAAGGGATTGTGAGGTTCAATCAGGACGGATCGAGCCGCTACAACCCTTCATAGGGACCGCCGAACGTGATCCCGATGCCGATGAGTCCCGCAGCGGTCGCCTCGCGTCCCGGCCGCGCCAATTCGCTCGCCAGCGCCAACGCGTTGGGAAGCACGCCGCCCAGACCCAGCCCAATGAGAAATCGCAAACAAATGAGCTGCGGCAAAGTCGTGGCGAGCGCCGCCAGCAGCGACAGGATCCCATACGCCGAGCAACCGCCGGTGATCAGACGCTTTCGGCCAAACCGGTCACCGACCGGCCCGATCAACGCCGCGCCGAACAACACCCCGAGCAGGCTGGCGCTGAGTAAGGGGCCGGCCTCGGCCTTGCTGATTCCCAACGCCTTGACGATGGCCGGCGCCGCGAAATTCGCGGCCTGCAGGTCATAGCCCTCCGATACGAGCGCCAGCATCAACGCGAGTGTCGATAACCAAGGTCGCTGTGTGGCCATTCCCCTCCCCGCTGTGAACCCCTCGACGGGGCTTTTCTGCGACCTAGGCCTGGAGGCATTTTACTGGTTGCGAAGAGCGGCCCTCGCGCAGGGCAGGAAAAGTAGGATTATACTGTCACGATGATTCGCACCGAATTCGAACAATGGCTGCGGGACCTTTACGAAGCTCGACTCTCCAACGATGTTGAGCGATGCATGCGGTTTTTTACTGCTCAGTCAACATTCCGGCTGGCCGGTTCTGCCAATGCGAGCTCGATTGCGCGCGCAAGCGATACGCTTTCGGCGATACGCGATCAAGTGACGGAACTCATTCGCGTGTGGACGTGGAAGAAAATCGATACCTACAATCTGGTAATCGATGGCGACACGGCTGCCGTGCGTTACCAGCTCACCGCCGTTTTCAATCCGTCGGGCGAATTGATCACCACGGAAATTGTCGATGTGGTCAAAGTGAGCGCGCACAAGGTAGTTGAGTTTCATCAATTCGTGGATACGGCCGCCATCGAGCGGCTCGTTGCCCGGGCTCACGCTACAGAGTAGACCGCCCTGCCAATTACGACGACTCAGAGCCCGCCTCGCGAGTGCGCCACTGGAGATTGTGGTGGTGCGCGAGTGACCCATTGCTACCAGCCGATCACTCGTCGATACGTACTGCGAGGCGCTGCCTCGTTGCTCGCTAACTTGGCACTGCCGGCAGCGGTGACCGCCGCGGACTCCGATTGGAGGAATCCAGAAGTCCAATACGGACAGGACACTCTACCTGCTGGCATCAGATCTCGGTTTGTCGATAACAATAACGGTGTGCGGATGCACTTGCTGGAGGCGGGCTTCGAAAACCGTGGACGGCCGTGTGTGGTCTTGCTGCACGGATTTCCGGAGCTCGCTTATACGTGGAGAAATCAATTGCTGCCATTAGCACGGGCCGGTTTTCATGTCGTCGCGCCGGACTTGCGCGGGTGTGGCCGGAGCGTAGTTGATCCGGTGCATTTTGACGATGACGTCCTGCCGTACTCGCTGTTGAATCGCGTGAGTGACGTGCTCGGGCTGGCGCGAGCGTTGGGGTATCGCAAGGTCGCGGCAGTGGTCGGCCACGATTGGGGCGGTCCGACGGCGGCATGGTGTGCCGTCCTGCGGCCGGATGTGTTTCAATCAGCCGTGCTCTTGAGTACCCCGTTCGCTGGAACCGCCGAGTTACCGTTCGATACTGCGAATCAGTCGCGAATCAAACCGGAAGTTGATATCGAGGAGAAGCTGGCGGCGCTTCCAAAGCCGCGCAAGCATTACCAATGGTATTCGGCCACCCGAGGTGCCAACGAAGAGATGTGGCAGGCGCCGCAGGGCGTGCATGACTTACTGCGGGCGCTGTTCTACTACAAGAGTGCGGATTGGACCGGAAATCAGCCGTTTCCGCTGAAGGCCTGGACGGCGGCCGAGCTCGCCAAGATGCCGGCCTATTACATCATGGATCTCAACAGGGGAATTGCAGAGACGGTGGCGGAGCAGATGCCGAGCCCGGAGTACGTTGCTGCTTGTCGTTGGATGACTGAGGCGAATTTGCAGGTCTGCGCCTCTGAATATGGGCGGACGGGATTCCAAGGGGGATTGAACCTTTATCGAATCTTTGACGTGGCAGGCGACCTCCATGTCTTTGCCGGGCGTACGCTGGATGTACCGTCGTGTTACATCGCCGGCGCGCGCGAATGGGGGGTGTATCAGACCCCGGGGGCGTTTGCAGCCATGCAGCATGGGGCGTGTACCAAGCTCCTGGGGGTGCACCTGGTAAAGGGAGCCGGGCATTCGGTGGCGGAGGAGCAGCCGGAGGAGGTGAATCGACTGTTGATTGAATTCCTTCAAAAAGCCAAGACCGTTACTTGATGCTAGGCGGGTGGGCAGGTTGATCCGGGCTCATTCGGTAGTTGAAAGCGATAGAGGGAAAAAACCGGGTACGCGGAGGGCGCTCGCGCACGGGTGTCGGAAAATCCCGCCTTCAATAGAAGCCTTCCGCTGCCGGATCGGTGAGCACCTAGAGCTCCGTCCAACCGTGCTGGTGCGCGAATCGAAAGACATGCTGGCATGCCCGGCGGCAGGGCTGTTCGTGCTGGCGGTTGTGGGATTGATTCAGGGAGAGAAGCTGTGAATGATTCCGAGCAGATTTCGCTGTTGACGGAGATCCGTGATCTGCAGCGGCAGCAGGTGGGGCTCACCCAGCAGACAATCAAAAATCAGGAGACGGCGCTCAGCAACCAGCAAAAGGCGATCGATCGGCAAATTTCGAATCAGGAAATTCTCATCAAGGCGAGAAAATGGACTCGGATCTTGCTGGGACTGCTGGTTGTGGCGGCGTTTCTGTATCTGCTGCAGCCGATCCTGTTCTTGCTATTTGCGCACCCAGGTTGAACGTTGGGGGGCAGGCCACGCATTCTTGCGCCCTGCGACCACCAGCTACCTTGCGGTCGATGATCCCGCGGATTGAGCGACCGTGTGTCGAGACACGCCGATCGTGCGTAGCGGAAGGGCCTTGGTTCGTACGGTTTCTTGGACGGTTGTTCTCCCTGAAACAGCACACCGATTATTTTTGTAAGGTCGCGACCAATTTTCTGGCAATGCTCTTTGAGTTCCTTCTCTCGCACAGTTTGGCTGAACGTAGTGTTTAACACCGGAGGCCTCCCTTCGTTAATGTTTGCGCCGCTCCCACAATAGGCAGCGACCGTTACCAGGTGCAGGGAATTATATCCTCGATCTTGACCTCACATGTCAGCATCGACAGACCAACAAGCGCGCTGATTGTGCGTGATCGATTAGTGGTTAGTCGACCGTGGTAACTTCAATCCACCTCGACAATCCCCTGATAGCCCAGATTGCCGGCGGCGTATGCGCGAAACGATATTGTGGCAAGATCCGTTAGGGGACTTCAAACTGGCGAGGACACTAAGTGTTACTACTTCCAAAAGGAGACAATGGATCATGAACAGGCGTTTGTTTCTCGTCACCTCTGCGACAATGCTGATAAGCATCGCCGTTAGCGACGCGCATGCACAAAACGTCGGGAAGCAGGTGATCTCGTCGCCGAACGCGCCAGAGGCGATCGGCCCCTATTCCCAGGCGATCAAATCTGGCAAGACCGTCTATCTCTCAGGACAAATCGCGATCGATCCAAAGACCAAACAACTGATGGCAGATGCCTCTATCGAAGACCAGACGCGGCTTGTGCTGGAGAATCTCAAGGCCGTGCTTGCGGCAGACGGGCTGACCCTGGATAGCATCGTTTCGGCGACCGTCTTCTTGACCGATCTGACGAATTTCGCAAAGATGAACGAGGTGTACGCCACGTATTTCAAGAATGCGCCGCCGGCACGCGCGACTGTTGAAGTCGCGCACCTTCCACGAAGTGCCAAGATCGAGATTTCCGCAATCGCGGTTCATCCCTGACGATGAGCTGGCCTTCGCCCAACCTTTGGGCGCCACGGCCGAACTAAGGATGCGCAATGAGTTCCTTTTGTCATCGCTGTGGTATGCGGAATGGACTACCACTTGGGGGCACCTTTCGCGGGCGAAGAGATTCGGGAGTTTCTGTAGGAAAGTGAAATTGCCTCTCATCGTCGTCGATCGGTCCTGCCAAACGAGGAACTGTGTTGCGATTGGTGAGTGAGCTGTCGGTGTCGATGCACGAGGCGAATGTGGTGCGTTTGTTGCGAATCATCGGCGTCTCCGGGTGGTTGCTTTCTTGCCGGGAGTTTTCTCGTGGGCCTTCGCCGGCCGAACTCCTTGCTTGGTGCGCTTTGGTCGGTACCTTTGCGGTATGGACGCCGCAACGGGGCCGCGCGTCCAGGCTCTGGTGGAAGCGCGACTCCGGGAGGCGAGCCGGGCTCGCGCGCCTGACTCGCCGTGCCGGGTGAGGGAACGGATAGCCCGAACAGCCCGGCCAGATGGAGAAGCTACCGCACGTTGAGCCTTCCGTCTGTGCGGAAGCCGTGGCTGTGATTTCGTCCCCGTCGGCCTTTGCGTTGGTGCCGTTAGCGCAGCGAGGTCAGCCTCAAGGGCGACGATCCGTTTGGTTTGTGCGTCGCGGGTGGCCTGTTCCTTTTTGAGAAGGCCTGTTCCTTTTTGAGAAGGGTCGTCAGGTCTCGTCGTTGGCCTTCGAGGACGGCGTGCCGTCGTTCGCGGTCTAGCAGTCGGGATTCGAGTTCGCTTTCGCGAAGACTGAGGAAGTGGGAGCGGATCTCAAGGCTCTGTTTGTCGGTGGCGAGGGCGCGGGAGGTGGTGTGTTGTTCTTGGGCCGCACGGCGCCGCTTCCAGCCGAACTCGTTGTTGGTGAGGCTGTCGGGCGCGAAGTCCAGGGGCGCTACCCAGCCCTTGTGCTGCGAAGCTAGCGGGTTGTTGCCGAAGGCCAGCGGGGAATAAAATCCTGCCGCGAACGCTGACCGATTAAAGCCGCCCGCGCGGTAACCCTGCGACCAGGTGTAGTAAAGCAGAGCATCCTCGGTGACCTTCCAGCTGAGATTCGCGCGGCTCCTGAAGCCGGAGAAGGTCCGGTCAAGGCCTTCTGCATACCGGGCCCCACCCCGTGTGCGGTAACGCCGGGCAGGTACTTCGCGAAGTCATCAAAGGTCGTAGCGTTGAGCTTGGCGAGCGTCGCCCCGGTCAGCACTTGAATGGTCATCGGTACGTTCTGGCGGTTCTCCTCGCGGCGGTTGGCGGTAACAATCACCTCTTGCAATTCGTCTCCGGAGGGGATCCTCGTCGTAGTCTCCCGTGGCGGCCCAACCACGGCGGCAAGGATGCGGATGCTGCGCGGTGTGAGGTACTCGAACTTGAGTTCGGTACCCTCGAGCATTCGAGCGAGGGCTTCATCGGCGCTCAGTCCCGCAGAAACCGCGTGGCATCTCTGGTCACGCACGACACCGGAGACGTACACGAGCTGCAGGCCGGACTGGCGGGCGAACGCTTCGAGCGCCTGTGCGAGAGGCTGCGCGGGGATGTCGGCGGTGAGCGGCGCGGGTTCAACGGCCCGGGCTAGCGTCGCCGGAGCATCCAAGAGTGCCGCAGGTGTGCAGATCGAGAGCGCTCGGAGCACCCCAGACACCACCGTCGCGATGCGCGCTGATTGGTGACGCGATCGAGCTTCCATGTGCTTCCCATCCAGGCATCTTGGGTGCCCTGATCCGGAGCATAGCGCAGGGCGCTAGAGATGGGTGCAGGCGCCGCTACGCCTGGTCTCACCACACGCGAATCCGCGTCTCCGTCACCTCGACCCGCACACCCTTGAGGCTGCGCAGAAAGGCAATGAATGCCTCGGTGTCGTCGGTGGCAAAGACCCCGCTGATTTGTAGACTCCGTAGCGCAGGTGTCGCGATCTCAATCGGTTTGGCAGTGTAGCGATTGTATTCGGCCGCGACTCGCTCCAGCGGTTCGTGGTCAAACACTATTTCCCGACGCAACCAGGCCGTGGTGCGCTCCGCGTCGACTGCAACGGGGGTGGCCGGCCATTCTCCCTCCGCCACTCTTATCTGCTGGTCGGCGCTGAGTTGAACAAATCGCGGAGGGTGGTTTTGGCCCGAATTCGCGCCGAGTCTTCCCAAAATCGGGGAAGGCCCGACGGCGACCCGCCCCTCAACCACCGTGACCACGGTCGAGTCATGCTGCAGTCGCACATCGAATTTCGTGCCGAGGTCGACGACTTCAGCCAATCCGGCGATCACCCGAAATGGGCGATCGGGCTCATGGGCGACTCCGAAGTCTGCCTGGCCGGAGGTGAGCATGACGAGCCGTTCGTTCTTGCCGTAACGGATAGTGACCGCACTGTCCGTATTGAGGTGCAGTATCGAATTATCCACCAACCGACGACTCAGCTGTTCTCCATGACGGGTCTCAAAATGCAGTGCCGTAGTGCCGCTGGGAACCGACGGATGCCCTGTGGGCGTAACGTTCCACGGCAGGAACCAGCCAAGACTCAACACACCGCACGCAACCATCGTCACCGCGGCGATGAGCCAGGGGCCAGAGGTTTCCCCCCTAAAAGCGGCGGCCACGCGCAGCCAAAGGGTTCGAGCCGGCGCGTCTTCCTCAGCCCGTGCGCGTGCCAGAATCGCGTCGAGGGCGTACTCGGGATCCGCGCGGGCCGCCCGCAGATCGCGCGCGACCGCCGACACCCCAAGGAACTCCTCGACATGAACCGGAGAGGCCTTGAGCCACGCGCTGAGGGCCGCGGCTTCTTGCGTATCCAGCGGTCCCTCATCGCTCGCGACCAGCCACTCGCCGGCCTGTTCGGCGATCGCGGCACGGACCTGTTCTTCGTTGGAGATCATAGATTCAACCTAGCCGCGCCATGCGGCGTCGACAATGGCCCAGCGCCTGCGCCACGTACTTCTTTGCCATCTGTGGGGAGACTCCAAGGTGCATCGCGATCTCCCGGAACGAGAGTCCCTGCGTGAACCGCAGCTCCACTGCGGCGCGGCATTTTGGGCGGAGTTGTTGCAGCACGACCCCGAGCCGGGCGACCCGCTGTCTCGCATCGAGGTCCCCGTCGAACTGTGGCAGGGTCTCGAGCTGCTCATGCGCGGGAGCCTCGTCGATGTCGATGCCGCTCGCCTGCCGACGGTCGAGTGCCGCGTGCTCCTTCACGAGATTATTGGCCACGGTATAGAGGTGTGGACAGGATTGCGGATTGCCTCCTGGTCGCCTATCCGAAGCATCCGTACGTACACCTCCTGTGCCAGATCCGCTGCATCGGCCTTGCTTCGGATGCGCCGCTGGAAGAACGTCTGCAGCGCGCCGCGGTGCTCGGCAAACAGCCGCTCGACCAAGGATGGTTTTGGCTCAGCCGCGGCCATGGTGACACATGGAATTCCCTCTCATCTTGTATATGAGTCCCCCAGGTCCGAAATGGCAACCTAAACTTTCGCAGCACCTTCGCCGGACTCCACGCCGACCGATCATGACACCCGTCATTCAAAATTTAGGGGTGTCCAATTCGTGCCCTGAGGACTCGTTATCAAGTGACACAACAATTCAATGTCAATTTAATAGTGGAGACACAACATGAAACGTCGTGATTTTGTCAAAACGGTTGGAATTGGATCAGCATCGTTAGTGACCCTCTCAACGCTGCCTGGCGCATTGGTCAACCCCGCGCTGGCGAGCCCATCACTCGACGGGCAACCCGCCGCCAAGTTCACAATCCTGCTGGCGGGCCTCTATAAACCCGTGGTGAAATGCCCCGACCTTGGACTGACCACAGTGAACGTTTGTGATGGCACGTACCGCACCATCAGGACCTACCCCGTCAGCGGGCTGCCACTCGATGACGAAGACCATGAGGGCAGTGGCCCGAGCGATCCCCACCAGCGGTCGCCGATTGGCAGATTTTACTTCGGTAGCAAGTATTGCGCCTACGATCTTCCGGGCGGCACGATCGCGATGCAATTCACGGGCAACACTTTGGTGCCTGTCCCCGACGGGCGGGGGGGACGTTTGGGGTAGGAACCATCGATTGCAGCATCGTGGAAGCGACAGGGGTTTATCAGTCGTTTGTCGGAGGTCATAACACGATGGTGGATATAGGTCACACCCTAGCTGATGGCTCGTTAATCGACGACTGCTTCTGTAACATCAGCCGCCCATAGTAAAGAGAGGTCGAAACAATGCCCTGAGTGCGCTTCGTGAACACCGCGATCGGCATATAGGTCATTTGCACGCGTTAGGAAAATGCAGCACGGGTCTCACCACTCGTGCTGCTCGGCGCCTGATGGCAGCCGGCGTGAACGCCTTTCTGACAATTCGTCACGCGGAAATCGTCGCGGCCCAAGTGCGCTCGCTCAATGGCGGCACTGTGCTGATGGAAGACTCGGTGGCGCGGGAACTTCCTTTTGGCTCCCGCGAAATCGTGGCGGCAGTCAACGGCGGCGGTGTCACCCTGCGCCGCTCCCGGCTGGAACGGTTCACGGAGATCGACGCCAAAGAAACGCCGGTGCTGGTCGAGGACTGTCTCCTCGAAGGCTTTTTCATCGACGGCCTCGACATCAAAGGCACCAACGTTCCGCTGGTGGTGCGCACCACGACGCTGCGTTTCGCGTCGCCGACGAACAGCAACGCCGACGCGCTCGATTTTGGACCGGGTCCCGCGACAGTGGAGCGTTGTTTGATCCACGATTTTCCGGACAAGTGCGTGTCGATCGGCGGCGCCAACGGCACGACTGTCCGCGACTCGCTCATCTACCGATGCGGAATCGGCATCTCCGCTTATGCCTCGTCCGATGTCGTGCTGATGAACAACACCATCACGGAATCTGATCGAGGCATCTTGTTCCGCGACAACCCGACGCCGGCTTTTGGTGTAGCCACGAATCTGATCGTGTGGGGTAACACGCACAATGTCGTCATCACCAACACTTCGGCGCTCGCCATGGGGTTCAGCGATCTGGAGGGAACGAATTATCCGGGCAGTGGAAACATTTCTGCCGACCCGCTCTTCATGAATGCCGTGGCTCACGATTATCGGCTGGCCGCCGGTTCCCCGGCTCGCGGCTCCGGCGCGGGCGGCGAGGACATGGGCGCGCCGTTTCTCGTCGGCGGGATTCCCTCGCAGCCGTTGCGGCTCGCGGCGCTCACGCCTTCGACGAATTATATTCTGCTCACCTGGATTGACGATGCCGACAACGACGCAGGCGCGCTCGTGCAACGCTCCACCAACGGCTCGCAATGGCAGGCCATCGGCACCGCCGCCGCCAACGCGACGAGCTTCAGTGATTTCACCGCGCAACTTGACCAGCCTTACTACTACCGGGTGCGCGCCACCAACGGCGCCGGTGTTTCCGCCTTTTCAAATCCGTCGCGCTCGGTGCTGGTCGGACCAGCCAGTTCTGTCGGTGGCCCTTTGACGGGCAACACAACCTGGTCGGGCACCGTTTCCGTCACGAGTGCCGTGACGGTTCCAAATCCGTTCACGCTCACCATCAGCCCCGGCACCATCGTGTTTCTCACCAACAACGTCGGCATCACGGCCACGGGCGGCGGCCATATCGAAGTGAACGGCACGCGGGATCAACCGGTGACCTTCGACCGCATGAACACCA
>Ga0137409_10004804_pt1 | contig 14160 bp, 14 predicted proteins | sample CZODoug1_16funga_FD_122059 | JGI IMG/M metagenome (GOLD analysis project Ga0137409, IMG submission 122059) | Vadose zone soil fungal communities from Angelo Coast Range Reserve, California, USA - CZODoug1_16fungal (Hybrid Assembly) | ecosystem: Environmental > Terrestrial > Soil > Vadose zone... | reverse complement strand
GAATCCTTCGGCATGATCCTGCTCTCCATCGTTGGCGGGCAGCCGCGCGAACTGGGCTTGATCGCGATGATCAAGCTGTTCATCGAGCACCGCATCGATGTGATCCGGCGCCGCACGATTTTCGAGCTGAAGAAAGCCGAACAGCGCGAGCACATTTTGCTCGGCTACCAGATCGCCTTGGATCATCTCGACAACGTGATCCGCATCATCCGCGGTTCTTCCAGCCGCGTGGACGCCAAGGAAAACTTGTTCAAGTATTTCAGCGAGCAGGACGTCACCATCACGGAAAACGGGAAGTCCAGGAAAATCGAGGGCGTGAAACTGGATGGCCGAAAGTACCGCGCGCAGGGAGCGCCGGAAATCGAGGCGGCTGGCCGTGGAAGCGCGCTCGGCCTCAGTTACGCGCAGATCGACGCCATCCTCGAATTACAACTGCACCGGCTGACGCAGCTCTCCATCGACGAAATTCTCAAGGAATTGAAGTCCATTCGCGAATTGATCGCCGAGTTGCGCGAGATTCTGGCGAGCGACAAGAAACTCAAGCAGGTCATTGTCGCCGAGCTGCGCGAAGTACACAAAGCGTACGGAGACGATCGCCGCACGCAGATCGTCGATAAGGTCGATGAGATCAAGCTCGAAGACTTGATCGCCGATACGGAGATGCTGATCACCGTCAGCCATGCGGGGTACATCAAGCGCACGGCGGCGGATACGTATAGACATCAGTCGCGCGGCGGCAAGGGGCGCATCGGGGCGAAGACGAAGGAAGAAGATTTCGTCGAGTATCTCTTTATCGCTTCGGCGCACAGCTACATCTTGCTGTTCACATCGAAGGGCCGAGTCTACTGGCTGAAGGTGTACGAGTTGCCGGAGGCCGCGGCGGCCACGCGAGGCAAGGCGATTTCCAGCTTGGTTAAATTCCAGGAAGACGAAAAGCTTACCGCGCTGGTCGCGGCGCGTAATTTGGAGGAAGCGGACAAGTTCGTCTTCATGGCCACGAAGAGCGGTACCGTGAAAAAGTCGGCGCTTACGGAATTCTCCAACCCGCGCTCGACCGGCATCATCGCCGTCACCCTGGACGGCAAGGACGAGCTCATCGGCGCGAAGCTCACCGACGGCAAGAAAATGATTTTCCTGGCCAGCCACGAAGGCCAGGCGATCCTCTTCCGCGAGACGGAGGTGCGGCCGATGGGGCGCAACGCCGGCGGCGTAAACGGGATGGACCTCGATAAGGACGACTACGTCGTGAGCATGGACGCGGTGCAGCCGGACTTCCAGATCATCGCCAAGGAACACCAGACCACCACGCAGAATCTCGAGGAACTCGAGAACGAGCAGATCAAGGACTCGCTGGTGACGCTGATGCTTACCGTGGCCGAGAAAGGCTTCGGCAAGCGCACGCCGCTCGCGGAGTACCGCATCACGTCGCGCGGCGGCAAGGGCGTGGTCAATATGAAGACGACGGACCGCAACGGGTACGTCGTGGCCACGCTGCAAGTGACCGAAGAGTCCGACGTGATGATTATCACGCATAACGGCAAGGTCATCCGCGTTCACGCGAACGAGATTCGCGAGGCGGGACGCTCGACGCAGGGCGTGCGTTTGCTAAGGCTCGATGACGACGACTCCGTCGCCGCCGCCGCAGTGCTTCAGGAAGAGAACGAGGAAGAGAAGAAGTAAATCCGCAACCCGGAAAATAGTTTGGGGCACGATGATTCGTGCCCCTTTTCTGTTTCGGCCTGCGTTACACTACTTTCCCATGAACATTACACGCCGAATCTTTGCGTTTTCTCTTCTTATTGCTCCGCTCATTTTTTCGTTTGGCGGCGGATCAGCCGGTAAACCCGCTGCAAATCGCAAGTATCTGGTTTTCGTCGGGACCTACACGAACAAGACGGAGAGTAAAGGAATTTACGCGTACGAGTTTGATGCGGACACCGGGAAGCTAACGCCAAAGGGCGTCGCGGCGGAGACGCCGGACCCATCGTGGGTGGCGGTGCACCCCAGCGGAAAGTATTTGTATGCCGCGAACGAAGCAGGCAAGGCGAGCGCGGTGAGCGCTTTTGCGGTTGATGCGAACAGCGGGAAGCTTACGCTGCTGAATCAGATTCCCTCGTTCGGGGAGGATCCGTGTTATTTGTCGTTCGACAAAACCGGCAAGTACGTCCTGGTTGCCAACTATAGTTCGGGGACAATTGCGGTTTTCCCGATCTTGGCGGATGGCCGGCTGGGAGAGCACACCGCGCTGTTGAAAGACCAGGGCGCCACGGGTCCGAACAAGGAGCACCAGCAGGGGCCGCACGCGCACTGGATTGAGACGTCACCGGACAACCGCTTTGTTCTGGTGGCAGACCTTGGTTTGGACGAAGTGCTGGTCTACAAGTTCGATGCCACGGGCGGCACGCTCACGCCGAATGAACCCCCGTTCGCCAGATTGAAAGCCGGATCTGGACCGCGGCACGCCGTGTTTCATCCGAACGGGAAATTTGTTTTTGCCGTGAGCGAGCTGAGCTCGACGGCCACGTCGTTCGCCTACGACGTGAAAAAAGGGACGCTCAAGGAAACTGGAACGGCTTCGACGCTGCCGCCCGGATTCTCCGGCCGGAACGATGTGGCCGAAGTCGCCGTGCACCCCAACGGAAAGTTTCTCTACGTCTCGAACCGGGGAAACGACAGCATTGCGATTCTTTCCATCGATCCGGGAAACCGAACTCTCGCGCCGGCCGGGGGGATTCCCACCGGTGGCAAGGAGCCGCGGCATTTTGCCATCGACCCGAGCGGCAAATACCTGCTGGCGGAGAACCAGTTCTCGAACAACGTGGTCGTTTTCAAGATTGATTCCGCAACCGGCAGCCTGACGCCTAGCGGGCAGGTTGTCGAGGTTCCGTCGCCAGTTAACATCGCCTTTTTGCAGAATTGAGTCTGGCTCCAGCATGGCTGAAGCGAACGAGTTTCCAAATCAGGAAGACACTCCACCCCCTGGTTTTTGTAAGTGCATCTAAAAAGCTTAAGTACTGTGCAAGTCCTTTGTTTGCAACACATACGAGGTGGTGTGCAAGTGTTTTATCTAAAGAACTTAGGAGTTAACAGAATCCTGGGGTTGGCCCGCTCTATTCACGAAAAAAAGCAAGATCCCAGATGAATTTGGATCCTTTCCCGGGTTTGAAGAGTAGAAGCAGCGACAAGGTCCCATCAGGAATCAGCTGACCCCCAATAAAAAGCGGCAGCCGAGGCTGCCGCTTCTTGAACCAGGTCATAGCTTGACCTGGAGGCATTATAACCACATCCGCTCTGACCGGCCGGGGAGAGCCTCCTCTTTGCCCTGAGTAGCTGGCGGGGTGGAAGCGCTTGCACCTTGAGCGGTTTGGGTTACAATCCCGGCCAACATGGCGAAGAAGCGCAAGGCGAGAAAAGCGGGAGCGAGAAAGCCTAAACGCAGCGCGCGGAAAACCCGCGGGGCGGCTGGCGGAAAGCTGCCGAAAAACGCCGTCACGCTAATCGTTCTCCTGCGGGCGCGCGAGGGGCAAGAGACGTTGCTGGAAGCGGAACTGCGCGCGTTGGTCGGCCCGTCTCGCAGAGAAGAGGGCTGCCTCACCTACAATCTTCACCGGGCAATCGATGCACCCGGCGCGCTGCTGCTGCACGAAGTTTGGGCGAGCCGCGAAGCGCACACCGAGCATATCCATACGCCGCATTTCTTGCGCTGGAACGCGCGCAAGGACGCGCTGCTCGCGTCCCGTGATGCAAACTTTTGGAAGCACATTGCCTAAGGCTGATTGCTAGGTTAGCTTTCTGGCGTAGCGAGGTAGTAGCCGGGGCGGGCGCGAACCTTTAGCTTTTTCGCGTCGTGGCGAAGGACATTCACTTTAATTTCATGATAGCCGGCGGCATCCGAGCCCGTCGGGGTGTAGCTGATGGTGTATTGCGAGTGCAGCTCGCCGCCGATTTCGTCGATGGCTCTTTCGATAGAGCGGTCCTTGAAGGTGGGGAGATGTGCTCCGCCGGTGGCGGTGGCGGCGACTTCGAGGGCGTGATCCTTCACCTTAGCGTGAATGTTCTGGACGACCCAGACGGCGGCGGCCATCAGATCAATATTGCCGTAACGGTTCTCCTCGCTGGTCGGCGTTTGCACCGTGCCAGGCAGTGGCGGCATCGGGTACGTGCCGGGCGGGGTGATCTGCGGACGCGTGTCTTTCGGTTTGGCTTGCAGTTCGGCGCGCGTGGTGGAAAGCCCCACGCTGTAAATCGTCACATTGGCCAGTTGCGCTTGCCGCAGCACTTCGCCCAGCTTTGCTTCGCTGCCGGCATCGGTGGCTTCGGAGAGAATCATCAGCACGCGGCGGCGCCCGGGTTTATCGGCGTTGGCCTGGGGGCGGCCGGAGAGCATTTCCACGCCCACGGCCATGGCATCGTAGAGTTTCGAGCCGGATGTCCCTTGTCCCAGGTGGGCGATGGTGTTCTCGATGAGGTCGCTGTTCGAGGTGAAATCCTGCAGCTTGTCGACCGAGTCATTGAAGCCCACCACGGCGGCCTCGCCTGTTGGTCCCATCACGGTTTGCGTGAAGAGAATGCCGGTTTTGCACACCTCCGGCAGAAGGGGGGCGATGCGCGAACTGGTCTCGATCAGTATCACCATGGATATCGGGTCGCCGCCGAGATCGAAGTGGGTGATCTGCTGAGCTACGCCATTGTCCGCAATGTGAAAATCGCGGGCCTCCAGATCGTGAACCATGTCGCCGCGGCCATCGCGCACGGTCACCGGGGTGTTTACCAGCGCGACGCGCACTTTGACCTTCGCTTGCGCGTCCTTCGGAGGCAACTGGACTTCGACGCCGGGTTTGGGAGGGAGCGGGCCGGAGGGGGACTGTCCCCAGGCGAAAACGACAGGGAGCGCCAAAAGGAGCAGCAGGGTTATCAGGGAGCCCGCGATCCGCGCCATTTCGATCTCCTGACAGCACAGACTGAAGTCTGTACTACTACGGGAGTGTACTTGATTCGACGCATGACCAGCGGAAGACGTTGCCGCGAGCGGCTGCGATTCCTACAATCAAGGTTCGTCTCAACGGGAGAAAAGACCGATGTCCGATGGCAAGAAACCAAAGCCCCAGCACGCGCCGAAAGCGCCACATGAAGATCCGGAATTTCTGAACAGTACGCCGGCGCGGCCGATCCGCATCCTAGCCGAATACATCCACCCGCTGGTGCAGCTCAAGAAAGAAGGTATCGGGGACACCATCGTGATGTTCGGTTCCGCACGCATCGAACCGCACGAAACCGCCCAGGCGCGATGCACGCGGTTGAAGAACGAGAATACCTCGAAGATGTCCGCGGCAGGGCGGGCCAAGCACCGCGCGGAAGTGCGTCACGCGAAGAGCTTGCTGGAGATGTCGCGTTATTACGAAGAAGCACGGGAGCTTTCGCATAAGTTGACGACCTGGTCGCTCACGCTGGGATCCAGGCCGCGGCGCTTTGTGGTTTGTTCCGGCGGCGGGCCGGGAATTATGGAAGCGGCGAACCGCGGAGCGTATGACGCCGGCGGCAAATCCGTGGGGCTTTCGATCGAGCTTCCGCACGAGCAATTCGCGAATCCCTACATCAGCCCGGAGCTGAGCTTCAATTTCAAATACTTCTTCATGCGCAAACTGTGGTTCGCGCAGCTCGCCAAGGCGCTGATCGTTTTTCCCGGCGGTTTCGGGACCATGGACGAACTGTGGGAAATGCTGACGCTGCTGCAAACCGGAAAACTTGCCAAGCAGAATATTATCCTGATCTACGGCCGCAAGTATTGGGATGAAGTCCTGAATTGGAAGGCCATGGTGCGCTGGGGGACCATCAACGAGGACGAATACAAGATGCTGCAGTTCGCCGATACCGTGGACGAAGCCTTCGACCACATCCGCGCGGGGCTCGAGAAATACCACATGGATCTCGACCCTTTTTTACAGGCTTACTGACCCTCCACCACCTACAAATTGTTTATTTCCAGTTGTTTATGGTGTGGACCGGCGCATGCTACATTCTCTCCGTCACGGTGTTTTATGACTTAGGACCTGACCCCATTCCAGCCAGGGAGCATACGAGAGGATGGAGAGAACATGAAGCTTCAAAGAGGAGGGAATAGGTTTCTTCGAAAGGCGATGCTCGCCACGGCATTGTTTGCCGGCATGCTAGCCTTGACCGGAACGCCGAGTGCGCTTGGGGATGACGACCATGGTTGCCAGCGTCGCATCGCCAAAGCGGACCACAAACTCCACGAAGCCGTGGAGCATCACGGTTGGGAGAGCAAGCAGGCGGGTCGTGCGCGCCACGAACTGCGTGAAGCGCGGGAGCACTGCTGGAACGCGAGCCATCGTTGGTGGGACGAAGACGGCCACCGCTGGCACACGGAACGCGATTGGGATGACCACGACCACGATCGCCACTAATTCATGAATGTGGTTTCCGGGCGCGGCGAAGTTTCGCTGCGCCCATTTTTTTTCGATGGGAGATTGCTTGCCAAAATTGCCGGGGAGCAAAAACAAGCGGGGCGCAACCATTTGCGCCCCACTCTTGTTTTGCAATGCGAAAGAGAATTAGTGCGAAGTCACAAGATGCTCATCGGAAAAAACAGCTTCGAAGCGGCGAGTTTCATCCTGATCATGCAGCATCACGATGGGAACAACGCGCAAGTACTGCTTGCAGGCATGGCACTGCGTCACCTCGCCCTGCAAGTCCTGCAAAAAACCATCCGTGAAACGATACAGCGCACGTTCGCGCCGGGCATTTTTCTTGTCCCGCGCGCCGCAGTGCGGACAGATGAATTCCACTGTGTCCTGCTGCGGATCGCGGTCCAGAGCGGCCCAGCCGGTGCGGCGCACACCTACTGTTTCGGGATTACGCCGGTCCATGGGGGTCAACCTCCTTTGATCCACGTCCACTTTGAATAAGATGCAGCCGGCGGATATTCGGATACGGCCTGTTGTAACATTCTCATAACAATACACTTATCAACGATTCTGGAGCCAAGAAGCGATGTTCCCGGCTGCAAAGACCGATCTTGCGCGATCCACGGGGAACTTGTGCCAACGCCCGGTGTCCAACGCAGTGAGGACGCGCGCAACCTCACATCCCTGCGAGCGCGGCGCCGGTCTCCTGGAGATCTAGAGCAACCCCCAGGAAATCGGCGCCGCAAAATTTCTGTACTCCCGTTCTGTGGGACTGCAGAGCGGTAGAGACTCGCAGAAAAAAATGTGGAGGTGTGTGATGTCGCCCGAGCCTGCAGAAGTTTCCGAAGCAATCCCCGAAGAGAGTCTTGGATCGCTAAGCGGATGCCTGGTAGACGGGGATGCGGCCCAACGCACGCGGGAACGCCGGGTGAGGCGGCGTGCGTTGGCCATTTCAATTCTATTGCAAGGAGTTGCGTTGACCCTTTTGGTGCTGATTCCCCTATTTGCGAAAACGGAGCGCATCGCAGCGAAAGAATGGATCCCGATTCCTCCATACGGCCATGCCCGTAGCCATCAGCGCAATAATGCAAAGCCGTCGCCGCCCAGGCCAATCGACCATGGTTTGCGCCCCTCGTTTCCCTCCGCTATAGCCCGACCCGTGCGCGAACCTAGCGAAGACGTGGACCCCAACGGACCTCAGGATTTTGGTCTCATCGGCGACCCGTCAAGAGATGGGGCGAGCTGTATCGGTTGTGTGGATATAGGCGGCAAGGACAGCGGGCCGCGTCCTCCGCAGCCTATTACTGATACTCCTTCAAGGCCGGCAGTAATTCGGATGACGATGCTCGATCCCGCGATGCTAAAACACCGCGTCGAGCCCGTGTATCCGCCGCTCGCGAAACAGATTCACAAAGAAGGCCGAGTAGAGTTGCGGGCGATTATCGGAACCGACGGCACGATTCGATCTTTGCAGATCGTTTCGGGTGACCCGATCTTCTTCATTTCAGCCAGGGAGGCAGTCGAGCAATGGCTCTACAAGCCGACCGTGCTGAACGGCAAACCCGTGGAGATTGACACCTTCATCACGGTTGTCTACACCATGCACTAATAAGGTGCAAGGGGCCGCGTCTGCCTTGAACGCGGCCCCTCTGCCTGCACCGGGCAACCGATACTTGGCATTTCCCCAGGAACAATTACTTGAAATGGAAAACGATTCCCGTAGAAACGCGCAAATTGTTTTGTGTCAGGGTGTTTCCGCTGGTGCCTTCCGGAAAATGCGTCAGCAGGTAGTCGAATTGCACCGGGCGTATGGAGAATCGGTCACGCACGTTCCAGTCAACGCCGGCGCCGAACGCTGTCGCGAACGAGGTGTGGGAATTCGATGTGGCGAACACCCCCGAACCGGTACGCGCCGCGCCGAACAACACCTGGCCAAATGGCGTGATCCGCCGTGACCCGCGGTACGTGAAGCGCGGGCCAAAAAGATAGGTAATGACATGGTTGTCCACGTTCACGTTATTGACCCTACCCACGTGATAGCCTCCAAAATCGGCTGCACCGCTTAGCCAGTCCCGGAAGTTGTAAGACGCCGAAGCGCTGCCCCCGTTGAGATTGAATCCGCCAACCCCCGAAGTGGCAGGATTGGCGCGAAGATAGGAGTAACTTACTGACGCATCGATCTTCGGCAGCTCTTGCGCATGGGCAGTTGCGCCGAAAAGCGAAAGAGCAGCCGATAGAGACAGCAATAGCTTCAACTTCATAAACCCTCCTATGAATTTAGTTTTCTGCGCAGCGCCACAGAATCCAAGCGCGGCCGCGCGTTTCGCGGTGTGCCTCAGGCAGGGAGACAGCGATCCGCATTGCTCTGTTTGTCTCACGATAAAGATGCAGAAGTGCGGAGTGAAGTTGCAAGTCCCTGAAAATATTTGGTGTGTAGATTTGTAACCAGGTACTACGGATGATGCTTGCCGTGCCAGGGAGTTGACGGATGGAATCGCAGCTTTACTTACAGGAGTGGCTCGCCGGTGTAGCGCACAATCGCAGCGCGTGTGGCGTCGCGCAGACGAAGCAGTTCGTGCCAGCCGGATGAATCAGCGAGGTTATTGGAACCGGCCGTCGTGTTTGGATAGATGGGGGGCGAAAGCGTAATGGTGACGCTGGTTGGCCGAGGCAAGTACGTGCCATCGCGCAGAAATCTTCGAGTCCCGGCAAGAGACACAGGAATTATTGGCGCGCCGGCCGCCACGGCGGCCTTGAAAGCGCCAAGCTGGAACGGCCGCACGCCATCTTCTCCGCTGAAGGTGCCTTCCGGAAAAATAAATACAGACTCGCCGTTGCGCAGAAATTCTTCCATCTCCTGCGCCTGGCGCAATCGTGATTCCGGATCGGTGCGATCAAACTGAAGATGCCCCATCTGCTTCAAGAACGTGCCGATGAAGGGCATCGCACCGACTTCCATTTTCGAAATGAACCGGTATGGGACACCCAGACCGAGCATCAGCGGCAACACGTCGAAGTAACTCGTATGATTCGACGCATAGATTTTTGCGCCCGGCGTTTCCATATGCTCCTTGCCGACGACGCGCACCGGGCATCCTATGAGCGCGAACAAGACCTTGAGAGCGGAAGAGGTGAAGCGTCCCGCCTTCTTGTGATCCTTGATAACTTGCACTATCGCCCAGGCCGGAACAATCCACAGGAAAAACACCACACCGAAATACAAACCGTACAAAATCTCGAGACCGCGCTTGACGCCGGCAAGAATCTCGCCGCCGAGGTTGTGCAAGACGCTCCCCGTTCCCAGGCGCGCGATTTGCAACCAGGCCGGCGCCCGGGAGGCGGAAAGAGTCCCCGCAAGATAGAGTTGCTTGGTCTCTTCCCTGCGCAATTTTCCACTAGAAGTTTTCGGGATGCTGCCCGGCGGGATGAGCTCCACGCGATCCGGAGGAAGCCCCAATCCCCGCGACACAAAGTCGGTCACTGCGGAAGCGAGGGCTGCAAGCCGCGCCGCGTCGTGTTCGCGAGTCTCCGCAACGACAACTAATTTTTCCGTGCCCGTGGCTTCGTCCGTCAAGCCGAACGCGACGATGCAACCTTTGCGAATTCCTTCGGCGCGCGCCGCCAGTTCTTCGACTTCGTGCGGATACAGATTGCGCCCGCCCTTGATGATGATGTCCTTCACGCGTCCGGTAACGTAAATTTCGCCGTCGGCGCGATACGCACGGTCGCCGGAATCCACCCAGGCGTATTCCCCCTCGCCCGTCGCCGGGCCGAAGGGCAGCAGAGCTTCCGTTGCTTTAGGATTGCGGTAGTAGCCGCTCGTTGCCGAGGGCCCCCGGAACCACAAAAAACCTTCGGTGCGGTCCGGTACCTCAGTTTTGTTTTCATCCACGATGCGCACTTCATGCCGTGGCAAAGGTTTTCCAGAGGAAACAAAGGCGATGGCGGTGTCGTCCGAGGGCGTCGTGGGCACCGCGCGTCCTTGCGCCGCGAATGTCTCGCGCTCCACGCGATCAATCAGCGGACCACGATTCAGCGGCGGGATGGTGACCCCAAGAGCAGCCTCCGCCAGGCCGTAGACGGGAAGCTGCGCTTCGCGGCGAAAGCCGTAACTTGCGAATCGCTGCGCAAAGCGCTCGAGCGTTTCCGGATTCACCGGCTCCGCGCCATTCAGCGCCGCGCGCCAGGAGCTGAGGTCCACACCCTTGATATCTTTGTCCGCGATCTTGCGCACGCAGAGTTCATAAGCAAAATTCGGAGCCGCGGTGATCGTTCCACGATGTTTGTGAAACGCCTGCAGCCAGCGCTCCGGGCGCGTCAAGAAAGCCAGCGGCGACATCACCGCCAAGGGCGCGCCGAATTGCAGCAACGTAAGCCACGCGCCAATCAAACCCATGTCGTGGTACAGCGGCAGCCAGCTGATGCCGACGTCATCGGGCCCGAGCTGGACCGCTTCGCCAATGGCGCGGATGTTCGCGAGCAGGTTTGCGTGCGTCAACATTACGCCTTTGGGGTCGCCCGTGGAACCGGAGGTGTACTGCAGCAACGCAAGGTCGCTGCCCTGGCGCGCGCGGCTTCCCGTGACGTGCAACGGCAGCGCGCCCGGTGAAAGCGGTGGAGCTTTGTCCGCGGCGTCAATTAGTTTTTCCGCGTCCGCAACGCCAGAGAGCGAATGCACGCGAGGCCGCAGCAATTTCGCCACGGCTTCCGCTCGGCGGAACGTCAGCAGCAGACAAACTTCCGCATTGTTCAGGATCGCCGATTGCCGCGCGGCGTATTCCTCGATGCGGTCTGCCCGGAAGGGCGGATAAATGGGAACGGGGATCGCGCCGGCAAGGAGGATTCCCGCGTAGGAGACGAAAAACGCGCGCGAGGTCGGCAACATCAGTGCGACGCGCCCGCCCGCCGGCACGCCGCGGCGCGCCAACTCCGCGGCACAGCGTTGACCCGCGGAATAGAGTTCGCCGAAGGTCAGCTTGAGGCTGCGTTCTTGCCCCTCGGTATCTTCCGTGATCAGCAAGTGTGTGCGTTCGGGGTCATGAGCCGCGCGATAGCGCAGCACATCGATGAGCGTTTCTGCGGAGAAAACTCCTGCGTTTGTGGCCTCGCGGTGCAGCTTTTGAACGGTCACCGAAGCCCGCAACGCCGAGCTGGCTTCCACGTCTTCCGCGTTTGTTCCCGGAGCGCTCAGCAGCGCGCGGGCTAGATCCTCGGGTGTGTTGGCTTCCGAAGCCACGCGGTCCGGCAAACGTATGTGGAAGGCCGTTTCCAGTCGCGCAAGTAATTCCACACGCTCCAGGCTCCCGAGTCCCAGGTCGCGGTCAAGTTGCGAGGCGGGATTGAGCATCGGCAGCGCGCCCTGGCTGCCCAGTTCATCGAGCAGGCCGCGGATTACATCCAGCACGCGTTCGCGCACGGCCGAGCGCTCGAGTTGGGTGACGGGGGTGGCCACAGGACTCAAGAAGGGTTTCGTTTTTCTTCCGCGAAAGGCTACCACGCCAAAACGCGGATTGTCATCCACGAACGATCGAACGCGGCTCTAGGCGCTCTTCTTTGCGACTTGCGGGGCCGAGAAGCCTTTGGGCAGCAGCGTAGTGGAGAGGTCGACGCCAGAAAGATCCGCGCCGGTCAAATCCGTCTCCCGCAAAATGGCCACGCCCATATCAGCGCCGGAAAACTTTGCGCCGTTCACATTTGCCAATCGCAGATTTACATTTCGCAACTGTGCGCGCTGGAAATCCACATTCGAAAGGTCGCAGCGAAAAAATTCTACGCCGCTGGCTTGCGCTTCGGTCAAATCGGCCCCGGGAAGAACCGCTTCCGTCATGTCCGTGTTGCGGAGATCGGCCTTGCGCAGGTTTGCGCCGGAGAGATCGGCGCCGGGGAGTTTTGCCTTGCGCAAGTCCGAGCCCTCGAGGTTGGCGTTGCGCAGGATTATCCCGCTCAGATTTGCCCCGCTCAGGTCCGCGTGAGAAAGGTCCGCACCGGTCAGGTCGGCTCGAACTCCGCCGTCTTTGCCGCTGAAAAAGCGCTCGTGCGCTTCGAGAATATCCGCGAGCGACGTTCCGTTGTGCTTGATGCTTTTCGGTTTTCTGAGTCCCATGCTCTGCCTGCCATCGATGATATCGGACCTATAGTTTACTCGATGTGACGGTCACGCGGAACTCCAGGCGGTCAGCTCTCGGACGGCGCGGGCGCAGCTTGCGCCCGCAGCGAATTGACCACCGCCTGCGTGACGTCTCTGCCGCCGCGTGAATTGCTGTAGACGGACTGCATGGTGTAAATCGGTCCCCACGGGATGCCCCACCAACCGGCGACCAGCGACAGCAGGGTGAACGGCAGGCCCTTTACCGCGGCGTTTTCGCCCCGGCGGAGAAAATAAATATCCGATGGCCTCCGGAAGGTGAGGACGACCAAGGAGATGCAATACTGGAAAAGCACAAACTTTGCGCCGCGCTGGATCTCAAAGTCCAGCTCACCGTGCTTCATGCCTTCGATGCCGCGAATCTTGGTGGACATGGTCAGGGGAGCCTTGGTTGCGACAGTCCCGGCTGCGCTGCCTGTTGCATCTGAGCCAGCGCGCGCGAGGCCGTATAGCCCTGCCAGATCATCCACAGCGCGTAGGCATGTACTGCTGCATCCATCCACATGCTGAACAGCAATAGCAAAACGCCGTCGAGCGCGTAGGCGATCATTCCGCCGAGGAAGGCGCCCTGAGAACCATCTTTGCCCAACGGGAGCAGAGGATCAGCATGACGATGAAGAGGCCGTCGACGACAATCATCACCAGCGTTCCGCTCTGCCCACTGCCGCGTGCAAAGGCACCTATCACCTGCGTGATGCCCAGGCCAAAGATGAAGCGGATCTTTGCGTCAAAAATCTGCAGGACAGAATTAACCCCGAGAGAAGCGCAATGGTCAGAAACCATCCCGCACCGCATGCGGAGGATGATGGGAATACTTGGATCCACCGCCGCGGGCGGCGCAGATGTGCTTACAGGAGTACCACCGGGACTCAGTGACCCAGTGGCGAGCGCAAGCCCGGCACTTCAGGGCGGGGTAAGCGAGCCTTAAACCGTTAAAAACGGTGCGTACAATTCCCGACCGATTGGTGTATGTTATGCGACATGGGATACGAACGAACAAACATCTATCTTTCGAAACCGCAAAAAGCGGCCTTGGAAAAGATTGCCAAGGAAAAGGGTCTTTCTGTTGCGGAACTGGTACGCCGAATCATAGACAAGGAACTCGACCGTGGGCAAAAACAAAAAGGGTGAACCACGAATCGCCGTCGCCTGTGCTGGCTGTGGAAGAACACAACGCCTCCGGGAGAGACGGGTCGTTTTGTGCGAGGGATACACATGCGGATTCGGTGGACACTGTGCCAAGAATCCTCGATTCGTTCTCCCCGCCGTGCCAGACGGCTGCGTTCGCCACATCGTTCCTAATGCGGCGGGTGCTTTCAGTGGATACAACACGCGCTTTGCAACAGCAGAAGAAATAGAGGCAATCGCAAGAGCCAGAGAGGTGCTCCTAACAGGCCAGGTGCAATCTCCATGCAGATAGAGAAGGGATTCACGGACAACTGGCTTCAGCCAAGCGGTGCTCAGGAAAACCTGATGCGTCAGTATGCTGGCTGCAAGCGGTTCGTCTGGAATCGGCCTTGTCGATCGAGCAAGCCCGCTACCGTCGAGGCGAAAAGAAACTGCTCGGCAAGTACGAGATGATGAAGCAAC
>Ga0137409_10003753_pt1 | contig 14160 bp, 13 predicted proteins | sample CZODoug1_16funga_FD_122059 | JGI IMG/M metagenome (GOLD analysis project Ga0137409, IMG submission 122059) | Vadose zone soil fungal communities from Angelo Coast Range Reserve, California, USA - CZODoug1_16fungal (Hybrid Assembly) | ecosystem: Environmental > Terrestrial > Soil > Vadose zone... | reverse complement strand
GCTTGCGCATATGCGCGCGCGCCGCAGCAAATCGGCCGCGCCCACCGCGAGCCACTCGGCCTGCGGATCGGGGTAGCGCGCCGGCGCGACCAGCACCAGTTGCGAGAGCCCCATCGTCTTCATCGCGCGCGCCGCAGCGCCGATGTTGCCCGGGTGCACCGTCTCGCACAGCACGACGCGAATATTTTTGAGCGGATCGGCGGCCATCACTTAGAATACAGCCCTTTAACGCATTACCGGTCACCAGCACCGAACGGGTCACGCCTCCATGTCCATGCATCCGATGCTCAATATCGCGGTCAAGGCCGCGCGCCGCGCCGGCAGTATCATCACCCGCGCGAGCCGCAACCTGGACATCATCGCAGTCAAGGAAAAAGCCGCCAACGATTTCGTCTCGGAAGTGGACAGCGAGGCGGAACAAGCGATCATCCGCACGCTACGCGAAGCCTATCCCGACCATTCGATTCTAGCAGAGGAAAGCGGCGCATCCGGGAAGTCGGAATACCAGTGGATCATCGACCCGCTCGACGGCACCACCAATTTCATCCACGGCTTTCCGCAATATTGCGTCGCCATCGCGCTCAGTCACCGCGGCGTAGTCACACAGGCGGTCATCTACGATCCGACGCGAAACGACCTTTTCACCGCCACGCGCGGGCGCGGCGCTTACCTGAACGACCAGCGCATGCGCGTCAGCAAGCGCGCGCACCTGGCCTCGGGACTGATCGGCACCGGCTTCCCATTCCGCCAGGTCGAGCACATCGACGTCTACCTCGCCATTCTGCGCGACGCGATGAAGGGCTCGGCCGGCTTGCGCCGTGCTGGTTCGGCCGCGCTCGACCTCGCTTACGTTGCAGCAGGACGGCTCGACGCCTTCTGGGAATTCGGCCTTGCGCCCTGGGACATGGCCGCCGGTGCGCTGATGATCACCGAGGCAGGCGGGCTGGTGAGCGACCTCGCCGGCGAGAGCCGCTATCTGGAAACGGGTAACATCGTCGCCGGTAGCCCCAAGATTTTCGTGGAGTTGCTGCAAATGATATCGCGGCACCTCACGCCCACTCTGAGAAAAGGCTAGAAATGGCGTGAATGGTGAATAGTGAACGGACTAGAGCAGGAATAGGCGGCGCGAATGGCGTTTTTTCCATTCACCATTCACTGTTCACTATTCACGCCGTATCGCAGCGTTAGCGGGGCCCGGGCCGCAATTCGGCCAGCTCTTTTGCCAGTACAGGATTCAGCTTGTTGAGTGCCTTCATGGCGCTTTCGTAATCGTTTACACGGTTGAGCCGGGCGGATGCCCGCCCCAGCCCGAACCAGGCCTGCGCAAACTCATCGTTGAGCTTGAGCGACTCGCGGTAGGCTGCCGCCGCGGGCAGGTCGCGATTCAGGTCGGCGTAACTTTCCCCCAGCAGGAAATAGGTTGCCGACGTGCCCGCGCGCACGTTGTGCGCGTTATTCAGCGTCTGCGCCGCGCGCAGCGGCTGCTTCGAGTCGCGATACGCCTGCGCAAGGGAGCCCCAGCCCAGCATGTCGTCGGGAGCGAGCCGCACCATCTCGCTGTAGCACTCGACGGCGCGCGGGTGTCTCCCCGCCTGCGAATGCGCGTAGCCGGCAACGAACCACCAGTCGGCGCTGTTCTTGTCCCTGGAGAGATTGTCCTCGGCGAATTTCGCGAGGCCATCCCAGTCTTTGCGTGCCTCCAGTGCGGCGACGTGTTTGAGGTTTGCTTCTTCCATCCCCTGCAAGTGGCCAAGCAGGATGGACGCAGTGCCTTCGGGAATCAGCGCGCTCGCCAGCATCGATTGCGGTGTGCATCCGGCGAGCACCAGAACGAGCGCGAATGCCGCACAGCCGAACAAGTGCATCAATGCGCGCGGCAAACGTGTCAAAATAAGCCGTTCCATTCGTCTATTGTATTCCCCAATCGCGATGCAGTCCCTCGAGAAGCACACGCCCATGATGCAGCAGTATCTGCGCATCAAGGCGCAGCATCCGGACATGCTGGTGTTCTACCGCATGGGCGATTTCTACGAATTGTTCTACGACGACGCCGAGCGTGCGGCGCGCCTGCTCGACATCACGCTTACGCGACGCGGCGAGTCGGCAGGCGAAGCCATCAAGATGGCCGGTGTGCCGTACCATGCCGTGGAGCAGTACCTCGCAAAGTTGGTGAAGCTGGGCGAATCGGTGGCGATCTGCGAGCAGGTCGGCGACCCCAATACATCGAAAGGGCCGGTCGAGCGCCAGGTCATGCGCGTGGTCACCCCCGGCACGCTGACCGATGCCGCCCTGCTCGAGGAAAAACGTGACAACCTGCTGCTGGCGCTGTGCCCGCAGCGAAATACCGTGGGGCTCGCCTGGCTCTCGCTGGCTTCGGGGCGGTTCGTGGTGATGGAGACCGCCGCTGCCAACCTCAGCATGGAACTCGAGCGTCTTGCCCCCGCGGAAATTCTCGTGCCGGAGGATGCGCCAGCGGATCTCCTCAACGGCGCTTCCGCCGCGGTCAAGCGCCTGGCGCCCTGGCAATTCGATCGTGATGCGGCGACGCGCGCGCTCACTCGCCAGTTCGAAACCCATGACCTCTCGGGCTTCGGCGCATCCGACCTGACCGCGGCGGTATCCGCCGCCGGCGCGCTGCTGGAATACGCTCGCTCGACCCAGGGCACGGCCATCGCGCACGTCAGGTCGCTGACGGTGGAGCAGGAGCGCGCGTGGGTCCGGATGGATCCGGCGACCCGCCGCAATCTTGAGCTGACCGAAACCATACGCGGGGAGCCGGCGCCGACGCTGTTCTCGCTGCTCGACACCTGTGCGACCGGTATGGGCAGCCGCTTCCTGCGCCAGACTTTGCATCAGCCGCTGCGCGACCGTGCCGCGCTCACCGCGCGACTCGATGCAATCGGTGCGCTGATTGGAAACCCGGCCAGCACGCTGAATCGAACGCTGAAGCAATGCGTGGACGTCGAGCGCATCACGGCTCGCATCGCACTGCGCTCCGCCCGGCCGCGCGATCTGTCCGGGTTGCGTGAGACGCTCAAGCTGCTGCCCGAACTCGCCGCAGCACTAGCCGCGCTCGAAGCCGGCCGCATAGCCGGGCTCGTGGACGCTCTCGCACCGCAATCGAAACTCGTCAAGCATCTCGATTCCGCGATCCGGCCCGAGCCGGCTGCGGTGCTGCGGGAGGGCGGTGTTATTGCCGACGGCCACGACGCCGAGCTCGATGAATTGCGGACGATCCAGACGAATTGTGGCGAGTTCCTGGTCGAGCTCGAGACGCGCGAGCGCAGCCGCACCGGCATCGCCAATCTCAAAGTCGAATACAACCGCGTGCACGGCTTCTACATCGAGGTTACGCGCGCGCAAGCCGACAAGGTGCCCGATGACTACCGGCGGCGGCAGACGCTCAAGAACGCCGAGCGCTACATCACGCCCGAGTTGAAGGCATTCGAGGACAAGGCGCTCTCGGCACAGGACCGCGCCCTCGCCCGTGAAAAACTGCTATACGACAAACTGCTCGACGATCTCGTCCCGTATATCCCGCGGCTGCAGGGCGCGGCGGTCGCGCTCGCCGAGCTCGACTTGCTGTGCGCTTTTGCCGGGCATGCAGAGGCGTTCGACTATTGCAGGCCGGAGTTCGCCGATGAGCCCCTGATCGAGATCGAGGCTGGACGGCACCCGGTGGTGGAGCGCCAGGTCGAGCGCTTCATCGCCAACGACGCGCGCCTGTCTGCCGCGCGCCAGATGCTGATCGTCACCGGCCCCAACATGGGCGGCAAGTCTACCTACATGCGTCAGGTCGCCCTGATCGCGCTGCTCGCGCACTGTGGCTCGTTCGTCCCGGCCCGGCGCGTGCGGCTCGGCCCGCTCGACGCGATCTACACCCGCATCGGCGCAGCCGACGATCTTGCCGGCGGACGCTCCACCTTCATGGTGGAAATGACGGAAGCGGCCTACATCCTGCACCACGCGACACCGCAAAGCCTGGTACTGATGGACGAGATCGGCCGCGGCACTTCGACGCTGGACGGACTTGCGCTCGCGTGGGCCATTGCCAGGCATCTCGTCGAGAGGACTCGCAGCCTCACGTTATTTGCCACGCACTATTTCGAGATGACCCGGCTTGCCGAGGATTTCCGCCAGGCCGCGAACGTCCACCTCGACGCGGTCGAGCACAAGGACAGCATCGTTTTCCTGCATAACGTGGAGGAAGGCCCGGCCAGCCAGAGCTACGGGCTGGAGGTGGCGGCACTGGCAGGCGTTCCCGGCGTCGTCATTCGCGCCGCGCGCAAGCGCCTTGCCGAACTGGAGGAGCACGGGCTCGCGGCAGGGCCGCAGCGCGACCTGTTCGCCGCGGGCGCGAAGAACCCGCAGGGCGCGCCCGTGCCGGAGGAACCCGAGGTTCTGACGCGGCTGCGCGCACTCGATCCGGACACGCTCACGCCGAAGGAAGCACTCGAGCTCTTGTACCAGCTGCGCAAGCAGCTCGACGAGTGATAGAAATTACCAGTTTGCTATCCGTCACGCGTCACTCGTCATTCGCCGCCTTGCTGCGCGGCGCCATCTTCTGCGCCGCGCTGTTTTCGACCCTTTCCGCCGGCGCAGCCGACTTCACTTTCGCGGCGTTTGGAGACACGCCGTACACGCCCGACGAGGAAGCGCGCTTTCCCGGCCTGATCGCCGAGATCAACCGCGAGGATCTCGCCTTCGTAGTCCATGTCGGCGACTTCAAGGCCGCCAGGGCGTTTTGCACCGACGAGCTGTTCCTGCAGCGCCGGGAATGGTTCAATGTCTTCCGCCATCCGTTCGTATTCGTGCCGGGAGACAACGAGTGGACGGATTGCAGGAGGATCGCAGGCGGTCGTTACGATCCTCTCGAGCGTCTCGGCAAGCTGCGCGAGCTGTTTTCCAGCGGTGATGAGAGCCTGGGGCAGCGGCGGATGAGGCTGGAGCGCCAGCTGCCGGACTACCCTGAGCACGCGCGCTGGCAGCTCCGCGACGCGCTGTTCGTAACCCTCAACGTGCCCGGGCCCGACAACAACGCCCGCCTCATGCCGGAGGAATTCCGCCGGCGCAGTGTCGCGATAAACGAGTGGCTGGGGCGCTCGTTCGGCCTCGCGCGCGCGAACGGAACGCGCGCGGTCGTCGTGTTAATGCAAGCCAACCCGTGGGCCGCGCCGGCCAATCGCTACTATGGCTTCCGCGAATTGCACGCGGCCCTTGCCAGGCAGGCCCGCGAGTTCACTGGAGAAGTATTGCTCGTGCACGGCGATACTCACCGCTACCGGGTCGACCAGCCGCTGCGCGACCCGGCTAGCGGTGAAGTACTGGCCAATTTCACGCGCGTCGAGGTCTTCGGCTACCCGACGATGAACTGGGTGCGCATTCGCGTCAGCGAAGAAGCCGGGCGGATCCGCTTCACGGTGACGCCCGGCAGCTGATGCTTCGTGGATTGTGGGTCGTGGGTCGTCTGGAGCACAATTCGTCTAATTCAAGGATCTTCGAACCACAACCCACCACCCACGAATCACGCTTCCACAATTCAGTGATGGTGGCCGTGCGCGCCGTGCACATGACCGTGAGAAAGCTCTTCCTTGGTCGCGGCACGCACGCTGGTTACCGTGCAGGAAAAACTCAGGGCTTTCCCGGCAAGAGGATGGTTTCCGTCCACCACCACCTTGTCGTCGGCAATATCGGTGACGGTGTAAATAAGCGAGGTGACCGACTCCGAACCGCGTCCCTCGAATTGCATACCGACTTTGATGCTGTCGGGGAACTTGTTGCGCGGCTCGAGATGCACCAGCTCGGCATCGTAGTCGCCGAACGCGTCATCGGGCTCGAGCCTGACCTGGCAGCTTTCACCCATAGCCTTGCCAGCCAGCGCTTTCTCCACCATCGGGAAGATGCCGTCATAGCCGCCGTGCAGGTACTCGATCGGCTCCCCCGTCTTTTCGATCATCTTGCCGTCGGCGTCCACCAGTTCGTAGGTGAGTGAAACTACGGTGTCCTTCGCTATTTGCACTTGCCAATCCCCTTGAGCAGTCCGACAACTTCCTGCGCGTGGCCGCGCGGATTTACCCCGTAAAGCGCGTGCTTGAGCGCGCCCTTGCGATCGATGATGAAGGTCGAGCGCACGATGCAGGTCTTTTTCCTTCCGTCCACTTCCTTGTCGTGCAGCACCCCGTAGCGGCGGCAAACCTCCCCTTCCGCATCGGCAAGCAGCTGCACGCACAGGCCGTGCTTGTCGCGGAATGCACCGTGGGAGAGGCAGTCGTCCATGCTGACCCCCAGCACCACCGTCTTGAGCGCCTCGAAGGCGTCTTCCTTCTCGCTGAACTCGATCGCCTCCAGGGTACAGCCCGGCGTATCGTCCTTCGGATAGAAATAAAGCACGACGTTGCGGCGATTGCGGAAGCTGTCGAGGCTCACCATGTTCATGTCGGCATCGGGCAGGTCGAAACCCGGCGCCGGCTGCCCCGGTTGCAGCATGGTCGAGGTGTGCAAAGTATCCGGCAACATGGCAATCCAATTGTGTGAACATCGCCCGCCGTGGTCAAGCGGTTTCAGCACAAAATTTTCGCTGATTCATGTTACGCTCTTTTTGCATGACGAAAACCTGTCTCGGGACACTGACGGTGGCAGAGTTTTTGCATCGCCATTGGCAAAAAAAGCCGTTGCTGGTGCGCAACGCCCTTGCGCAATACGCAGATTTGGTGCGGCCGGGCACGCTTTTCGCGCTTGCCGGCCGCGACGACCTGGAGTCGCGCCTGGTGCAGCGCCGCGGCCGGCGCTGGCAGGTGCGGCACGGGCCGTTTGGCCGGCGCGAGCTCGGGCGCCTGCCCGGGTCGGGATGGACGCTGCTGGTGCAGGGCGTCAATCATGCCTTGCCGGCGGCGCAGGGGCTGCTGGACGAATTTTCGTTTATCCCCTACGCGCGGCTCGACGACCTGATGGTGAGCTATGCGCCTGCCGGCGGCGGTGTCGGTCCCCACTTCGACCGTTACGACGTTTTCCTGCTGCAGGGAACAGGCCAGCGGCTCTGGCGCGTAAGCCGGCAGCGCGATCTCGAGCTGGTCGCGGGCGCGCCGCTCAAGATATTGAGCCGGTTCCGTCCCGCCCGCGAATGGGTGTGCGGAGCCGGAGACCTGCTCTATCTGCCGCCGCGTTGCGCGCATGATGGCGTCGCGGTGGGCGGGGATTGCATCACCTATTCAATCGGCTTTCGCGCGCCCGACGCGCAGGAACTGGGGACACGCTTCCTGGAATACCTGCAGGACGGCCTGCAACTGAGCGGCATCTACGAAGACCCGGATCTCAGGCCTTCGCGCAACCCGGCCCGGCTCGGTGACCCTATGCTGGGAAAGGCGCAGCAATTTCTTCGGCGCGTTCGCTGGGGTCGTGGCGACGTGGCGCGGTTTCTGGGCTGCCATCTTACCGAACCCAAGGCCAACGTGCGCTTCGCGCGCCCGCCGCGCCCCCTGCCGGAACGGGCATTCGCCGCGCGCCTGGCGCACAGCGGCACGCGGCTTGCCGCACCGACGCGGATGCTGTTCCGCGGCAACGCATTCTTCATCAATGGTGAAGCCTGGCCGGCCGGCGCGCGAGCCGCACGCCTGCTGACCCGACTCGCCAACCGGCGTTCCCTGCCGTCAGGCGCCAAAGCCGATCGCGAGGCGGCGCACATTCTTTACGAATGGTATCGCGCCGGATATATTTGCCTCGGTGATGCGTAGTGGGTAATGGAAGCGCGTCGAGGGGCGGAAGAGGAACCCCGAGAAGTTTCTCGGGGATCTGACCCCCGGTGGCGCGTACGGCGGCCGACGCGATTTGGCCAAAATCTTGTGACGACATGTCAGAGGATGCCATTGGGCAACGAGAATCCCCTTGCCGTCGAGAAGAGCGGCAATCTGCCGAACGCGCAATACCGCCGCTTCGAAGGCATGAACGAGTACGAGGCGCTCATCGACGAACTGATCCCGAAAACCGTGCGGATCATTCGTGTTTTCGACAAGAGCCTGTCGCGCGCCTGGAACGCCTCTCAGCGCTACGAGATATTGCGCCAGTTCCTGCTCACCGACCGCCAGAACCGGCTGCTGATCGTGGTGCACAACGCGGAGCCGATCGAGCGCGACTGCCCGCGCCTGGTGGACCTGCTGCGGCAATTCGGCGCCGCGGTAAAAATCCATGAGACGCTGAGCCTGGCGAAGGAGGTCTACGACCCCTTCGTGGTATTCGACGCCAACCATTACCTGCACCGCTTCCACTACCGCTTCCTGCGCGCATCCCAGGGCACCAACGAACTGATCGGCGCGCAGCAACTGCTCGATCGCTTTGCCGAGATCTGGGACGCATCCGCTCACGCCGTGAGCGCGGGCGCCAGCGGACTCTGACACCCCGTGGATCGTGGGTCGTGGATCGAAGAACTAATAGCCACTGAACGACCGGTCTGCACTTGAGAAACGTCAATGCGTGCGCCGACCTCTCGTTTGTGGTGATGGGATCCGAGTGATTTGCTTCATCAGGGATACCTGTTAGAGTTCCGCGTCCCCGCTCTTGCGAACATCGATCCACAATCCACGGTTCATATGAAAATAACGAAGATCCAGACGCAAATCGTGCGCGTGCCGGCCGAGGAGCCGCTGGCCGGCGGCCCCGACACGCCCGGCGTGACGAGAAATTTCGTGACGCTCCGCATTCAGACCGACGCCGGCATCGAGGGCATCGGCTATACCTTTTTCGGGGCAGCAATCACCGGCGCGCTCAAGCAGGCGGTCGATGCGCTCGGAGAGCTCACGATCGGCGAAGACCCGCTGCGCCCCGAGGCCATCGCGGCCAAGCTGCGCTACGCTTCTTACGGCGCCGGCCCGGGGGGCATCCTCACGCTTGCAATTTCCGCGATCGATATCGCCCTGTGGGACATCAAGGGCAAGGCGCTGAACCTGCCGCTATGGCAAATGCTGGGAGGGGCACGTGAACGCGTGCCGACCTACGCGAGCGGCGCGTTGATGCGCACGTTCCCGCTCGAGCACCTCGTCAAGGCCGGTCCGCGCCTGGTCGAGAAAGGTTTCCGGCAGATGAAAACGCAGCTCGCGCTGCCGGGCGACACTTCGCCCGCGATTGAAGTGGAGCGTATCCGCCGCATGCGCGAGAGCATCGGTCCTGACATCGACCTCATGTGCGACATCAACCAGCGCTGGCGGGTCGAGCAGGCAATCGATATCGGCAAGCGCATCGAGGACGTCCACCTCTACTGGCTCGAGGACGTCACGGCGCACGATGATTACCCCGGGCTCGCGCGGGTGTCCGACGCGTTGACAACACCCGTCGCCGGCGGTGAATATCTGTACGGCCCGGTGCCGTTCCGCCATATGATGGAAGCGCGTTCCGTGGACATCATCATGATCGACCTGATGCGCGCGGGCGGGATCACGGGTTGGCTCAAGATCGCCGGCATGGCGGAAGCGTTCAACCTGCCGGTGGTGAGTCACCTGGTGCCCGAGATCCACGTCCATCTTATCGCAGCCATCCCGAACGGTCTCACGGTGGAATACATGCCGTGGACGTTCAGGCTGTTCGAGGAGGTGCCGCAGCCGGTGAAGGGCGAGCTCGCGGTGCCGAAGAAACCCGGTCTCGGACTCAAGTTCGACGAAGCCGCGCTGAAACGTTTCGGCGCGTGATGATCGGCGACTGACAGGTGACGAAGGCCGCGCTGCGGCCCTGCTAAATCTGGCGCCAGCCAAATCCTTCGTCCTGCGTCGCGATGCCGACCCAGTCGGGCGCGCAATTGAGCGCGCCGGCGAGCGCCGCGCATGCCAGCTCAGGACTGTTGTTCTTCTCGGAAAGATGCGCCGCGATCACGTGCTTCAGCCGGCTGCAATCCATGGCCCGCACGATCTCCGCCGATGCCTCGTTCGAAAGATGGCCAAGCCGTCCCGCAATTCGCCGCTTTAATTGCGCGGGATAGGGGCCGTTCATCAGCATGTCGAGATCATGGTTGCACTCGAGCACCAGGGCGTCGACACCCGAGAGGGCCTGCACGATGTGCGGCGTGGGAACGCCCGTATCGGTCAGCACGCCGAGCCTTGCCGTGCCGTCGCAAACAACGTACTGAACCGGCTCGCGCGCATCGTGCGGGACGGTATACGGCCGCACTTCGGCATCCCCGATCGCGAACGGCGTATAGGCATCGATGAATCGCGGATTTACGATGGCGCGTCCCTCGGCGCCGAGGCCCGAATACGTACCCCGCGTAAGGTAGACCGGAATGTCGTGGCGGGTAGAAAGCTTTGTCACGCCGCCGCCATGGTCGCCATGCTCGTGGGTGACGATGATCGCATCCAGAGCCTCGGGCGCCAGCCCGAGGCGGGACATCCGCGCGGACACTTCCCCCGGCCCGAACCCGCAGTCGAGGAGGATGAGCGTGTCTTTGACTTCGATGAGGAGGGCGTTGCCCTTGCTGCCGCTGCCCAGTGATGCGAAGCGCATCACGAGCGATGATGCGTGATAGGTGATAGGTGATAGGTGATAGGTTGAAAACGCTTTAAGAACGGCCGCTTTTTCTTATCACTTATCACTTATCACTCATCACTATCATTTAAGTTGCTCGAACAGCAGCGTGAGGATCTTGCCGGCGGTATCGGGATCTTCCTGCGCGCCGTCCTTGCCGAATACCTTGACCTGGCAGCCCTGCGCGGAATCCTTCACCTCGATGCGGAACTGCTCCAGTTGCTTGGGTTTTTCGTTACCCCAGAATTTCAGCCGCGAAAACCAGCTGCCCTTGTCCGGAGCCTTGGTGTCGAGTTGCGGGTCGATATAGCGCACGTAGTAGAGACCCTTCGAGCGATCGCGATCCTCGACCGTGAAGCCGACGCGATCGAGTGCGAGACCCACGCGCCGCCAGGCGCGGTCGAATTGGTCGTCCAGCGCCAGCGTGCGGTTGCCGTCGGCCCCCTTGGAGAGGGTCGCGCGCTGCGGCACGGCACTCGCGGAGGCGACCTGCGATTTGGCGCGGGTCTGGTCCACACCGAACCGCGTCATCAGGCGTCCCAGCATCTCGGCCTCGAGGCTGGGGTCGGACGGGCGCGGCTGCCACATCGTCTTCTCCTGCTGCGGGTCGACGTAGACTTCTTCCATGCCGCGATGGCTAACGTAGATTTCGGTCGTGCCGGGCTCGGTGCCGCGCTCAAGACGCGTGCGGAACTTGTCGCGCGCGCCGGTCGAATAAATCATGTCCAGGAACTTGCCCGTTATCGAACGCGCCCAGCCCGCATCGGAAACTCTGGCGCGGTTCTCCGCCCAGTCGGTTTCCATCACGCCGCCTTCGGGCACTTCGACGTTGACGATAAAGCCGGTCTCCTGCCAGAAATCCTTCACCACCGGCCAGACTTCACCGGGCGCGCCCTTCACCACCAGCCAGCGCTGGCTGCCGTCGCGCTCGATCCGGGCGTCACCCGATTGCGGCAGCACGTTGGACTGGCCCGTGCTGACTTTCTGCTGGCCCGCGCGCTCGCGGTTGTATTCCGAATAGGTCGCGGTGCTCTTGGGATTGATGTCGGGCACGGAAAAACGGTCGTCTCCGGTCGGACGCGTAAGGTCGGGTGGGACTTCAAGTGGAGGCAGCTTGTTCGCCGACTTGTAATCGACCTTCTTGCCTTCAAGGCCGAGGGATCCGCAAGCGGCCATCATGGCGCCGAGCAGCAGGCACAGCAGACCGCGCGCTGCTTTGCGTAACCTCTCACGCAGTGGCATAGCGTCCTTCCTTCGTCTCAGCCCGGATGCCGGCGTGACGCATCGCCTCGCGCACCGCCTCATAACAGGCAGCGGACAGCGGCGTCAGCGGCAGCCGGATGCCGCCCTTGATGAGACCCATCTGTTGTGCCGCCCATTTGACCGGGATCGGGTTGGCTTCCAGGAAAAGATTGCGATGCAGCGGCAGCAGGCGATTGTTGGCTTCGCGCGCCCTGGCCGCCTCGCCCGCCAGCGCGGCCGCGCACATCTCGCGCATTAGCCGCGGCGCAACGTTGGCGGTAACCGAGATCACGCCATGGCCGCCCAACAGTATCATTGCGAGGCTGGTCGCGTCGTCGCCGCTGAACACGCGGAAGTCGCGCGGCACGCGGCGGATCAGCTCGGAGCCGCGCTCGAGATTGGCAGTCGCATCCTTGATTCCGATAATGCCCGGGACCTGCGCCAGCCTGAGCGTGGTTTCATTCTGGAGATCGGCCACCGTGCGGCCGGGTACGTTGTACACGATCATCGGCAGATCCACTGCCTCGGCGATCGCCTTGAAATGGCGATAAAGCCCTTCCTGGGTCGGCTTGTTGTAGTACGGGACCACCGACAGGGTGCAGTCGGCGCCGGCCTCGCGCGCGTACGCGGACAACTCGATGGCTTCGCTGGTGGCGTTCGCCCCGGTACCGGCGATAACGGGAATGCGCTTCGCGGCGTGGTCTACCGCGGTCTTGATCAGCAAGCGATGCTCGTCCCAATCCACCGTCGGCGATTCGCCCGTGGTGCCTACGACGACGATCCCGTCCGTGCCTTCCTTGATATGCCAGTCAATCAGGCGGCGGAAAGCCTCGAGATCGAGCGCGCCATCCTCCTGCATCGGAGTGACGATCGCGACCAAGCTGCCTTGCAATGAAACCATTTTCCGGAATTTCCCTTACAAAACAGGCGCGGGCGCCGGTGAAATTTCGCAATTGTACCCCATCCGGCACGCGCCGGATAAGCTGTGACCGCGAATTGAAGGGAATGGTTGCCGGCAGAGCGCCGGAGCGACGCTCAACCCTGCTGCGAGCGGTAGAAACTGGCGAGAAAGGACTCGACGTCTGCCGTTGCGAACTCGGCAACCAGCTCGCGACAGGCTTCAACCGGCTCGGCCACCACCGCAACTAGGGGGTTCCAGCTCGCGCACAGCACCTCCAAGCCGTAATCTGGCTGCGCGTCCTGCACCGGTTTTTCGAGGGTCGGTTCCATGTTCACACTCTATAACGAACAGAGTAGGCAAAAGGTTGATCAGCTCAACTATTGGCGAATTATGTCCGTGCAATGTTGCATCCTTGCGACAGATGTGAATACTCGCGCGCCGCTGATAAAAAAGCGCGAGCCGTTCCTCCCATGCGCCTTGGGACAACTCTCCTACACGCTCCATCGGATTTCGATGCCGGCTCTTCATTGTGCCGTCCGCACGCCGAGCGTGCGGCCATCTATAAGCGTACGATTCCTGGCCGGATGGAATTGTTATCGCGTTCCCGGGAACTGGCATTTCGGCGTTCACGAGACCAGCCCGCGTCGCAGTCAGCCGTTAGTAACGGTAAGCGCAAGCCGCACGGTGTCTAAACTGTTATTTATATGATTTTAAACGTTTTTAAACCCGGTCGACCGATTGAGAATTGATCGCGCAGATGCGCTGGACTGCGGCCGGCCTAGGGTCGGAAACGTGCACGTCCTCATAGGCAAGGACCTTCAATCGGCGCCGGACCACCTCCAGCAACTCACCCGGCTTCAACAGATAGGCGGGGTTCGACGGACGGCCGTAACGCTCGTTGCCGGCCGCAAAGGTTTCGTAGATCAGGACCCCCTCCGGAGCTAGCGCCGTCAGCAGGCGGGGAAATAGCGGTCGGTGCAGGTAGTTGGTCACTACGATGCCGGTGAACCGCTCGTCCTCGTATGGCCAAGGTCCGCCTTCAAGATCGGCACAACGGGTAGTGACGCCCGGGATTCCGGCAAGCCTCGCCAGCATCGCGGGGTCCCGGTCGACCGCTTCCACCGGGTGGCCGAACAGTGCGATGCGGTGGTCATCGTCGGCAGCGACTACACCGACGTCGCCTCGCCAAGCGAGCTGAGCGCCAACGCGCGCATCGCGGTCAACCTCGGCGCGCCGGTGGTGCTGGCGGTTCGGGCCAAGGACCGTACGCCCGACGAGGTCGCGCACGTCGTCGAACTGTGCCTCGCCGAGATCTCGGGCCAGCACGCGCACACCGCAGCGGTGGTGGCCAACCGCTGCGACCCGGAGCAGATGGAGGCCGTCGCCGAGGCTCTGGCGAGGGTCGATCCGAAGACATTGAAGAGCTACGTGTTGCCGGAGGAGCCGCTGCTGGTGGCGCCGTCGGTCGCCGAGTTGAGTGAAGCGGTGAACGGCACGCTGATCAGTGGCGACGA
>Ga0137409_10004801_pt1 | contig 14163 bp, 13 predicted proteins | sample CZODoug1_16funga_FD_122059 | JGI IMG/M metagenome (GOLD analysis project Ga0137409, IMG submission 122059) | Vadose zone soil fungal communities from Angelo Coast Range Reserve, California, USA - CZODoug1_16fungal (Hybrid Assembly) | ecosystem: Environmental > Terrestrial > Soil > Vadose zone... | reverse complement strand
ACCCGGGCAACGGCGATGTTTACGTAGCGGAGAGCCATACCAACGTCGAAGACGCGAATCTTGTCGGCCGGATCTCCGTGTTCGACCGCAACGGCAAGTTCCTGCGGGTCATCGGTAAGACCGGAACGGGCCCAGGGGAATTCCGCACACCGCACGCGATCGAGTTCGATTCCCAGGGACGGCTGATTGTCGCCGACCGCCACAACCACCGCATTCAGATCCTCACGAAGGAGGGAAAGTATCTCGCGGAATGGCGCGAGTTCAGCCGCGTGAGCGGGCTGGCGATCGACGGGAACGATACGATTTATGCAGCCGACTCCGAATCGACGCCGCGGAGCCATCCGGGCTGGCTCAAGGGCATTCGCATCGGAAGCTTGAAGGATGGCAAGGTGACGATCTTCGTGCCGCCGCACAAGACCGACGCGCCCGAAGGCGCCATGGGTGAAGGCATCGCGATCGACGCGGCCGGCAATCTCTATACGGCAGAAGCGACCGTGCGCGGCGTGTTCAAGTACGTGAAGGATTAGGGTACACGCGCTATCTCGGAGCCGAGCGGATGGTTCCTCGTTGAAGCTGAAGCGGGACATCGACGCCGTTTCAGCTTCACTCGGTCTTGTTCGCCGCTTTGATGATTGGACCCCAACGCGCGATCTCGCTCTTGACCAGAGCAGCCAGCTGCTCTTGTCCCCGTTGCGCCTTGTCGGGAATATCACAGCCGAGGTCGAGAAGGCGCTTGCGCACGCTTTCATTGTCCAGTGCAACATCGAGCGCGCCCGAGAGCCTGTCGAGGGTCGGCTTCGGCGTGCCTTTGGGCGCAAAGAAACCGTACCACGCAATCACCTGAAACTCCGGCAACCCCGCTTCGATCGTCGTCGGTGCGTCGGGCAGAACGGGACTGCGCGACGGCGCCGCGACCGCGTAGACCTTGAGCGTCCCGCCTTGCAGCTGCTGCACGATATCGGGAGTCGGATCGCAGATATAGTCGACCTGGCCGGCGACAAGCGCGTTGATCGCCGGCGCGGAGCCGCTGAACGGCACCAGGGCCGGCTTGATCCCGATCATCGCGTTGAGCATAAGACCGGTGAAATGCGTGATCGAGCCGACGCCGGCATGCGCCATGTTCAGCTTGTCGGGATTTGCTCGCGCATAGGCCATGAACTCCTTGAGATCCTTTGCGGGAAAATCCTTTCTCGCCGCAATCACGATCGGCGGGACGACAATCATCCCGATCGGCTCGAAATCGACATCGGGCCGATAGGCCAGGTTCGGATAGAGCGCAACGGACGCGGCATGCGTTCCAGTCTGCCCTATCTGAATGGTGTAACCGTCGGGCGTGGCCCGCATCGCCCGTGTCGATCCGGTAGTTCCGCCGGCGCCGACGACGTTCTCGACAATGAGCTGCTGACCCAGTGTGCGCGACATGTGTTCACCGACGATGCGGGCACACACATCGGTTGGACCGCCGGCAGCGAATGGAACAATGATGGTGACTGCTCGCGTGGGGTAAGCTTGCGCACGAGCCAGACGCGGCAGCGCCGGCAACGCCGCAACGCCCGCGGCGAGTTGCAGGAATCGTTGCATGAATCGACGACGGGGAAGGTACATGGCGTTTCCCCTCCAAGCTCGCATCCCGCCGCATGGAATGCGAAGGCGCGGATCTCCACACGCATCTTAGGCACTTGCGGAGTTGGTCGCCAGGGGCAGCTGTCACTTGCGAATGATCCACATCGCCGCAAAGGCGCAGAGCGCCAGGGCGGCCATGGAGCTGTAGAAGAATGTGTCGGTGAAGAGCTCATTGAATTCTGATGTCATGGCGCTGTTGTCCGATAGGCTCCTGGCGAGGCGCTGAGACCGAGCGCATTCGACCGCTGAGCAACGGGGATAGTCAGCGCGGCTCTTCGGGTAAATCAGTCGCAGGTCCTGGCCGCCGGCGGGCGCGAGCCTCGGGCGAGTGCAGAAGACCTTTCAGGTCCTTTACTTTCAGCGTATCCGCAGCTCTTCGAGGGGTCCTGGGACTGCAGTCCTGGGACTGCCGCCGGCACCCGCGAATGTGCTCAGGTGCAAAGATACCTTCATTTGCTTTGCAATTTTCAGATGGAAAAGTTGCCGTACGGCCACACCGTCATCCAAACGTTACTTGTCAACACGCCAGAAACGGGGCCCAGACGCGAATCACCCTACGCTCTCATGCGGACAATCCTGTCCATTGAAAGGAGGTTCGCGTGAGATACCTGCTCGCTACCGTCCTCCTCTACCTGTGTTCGAGCGCGTTCGCCCAAGATGCCCAGGATGGCCACTTCGGTCACGGTCATGACCAGTGGCACGGGGATTTCTACCAGCGGCTGGTGACGCCGGAAACCAAGGTCTCGTGCTGCAATCTTGCCGACTGCCGTCCGACCTCGGGTCGCCAGGTCGGCGACCACTATGAGGTCAAGGTCAACGGCCAGTGGACCCCGGTCCTGCCCAGCAAGGTCGTGAAGGTGAGTGCCCCTGACCAGGGCTTCCATGTCTGCGCGCCGCACAACTTCAGCGGCAAGCCGGAGCACGTCTACTGCGTCGTGCTGCCGCCGGAAAGCTAGTGAAACTTCGTCCCGTCGGACACGTGGCGATTATTTGCTGGGTGCCACTGCCGACGGGTCGAAAAAAGATTCTGTCGCACGAGCGATGGCCGACAATGCCGTCGCTGTAGAGTGCGTCGCAGGGAGGAGCCCTTCGCCCCTCAAGATAGTTGTTTGCGCGCCGTGTCCTTAATAACTTTGTTTTCGTATATTCAAGCGAGCACTGCCGCGGACGCTCGGCGGCGGTGAGAGTTATTTATTGATCGGCGAAGAGATATTCGCCTCTATTTTGCAAACACGCTCGACCACGCTCTGGCTCGCGCCGGGCGTTTCAGAAATTCTGACACGATCCCCCTGATCGGTTATCTGGGCGTCATACAGGCCTCCTTTCTCTGCCTCCGGCCTTCCGGGCCGGGGGAGGTTCCAAGGGCCTCCGTCCGACCCTCGATCAGGCGTAGGCTTTCCTTCGCAGTGATCCACTCTGTGAACACGCGGCCCAGGACGAACTTGGCTTGGGGTGGCTTGTCTCCTATTGTCTGTCTTCCTCAGGCGGGGGCCGGCCGGCAGAGTGATCGACCGACGGGCGGCGGATGGTATAGGGCGCTGGCCAGTTTATTGGAGCGTAATCAGCATGATGAAGACGCTTTTCCTGCAGGCGCCGTCGTTCGACGGCTTCGACGGCGGCGCTGGCGCGCGCTACCAGATGAGCCGCGAGGTGCGCTCGTTCTGGTACCCGACCTGGCTGGCGCAGCCGGCCGCGCTGGTCGAGGGCTCGAAGCTCATCGACGCGCCGCCGCATCGGCTCAAGTTCGAGGACGTCGCGCCCGAGGCGACGAGCCGCGACCTCGTGGTGATGCACACCTCGACGCCATCGTTCTCCTCCGACGTACGGACCGCCGAGGCGCTCAAGGCGCTCAAGCCTGGCCTCAAGATCGGACTGATCGGCGCCAAGGTTGCGGTCGAGCCCGAGAAGAGTCTGGAGGCCTCGCCAGCCATCGATTTCGTGGCGCGCAACGAGTTCGATTTCACCATCAAGGAGGTCGCCGAGGGCCGCGATCTCGCCAGCGTCGCGGGCCTGTCGTGGCGCAAGGGCGACGGCACCATCGTGCACAACGAGGAGCGCGCCGTTCTCGAGAACATGGACGAGCTGCCCTTCGTCACGCCGGTCTACAAACGTGACCTCGTGATCGAGAATTATTTCGGCGGCTATCTCAAGCACCCCTATATTTCGTTCTATACCGGGCGCGGCTGCAAATCGCGCTGCACCTTCTGCCTGTGGCCGCAGACCATCGCCGGGCATCGTTACCGCGTGCGCAGCGTCGCCCATGTGATCGAAGAGCTCGAATGGGCGCGTCGCGCCTTCCCGCAGGTGAAGGAGTTCTTCTTCGATGACGACACGCTGACCGACAATGTGCCGCGCGTGATGGATCTCGCGCGTGCGATCGGCAAGCTTGGCCTCGTGTGGTCGTGCAACGCCAAGGCCAATGTGCCGCGCGAGGCGCTCGAGGTGATGAAGGACAACGGGCTACGCCTCCTGCTGGTCGGCTATGAATCCGGCAATCAGAAGATCCTGCACAACATCAAGAAGGGCATGCGCGTCGACGTGGCGCGGCGCTTCACCAAGGATTGCCACGAGCTCGGCATCGTCATCCACGGCACCTTCATTCTCGGCCTGCCCGGTGAGACCAAGGAGACGATCGAGGAGACGATCAAGTTCGCGACCGAGATCAATCCGCACACCATCCAGGTGTCGCTCGCCGCGCCTTATCCGGGGACGTTCCTCTACAAGCAGGCGATGGAAAACCGCTGGCTGGTCGACGAGAACATGGACCTGCTGACCGATCGCGGCACGCAGGTCGCGTCGCTGAATTATCCGCATCTCAGCCATACCGAGATCTTCCAGTCGGTCGATGATTTCTACAAGCGCTTCTATTTCCGCGCGCCCAAGATCGCGTCGATCGTCAGCGAGATGATCATGAGCCCGGACATGATGAAGCGACGTCTGCGCGAGGGGCTTGAGTTCTTCCGCTTCCTGCGCGAGCGCCGGGAGCCGGCGCACTGAGACAGCTCGTCGTCACCGCCGACGATTTCGGGCTCGCGGGCGAGGTCAATGACGCCGTCGAGATCGCGCATCAGCGGGGCATCCTCACCGCCGCAAGCCTCATGGTCGCAGGCCCCGCCGCCCAGGACGCGGTCGCGCGCGCGCACAAACTGCCGCGGTTGCGCGTCGGCCTGCATGTCGTGCTGGTCGAGGGAACTACGATGCTGCCGCCCGAGCGCGTGCCTGGATTGGTCGATGCGACAGGATGCTTCCGTACCGACATGGCGCGGCTCGGCCTCGCCATCGCGCTGCGGCCAAATGTGCGGCGGCAGCTCCGCGCCGAGATCGAGGCGCAGTTCGAAGCGTTTCGCGGGACCGGCCTCGCGCTCGATCACGTCAACGCGCACAAGCATTTCCATCTCCATCCGATGATCGCGGCCGAGATCATCGCTGTGGGCGCACGTCACGGGATTCGTGGATTGCGCGTGCCGCGCGAGCCTGGCTCTGTGCTTTCAGCCATCGAGCCGCAAGCGTCGCACGTTCCCGCCTGGGTCACCGCCCCCTGGGCGTCATTGCTCGATCGGCGCGCACGACGCGCCGGCTTGCAGACTCCCGATGCGGTGTTCGGCCTCGCCTGGTCGGGCGCCATGACGAAAGCGCGGCTGCTTGGGTTGCTGCGGCATCTGCCTGAGGGGCGCAGCGAGATCTATCTGCATCCGGCGACCACTGATGGCTTCGCCGGGCACGCACCCGGCTATCGCTACGCCGAGGAGCTTGCGGCACTCACTTCCCCTGACGTCATCGCGGCGACGCGCGACCTTCGGCTTTGTGGCTACGCGGACTTCTGATCAGCGCACGGGTAGCCGAGAATAACCGACTATCACCGTCACCCTGAGGCGCTCGCGCGGCCTCTTACAGCCGCGCGAGCCTCGAAGGGCGACGGCGACCGATCTCGGGTTTACCCGAGATCGGCATATGATGCGCCCAAGTCGGCTATAGCCGACTTGGGTGGCCGATCATCCTTCGAGGCTCCCCCGGCTAAGAGGCCGGGGTCGCGCCTCAGGATGACGGATATTGTCCGGTGCCGCTGGCATAAGCCGCATCAGCGCAGATAGCCGTGTCGCCTGAACCACGTGATCGCATCTGCGATGCCCTCGCGGTAAGGGCGCGTGGAATAGCCAAGCTCACGGCGCGCCTTGGCGTCATTGAAGAACATGTGGTGGCGCGCCATGCGCAAGCCATCGAGCGTCAGGAACGGCTCGCGCCCGGTGATGAGGCCCACGCCCTCGGCGACAAACGCGAGCGGGTAGAGCGGCGCGATCGGCAGCCGAACGCGCGGCGGCTTACGGCCGACGACCCGCGCGATCTCAGCCAGCATGTCGCGCAGGTAGACGTTCTCGCCGCCCAGGATGTAGCGCTCGCCGATCGTACCGCGCGCGAGCGCCGCGAGGTGGCCGGCTGCTACGTCGTCGACATGCACCAGATTGAGCCCGGTGTCGACGAATGCCGGCATGCGGCCGCTGGCGGCCTCGACAATGATGCGGCCGGTCGGCGTCGGCTTGACGTCGCGCGGGCCGATCGGGGTCGAGGGATTGACGATCACGGCGGGCAGCCGCTGGCGCTGCACCATCTCCTCGACCAGCCGCTCGGCGATCACCTTGCTTTTCTTGTAGGCGCCGATTGCATCATGCTCGGACAGCGGAGAGCTTTCGTCGGCCGGCATGTCGTCTCGCAACGCTATCGTCGCGACACTGCTGGTATAGACGATCCGCTCGACGCCGGCGCGCAGCGCCTCCTCCATGACGCAGCGCGTACCCTCCGCATTGGTCGTGATGATCTCGGAGGGCGTGCGCGACCACAGCCGATAGTCGGCGGCCGCATGGATCAGATAGCGCACATCGCGCAACGCCTCCGCGAGCGAGGCGCGGTCGCGGATGTCGCCGATGACCACGTCATCGCCCGGCTGGATGTTGCCGCGCGGGCTCGCGGCGCGCACCAGGACACTCACGCGATAGCCCGCGCGCCGCGCCGCGATCGCAATGGCGGAGCCGACAAACCCGCTGGCGCCGGTGATCAGAATGATGTCGCCGGCATCCGGCATGGTGGGTAGTCCTGATCCCTCGTTGGTCACACGATGCTACGGAGGAGGCTGCGAGGTAACAACCCAGACCAAAGAAATATGCTTTACGTAAGCCGTAATTCTGGCTAGATTTGCCAATGATTGTGAGCTACCGGGACCGCAAGACCGCCCGTTTCGCCGCTGGCGATCACGTCAAGGAGTTTTCCGGTTTCACCCGACAGGCCGAGATCCGGCTCGACCGCCTCGACGCAGCGGCCAGCCTCAGGGACCTCGCCGCAATCAGCGGAAACCGACTGGAAGCTCTCAAGGGCGATCGCGCTGGCCAATACAGCATCCGCGTCAATGACCAGTGGCGGATTTGCTTCGAATGGCCGACCGGTTCTCCCGGACCTGTCAATGTCGAAATTACGGACTACCATTGAAGGAGACACTTGTGGCCCGCACCCCAATCCACCCTGGTGAGCATCTCGCCGAAGAGCTCAAGGAGCTTGGCATCAGCGCCGCCGAACTTGCGCGCCAGATCGACGTGCCGGTAAACCGCATTACCGAGATCATCAACGCGCAGCGCGGCGTCACCGCCGACACTGCCCTGCGTCTGGGACACTGGTTTGGCACCAGCGCTGAATACTGGTTCAACCTGCAAAAGCTCTATGAGCTGCGCGTCGCTCAACGGGAACTCGGCGATCAGCTCGCCAAGCTGCCGAAGCTGAGCGACCGAAAGCGCAAGAGTGCATCAATGCAGGGCTAGCGAGACTTCGAGGCGCTTAAGCACTGCCATTCTGTCGCTGCTGCCTTGACCAGATTATCAGTGCCCTTATATGATATCAGTACTCGAATATTATCATCGACTGCAACTACGGACGACCACCACGACCTCATAGGCCCTCTGAAGAAGGGACATTCCGATGACCCCGCAGCTCCGCATACTCATTGCCGCAGCTATTATTCCGTTGGCGACCGGCCAGGTGTCCGTCGCGCTTGCTCAGCAAACCAAAGTCACGCCGTTGATGGCGCAGCCGCTTCCGGGCTTCTCCGGTCCGGAGAAGGAAGGGACGGTCGCGCTGGTTGAGTTCCCGCCCGGCACTTCGTCGGCAGCACATCGGCATAATGCGCACGTGTTCGTCTACGTGCTCGAGGGCTCGCTTGTCATGCAGGTCAAGGGCGGCAAGGAGGTCACGCTGAAGGCCGGGGACACGTTCTATGAAAATCCAGGCGACATCCACGTCGTCTCGAAGAATGCAAGCCCGACCGCGCCGGCCAAGATCCTCACCTTCTTCGTCAAGGACAAAGGCGCGCCGGCGACAGTGCCCGCCAACTGATCGCTGGCCTGAGAGGTGGGGACAAGACTTTAAGGCGCAACAAACGTCCGGGCAACGCGGAAGCCCACATCGTCGCTCCGGACGCTGGCGGCATACTCGTCGCGGGCGGCGGAGCGCATGGTGGCTGGAGGGTCATTCCAGGACCCGCCGCGAACCAGCCCGCTCTTGCAGCGGCCGCCCTCGATCCACGCCGATCCATCCGTCGGCGCCCCATTGCTGTAATCGTTGTGAGCACAATCCTCGACCCATTCCCAGACATTGCCGTGCATGTCGTAGAGGCCGAAAGCGTTTGGCGGAAATTGTCCCACCGGCGCCGTATAAACCCACTGGTCGCGGCCCGTTCTCGCGCCTTGGCAGCACCGGTCGGCGCCGTAGTTGGCGTGCTCATGGCTTGCCTTGTCGCCCCAGGGATAAGACGGGTACGGCGCATCCATGCTGGTGACGCCACGAGCCGCGTATTCCCATTCCGCCTCAGTAAGCAGGTGGTAGGTCTTCCCCGTCATTCGAGACAGCCAAGCCACATAGTCCTTGGCCTGATCCCGTGACACGTTGATCAGGGGCCGGCGCCCCTTCCCATAGCCCGCGTCGCTTGTTGGATTCCCGTCACAGCCACGCATTGCAACGCAGACCTCCCACTCATCCCAAGTGAGCTCGAACTTGCCGACCGCGAATGGCTTGGCGATCGTGACCTTGTGGCGCGGGCGTTCCCGATCCAAGCCCTCACCCTCGGGCGAGCCCATCCAGAACTCGCCCGCCGGCACCACGACCATCTCGGGACAGGCCTTGGAGTCGTGGGCGCAATCCCGAAACGTGTCGGCTGGCTTGAGTGTCCGTTCGGCCTTGGGCTTGAGAACATGCGGCGTGAAATTCGCCGCGATATAGGGACGCACGGTGAAGTGCTCGAACCGCGCAGCGTTGATCTCATCCTTGAAGATGATCCCGAGCAGACCCGCGATTGTGCCGAGCATCAGAATCCCGACCGCCACCTGCCCCCCTCGCCAAGTGCGCGCGGCGGCGCGCTCCGCCCGCACGCTGGCTTCGATGAAAGCCCGGTCGGCGGGCTCTATGTCGCCGCGGCGCGCTGCCAGGTGCCTCTTGGCAGTGTTGAGCGGCAGGCCCATCAGCAGCGCCTGCCGTTGCTTCCGCACATCAACCTTGCCGGATTTGTCGTTTCGTGTGCCGGCTTGATCGTATTCCTTACGCCGCGCGTCGAGCTCGCCGCGCCAGATGAGAAAGTCGCGCTCGCCCTCCAGCCAGCTCTGCAGGGCCGGCCAGCTCTTGAGCAATATCTCGTGCGCGACCTCGACGGTGGCCTTGCCGTCCCTCTCGCCGGTGACGGTAAGGCGCCAGTCCGGTCCGGCGAGTTGCTCGGCCAGCGCCCACTCGGCGTCGGCGGCGAGGTCGGTCCCTGGCTTTGCCGCGCGCTCCCAGCGTGCTCGCACCGGCTCGCCATGGCGCGGCACGTGCGCGAGCCGCAGGGTGAACAGCCGCTTCACCGCCTCCACGGTGTCGGAGTTCTGCGCCAGGAAACCGTCAGCGCGTTTCGCCAGCGCCGCGCCGACCTGGACGTTCTCGCGCCCGTTGGGCAGCCGCAGAATGGCGTCGCCGCGCTCGCGCATGCGCTCCCACAGGTCAGTGAACAGATCGGCGAGCAGCGGCAGCGCGCCAGGCTCATCCTCCGCTGCCCTGACCACGTGGTGCACGAGGTCGTCGCTTTCGAAATCGACGCCGAGCACGCGCGCCGGCTCGCGCAGCACGAACGCGAGCTTTTCCGCGTCGAGCGGCGGCACACTGATCACCTCAGTGAGTGCAAACAATGCCGCGTTGGCCTGCAGCTCGCCAAAATAGTCGGCGCGCTGGGTGGTCATCAGCATCAGGCGTCCCGGGATGTTGGAAAGCCCCTCGGCGATGATCTCCGAAAAGCGCTTGCGCACGGCCGGCGGCGTGCGGGCATAGAGCTCCTCGCCCTGGTCGATGTAGAGCAGATACCGCGACGGCGGGGTGAGCGACAGCGCACTGCGCAGATGCTCGTCGCTTGCCTTGAGCACGTCGGCGAGCCGGGCATTGCCTTGCCGCAGGCGCTCGGCCCACTCGATGCGGCGGTCTACGCGCCTAGGGTCGGTCGGGTCCGGGAACCAGAAGGCGGCGAGCTCGGACATGAGCGCGTCGATCGGGTCTTCGCCAGGCTTCATGGCGAGATAGGCCCAAGCACGACTACCTTTCAGGGCCTCGGGCCACGCGCGCTGTCCGCCGGGCCATCGTTGCCGCTTGAGCGACCCGATAACGCCGGCCTGTACCAGGCTCGACTTGCCGACGCCGGAATTTCCCAGGAGCGCAATCAGCCTGCCGGGTGCGGCGACGATCCTGCCGAGAATGTCGCCGGTCTCGCGCTCGCGGCCGAAGAAGAAATCGGCGTCCTGCTCCTCCAGCGCAAGCAGGCCGCGATAGGGATTGATCGTCCGCCATGGCTCAAGCGGCTTTGTCACCTCGCGGGCTTGCAACGGCGCCACGATCCTTGCCAGCGGCTCGGGCGCGGTGGGCTCCGTGCTTTCGATCCAGTGCAGCAGCGTGAGGCCCGGCAAATTGGCGGCTGGCCCCTTGGCGCGGTCGGCGATGATGATCGGCAACAATATGAAGCTGTCGTCCTTCGCCTTGCGGTCACGTGCCTCATAGTACTCGAATTTCTGCCAGTCGCCCAGGCGTTGTGAGACAAGGATCAGGAATGCGTGCGCCTTGGCGATCGCGTCAGACACAGCCGGCTGCCACAGATGTCCATGACGGAGATGTGTCTGATCGACGAATACATCGGCACCGGGCACCGCTCCCTCGATCGCGCTCTTGAGAGCGAGCGCGATAGCACGATCCGGCGCGTGGTAGCTCAGGAAGACGCGCAACTTGGTTTACCTCTGCTCGGCAAACGATCGAAACGTCCCTCCCGGAAGATTAACATCCGGGCCTATCGAAATTTTCAAGCCATGGTCTTGCGCTTAGTGCTCCGATGACACATTCGTCTAATTGGAGCATTTTTTGGTCAGGCTGAGCCGCGCCTTGCGCTGGCTGAGTCCACTCGGCTCTCTCCGCAATTCCGAAGTGCTCGCGCATGGCACATCGTTCATGCAAATCGTGCTGGCGAGGACTCTCACCATCCTCGTCAAGGACAAATGCACGCCGGCGACAGCGCCTGCGAGCAAGGGCGCCTCATCCGCGCTGGAGCGTCACCTGGACCGGCGGCCCGCTCTTGATGGTCTGGTAGACCACGCAATAGCGCTCGGTGAGCTTGAGCAGCTGATCGAGCTTGTCCTGCGGCGCCTCCGTGTCGACGTCGAAGCGCAGGCGGATCTGCGCAAAGCCAACGGGCGCGGTCTTGTCGACCCCGAGCGTGCCGCGGAAATCGAGATCGCCCTCGGCCGAGACGTGTCCGGATTTGAGCGGAATGTCGAGCGCGGTCGCCACCGCCTTGAGCGTGACCCCGGCACAGGCGACCAGCGCTTCGAGCAACATATCGCCAGAGCATAGCTCCATCCCGGAGCCGCCAGTGGCGGGATGCAGGCCAGCGACCGCGAGCGCGCGCCCGGTCTCGACCTTGCAAGCGATGTTGGTGTCGTCGAGCGAGCCCTTGGCTTTGAGCGTGATGTAGGCGGACTTGGGGTCGCTCTTGTAGCGGTCCTTGAGCGGCGCCTGCATGGCGCGCAGCGCGGTGGCATCCATTCCGATACTCCTGAAATGATCGTCCGGGCCCCGCATATAGCGGCACTGCCGCCTCACCACCAGAGGCCGCCGCCCTGGGTCGCCTTGACCTCGCCGGCATCGGTAATGACCGCCCGCTCGAGCGAGCGGTCGAGCGCGGCCAGCACGCGGCGCTTGACGAAGTCGAAGGCCGCCGACTGCCGGTCGCGCGGGCGCGGCAGGTCGCAGCCGATCTCCTCGTAGACGCGCCCCGGCCGCGGGCGCATCACCATGATCCGGTCGGCGAGCACGACGGCCTCCTCGACGTCGTGGGTGACCATGATCAAGGTCGGCTTGAGCTCGGCCCAGAGGTCGAGGAGATGCACCTGCAGATCGGCGCGCGTAAAGGCGTCCAGCGAGGAGAACGGCTCGTCAAGCAGCAGCACTTGCGGACGCGGCACCAGGGCGCGCGCGATCGCCACCCGCTGCGCCTGCCCGCCGGACAATTCGCGCGGCCACACGTTCGCCTTGTCGGCGAGACCAACGCGCGCGAGCGCGCGTTGCACGCGCGCGCGCCGCTCCTCGCGCGGCGCGCCATCGAGGCCGAAGCCGACATTGTCGGCCACCGAAAGCCAGGGCAGCAGGCGCGGCTCCTGGAAGATGATGCCGATCTCCTCGCGCGGCGCCGTGATGGCGGCATCGTCGAGCGAGACTGTCCCTTGCGACGGCGTGTCGAGGCCGGAGATGGCGCGCAACATGGTCGACTTGCCGCAGCCCGAGCCGCCGATGACAACCAGGATCTCGCCCGGCGCGACGGTCAGCGAAATCCCTTCCAACGCATGCACGCCGTTGGGATAGGTCTTGCCGACATCGTCGAGGACGAGCATCCCTCTGACTCCTAACGGCGCGAGACGACGTCTTCCCAGCGCAGGAACGGCGCCGCCGCCCACGCGAGCAGGAAGTCCGAGGCCTTGCCCAGGACCCCGAAGGCCACGATGGCGGCGACGATCTGCGCCGGCTTGCCGAGCTGTTGCCCGTCGATGAGCAGGAAGCCCAGGCCCGTCGAGGCGCCGAGGAACTCGGCCGCCAGCACAAACATCCAGCCAAGCCCGAGGCCCGCCCGCAGCGAGAGCACATAAGCCGGCAACACCGCCGGCAGGAGGATACGACTTATCATCGCGGGGCCGGAGAGGCGGAACACGCGGCCGACCTCGACGATCTTGCGGTCGACCGACATCACCGCGCCCATCACACCGAGATAGACCGGGAAGAATACGCCGACCGCAATGAGAATGATCTTGGAGGCCTCGAAGATCCCGAACCAGAGAATGAACAGCGGCACCCAGGCTATCGACGGTATAGCTCGCAGCCCCTGCAACGTTGGGTCAACCAGGCGATGGGTCAGCGCCGAGTAGCCGGCGATCGCCCCCACGATCGTTCCCGCCACGACGCCGAAGAAGAAGCCGGCCGCCACCCGCATGACGGTGGCCAGTGTGTGGGCCTGCAGTTCGCCGGTTGAGGCCAGGTCGAGAAAGGTATCGAAGATCACCGATGGCGGCGGCAACAGCCGACCGGTCGAGAGGCCGAGCCCGACCGCGATCTCCCAGCCAGCCGCGAGCGTCACCGGCAGCACCAGCCCGAGCGTCGGCCAGGCCAGGCGCGCCAGCAGGCTCTGGGGCGCCTGCCTTACGGCTTCCTTGGGCGCCTCGCGCTCCGCGGCGGACTGTTCAGCAGTTGCGGTCATAAGGAAAAGAGACATGACCCATGCCACAAATGCAACTGGCGTCGGCAGCGGCTCTGGCACCCGTAGCCCGGATGGAGTAGGGCGACACCCGGGAACGATGATGCAAATTGCTCAGTCGTTCCCGCATTTCGCTGACGCTCAATGCGGGCTACGACCCAGGGCAACGGCTCAGTTCGTCACCACGTAACGATCGTCGATCAGGTCGTCGAGCGACTTCTTGACGTCGACGCGCGGACCGATCACGCCCGCCTTCTGCAGTGCGATGCCGGCCTCCAGGATCGACTCGCGCTGCGCCGGGCCGACCTTGTTGTAGACAAGTCCGGTGCGCTCCTTGAGCTGCTTGTCGACCACGTCGTTGCGCAGCTTGGTCACGCCGATGAAGATCTTCTTGAGCTCCTCATAGTTGGCGAGCGAATACTTGCGCGCCTCCTCGTAGGCCGAGATCACACGTTTGACCAGATCCGGGTTGTCCTTCACGAACTCCTCGCGGGCATTGAGGATGCCCCAGGTGTTGGCGTCGGGATTGCGATAGAACAGCTTGGCGCCGTCGATGATCTCATGCTGCGCCATCATCGGGTCAAGCCCCGCCCAGGCGTCGACGTCGCCGCGGATGAGCGCGGTGCCGCCGTCGGCATGCTGCTGCACCAGGACCGGCGTGATGTCCTTGTCGGTGAGGCCGGCGGCGAGGAGCGCACGCACCGCAAAGATGTGCGGGTCAGTGCCACGCACCATCGCGATCTTCTTGCCCTTGAGGT
>Ga0137409_10004800_pt1 | contig 14165 bp, 8 predicted proteins | sample CZODoug1_16funga_FD_122059 | JGI IMG/M metagenome (GOLD analysis project Ga0137409, IMG submission 122059) | Vadose zone soil fungal communities from Angelo Coast Range Reserve, California, USA - CZODoug1_16fungal (Hybrid Assembly) | ecosystem: Environmental > Terrestrial > Soil > Vadose zone... | reverse complement strand
CCCAGGCGACGTCAGTCGGCTGGCGGAACAGGCCATCGACATGCGGCAGCGGCGGCTCGGGGTGCCCCCAGGGACCAGCATGTTCTTCCACCGATTCCTTGCGGCGGCCGAATACCCATTGCACCCGGCCAGCCGGATTGAACTTGATGATCATGTCCGAGCCCTTGTCGACAGCCCAGATATTGTCGTCGCGGTCGATGCGCACGGTGTGGGCGAATGACCAGCCATAGAGCCCCTTGCCGATCTCGCCGACGAACTCGCCGTTCTGGTCGAACTCCAGAAGCTGGGCGGCCGCGGGCGCGTAGGCCGGGCCGTTGGCGCTGTTCGAGCGCGTGAACACATAGACGTGGCCCCTCGAATTGACCGCAACGCCGGGAACCTCGCCGAAGTTCATGCCCTTGGGAAGCTTGGGATAGTCCGGCACTGAGTCGAAGTTGATCTCCGGCACGCTCTGGGCGAGCGCCGGACCTGACAGCAGCATGGCAAGCGCGAGCAGGGTGTACTTCATTGTGGATCCTCCCGGAGGTCCCGCCATCGCAAAGAGCGCACGGGATCGTTGTTGGTTTAGTGGTCGCCCGGCACCGTAGGCCGCCAGGACATTCCATCAAATGCGAGCAGCCAACTCAAGCCGTGAAACCACGGTCAAACCGGCGCCCGACGCCTCGGCACGACGCTTCCGCAACACCTCGGCCAAAGTCGTGGCTGAGGTGCACTGCTCCGTCACGGTCATGCGGAAATAGACGCGGCGCACCGCTCGACTGAAGGACGTCCAATGCGAGGATGCAACCACTCTACCGGTATCAGAGTGCGCCTCAGTACCACCCACAGTGCCTTTTCGTCCTTCTTGTGATGACCAGCACATCGCGGGGCTCAGGGCTCCAGTAGGTCCCCATTAACGAGCGCGCGGGTTTTTTGCCTCTCGTTTCTAAAGGGGGTTACTATGTCTAGTCCAAAGAATATTTCTTCACTTATCGGTGAAATCTACGACGCGATCCTCGATCGCGCACAATGGATTGAGGCGCTTGACAAGGCCGCGCAGTTCGTCGGCGCACAGGCGGGTGCATTGATTTGGCGTAACCCGGTGTGCAGGGCCGTCAACGTCATCCACGCGTTCGGCATCGAGCCTGGCTATGTCGAGCTTTACAGGAAACATTACGCAAAGCTCGACCCCACGACAGGACCGATGCTGCTCCGCGACGTCGGCGACGTGGCAAGCACGACCGATCTGCTCTCGCAGGGCGAGCTTGTCAAAACCTGCTTCTACAGAGAGTGGCTGCAGCCGCAGGGTTTTGTCGACATGCTGCAGGCAGGCCTCGACAAGTCGCCCACGGATGTTGTGCATCTGTGCTTCATGCGCAGCGGCGAAAGCGGCATGATCGACAACGCAACGCGAGATCGCCTGCGGTTGATCATCCCGCACATGCGGCGGGCGGTGCTCGTCGGCCAGCTGGTCGACCGCACGACCGCACAAGCCGCGACGTTTGGCGATGCCCTCGATGGCATCTGTGCCGGGCTCTTCCTGGTGGATGCCGGCGGACAGATCGTCCATGCCAATGCAAGTGGCCAGGCGATGCTGGCGCAAGGCGTGCTGTTGCGCGGCCACGGCGACAAGCTCATGTCCCATGATGCAAATACGGCGCAAGGGCTCCATGAGATCTTCAGCTCTACCGCGAGAGACCGTGGCGACGTGGGCCAGCGCGGGGGCGCGCTGCCGCTCACCGGGCGAGACGGCGAGCACTACGTGGCGCATGTCCTGTCGCTGACTGCGGGCGCGCGCCGACCGGTCGGCGCCGACGACAGGGCAGTCGCAGCCGTGTTCGTGCAGAAAGCGTCGCTCGACCTGCCATCTCCGCAACAGGCCATCGCCAAGCTCTACAAGCTGACGCCGACGGAGCTGCGCGTGCTGTCCGGAATCGTTCATGTGGGCGGAGTGCCCGAGGTGGCCGAAGTGATGGGCATCTCGGTCAGCACGGTCAAGACTCATCTGCGCCGGTTGTTTGCCAAGACCGGCACCGATCGCCAGGCTGATCTGGTCAAGCTTGTGGCCGGCTACGCCAATCCGCTGGTCGCCTGATCGCGCATTCCCCATCGCGGCTTCCCAGTGCGGCTTGGCCTTCCGATTTCGGTTGCGCCAATCCGCACGGGACAGCGCTCGTCCGCATGGACCCAACAGCCGCACCTCAACCAATCTATTTGAAAATGATTCCGAAACGCCTGCCCCTTGATTGACCTGTAGTCAAAATCGTTTTTTCGAAACAATCAAGCTCAAACAAAAACGCTAGACTTTGATCCCATCTAATCCAATCGGACGACGTGTTGGATCGACCAACCACAACCTTTCGTACTTCCTGTGACGCACAGCACATTGCCGCGCACGTTGCGTCGATAGGTTTTCGACAACGAGCGCAATGATGCGTCTCGTCACTTGCCAGGAGCGTGATCATGTCCACGACGTCCAACAAACCTTCCACCATGGGCGCACTGTTGCTCGGTGCCGCCCTGAGCGGACTTGTTGCCGGATCGACCACGCCGGCGCAGGCGGGAATCGCCAATGCAAGCCTCGGGGCCGCCGCGACCACGGCGGCTGATATCGCCGGCGCGCCGATCAACGCCTCGATTCGGATCATTGAGCGAAAGTGCCGTCGTACTTGCCGTCGCCGCGTGTGCAAGCGGACCTGTCGCATCCTCATTCCGATCCAGTAACAACGGGAGGCTGGCGCAGGCTGGGCGCCAGCCTTCCCCCTCTTTCTACGCATATCCATGAGGGACTTAACCATGCCCGCAAATCGCTTCAACGGCCATCACGACTTCGGTGTCGGCATCGGACTGCGCGATCCACACCTTCAGCACATCCTCGAACGCAAGCCGGTGGTCGACTGGTTCGAGATCATCTCCGAGAACTACATGGCAGATGAAGGCTGCCCGCTCGCGCGGCTCGATGAGATTCTCGAGCGCTATCGGGTCGTGCAGCACGGCGTCGCGATGTATTTCGGCTCCGCCGAGCCGTTGAATCGCGAGCACCTCAAACGCCTCAAGGCACTGGTCAGGCGCACCAAGACGCCGTGGCTGACCGATCATCTGTGCTGGGGCAGCATCGACGGGCACTATTCGCACGATCTTCTGCCGATGCCGTACACCTTCGAGGCCGTCAAGCAGACGGCGCAGAAAATTCGTGAGGCGCGCGACTTCCTGGAGGTTCCGATCGCGGTCGAGAACGTGAGCAGCTATGCCGAGTTTCACGTTTCGCAGATGACGGAATGGGAGTTCTTGAACGAGGTGGTGGAGGCTGCGGACTGCGGAATCCTGCTCGACATCAACAATATCTATGTCTCCTCGCGCAATCATGGATTCGACCCGCACGCGTATATCAACAACGTCATCCATGAGCGTGTCACTCAGATTCACCTTGCGGGACACACTGATGCCGGCCATTGCCTGCTCGATACCCACGATCATCCCGTCTCGGACGCGGTCTGGCAGCTCTACGCCAAGCTGATCGAGCGAGTTGGACCCACGGCAACACTGCTCGAATGGGACGATCGCATCCCCTCATTCGACGAGTTGCACAACGAGGCGCTCAAGGCAAAAACCTATTTCCCCGACATGCCAGCGGTGACGTCATGAACCTGGAACAACTGCAGCGCACCTTCTTCGAGCTGATCAGACAGCCGCTCACGAGCAAGGACTGCATGCGCACGCGCACGTCAGATGGCCGCTCGATCAAGGCGCTCGCCGACGAGCTGATCACGCCGAGCGCCCGGCTTACGTCATTCGAGCGCCTCGAGCTCTATAGCCAGGGCTACTGGTTTCGAATTCTCGAGGCATTCGATCAGGATTTTCCAGGCCTGCGCGCGGTCGTTGGCAAGCCGCGGTTCGAGCGTCTGGCCCGCGGCTATCTCGCGGATTGTCCTCCGGACTCCTTCGATCTCAATCGCCTAGGCAATCGCCTGGAAGCCTGGCTCACCGAACATCCGCGCTATGCCCACTACCGACAGCGCGTGGCGCTCGACATGGTCCGGCTTGAATGGGCGAAGATCGAAGCCAGCGACAGCGGCGAATATCCAAGATTGACCGCAAGCAATCTGGCGAGCCCTAGCGCGACTCTTGGCGCCAGCCTTGACGCAAACCTTGGAGCAAATCTTGACGCAAATCTTGACGCAAATCTTGGCGAGGATCCGGCAATCGAATTGCAGCCGCATCTGCGGCTACTGCAGCTCGGCTATCCCGTCGATGAGCTTTTGATGCGCGTCGACGATCCTCGCTCCGGTGCCACCACAAAGCGGCGCACGCGAGCGAGGCGGCTGCGGGTTCCGCGTGCGCGTGCAGTTTATCTGGCCGTTCACCGGCAGGGTGCGACTGTCTATTGCAAGTCGCTCGAGCCTGAGGCCTTTGTCCTGCTGAGGGCGCTACAGGAAGGCCGCCACCTCTCCGAAGCGATCCAAGCCTGCGCTGAAGGATCGCAAGCGAGCGTGGAGCACATGGCTCGCAGCCTTGCGCACTGGTTTGCTGACTGGGCGGCGCTGGGATGGTTCTGCCATCCGCAAGCGAACGCACAGCGGGGCACCGGAAGCACTCAGACGGACCAACCGGGCCGGCTCGCCGCCTGATATTCTTTGCGAGTAGTCGTTGGGAGCTTGGCTCGTCGCCACCAGCCTGCTGCCGCGTCAGCGCTCGCCCAGGCGCGAAGCCTGTGGCAGAGTGCCCTCTGGTCTAGTGCCCCGTTTCCGAAGTTCGTGATACACCTCAGCACGCTCTGACACGAACTTCGGAAACAAAGGGGCACTAGCAACTCCATGATTCTAGTGCCGCTTTTCGATTTGAAGTTCCTAGCAGGGTTTGCTGCAGGTGGTGTAGGAACTTCAAATCGGCGGCACTAGGGCCGCCGCAGGGCGGAATACCTACAGCCGGGGAGGATAACGACATGACAACGCCCAGGCTGGTCGTCGTGCAACGCCGTGAATTTCTGACACATCTCGGTTGCGCGGCGGCTTCCATGTCGTTGCTCGCCGCGTCCGCGGTCCGCGCGCAGCAGCAGGCCAGAGTCCGGCGCGTCGGCATCATTCTCGCCGGCACTCGTACGCTTGCGATCGAAGGCTTCGTGCAGGGCATGCGCGAGCTTGGATATCAGGCCGGCCGCGACTATCACGCCGAGTGGCGCTTCGCCGACGGGCGATATGCGCGCTTTCCGGCGTTTGCGGAGGATTTCGTCCGGCTGCAGGTCGACGTCATCTTCGTCGAAACCTCCGCAGCCGTCGACCTCGTACGACAAGTCACGCGTACGATCCCGATCGTGATGGGCTATTCCATCGATCCGGTCGGCGGCGGCCTGGTCACGAGCCTGACGCGCCCGGGTGGCAACGTGACCGGCTTGGCCGGATCCAAGGAGTCTACTCTCCCGAAGCATTTCGAGCTTCTGAAAGCCGTTGTGCCAAACCTTGCGCGCGCCGGTCTCCTGCTCAATCCTGAGATCTCGGACTACACAAGCGTGCTCGCCGATGCGGGAAGCCTCGCACAAAAGGCGGGCGTGGCCCTGATATCGGCGGATGCGCACAATCCGGACAGCCTTGCGGAAGCGTTCGCGCAATTCAGCGGCCAGGGTGTCGAAGCGCTGATCGTCGTCGATGATGCCTACTTTCTGAACCAACGCGACGAGCTTGCCGGACTCGCTCTCAAGCATCGTCTTCCGTCGATCTTCCCGAAGCGCGACTTCGTGCAGGCCGGCGGGCTGATGGCCTATGGTGAGAATCTCACGGAGTTCTACCGCCGCGCGGCTTCGTTCGTGGACCGGATTCTCAAAGGTGCCAAGGCGGGCGAGTTGCCGATCGAGCGGGCTCCGCCGCAACTGGCCATCAACCGCAAGACCGCCCGGGCGCTCGGCGTGACGATCCCGCCGCAAGTCTATGCGCTTGCGAACGACGTGATCGAATAGCGCTCGGTGGTTCTCGGAGGAGTTCCACTTTGTACGGTGGGTTAGCGTGGCCCGTGCCGCCGTTATGTCGACGGCTCCTGATCCACGCGTATCCCACCATCTTAGGCGTCGCGGTGGGTTACGCGTGGATTGAGCATTTTGACTCCACCGCGAATCCCGGGCCACGCTAACCCACCCTACGCTCTACAGCTTGTCAGGCCACCTTTACATCATTCGGCAGAGCCGGCCCGCGGTCGAACGTCAGGTCGGACAGGGGAACCGGACGGCTGAAGAAATATCCTTGCGCCAATTGGCAACCCGCCGTTCGCAGGAAAACGAACTGCTCGATCGTCTCGACGCCTTCCGCGGTCGTCTCGATATCCAGACTACGTCCGAGGCCGGCGATGGCGCTGACGATCGCGGCGCAATCGACGCGGCTGGTCATGCTCTGAATGAAGGACTTGTCGATCTTGATCTCATCGATCGGAAACATCTGCAGATATTTCAAGGACGAATAGCCGATGCTGAAATCGTCGAGAACGATGGAGACGCCGAGACTCTTGATCTCGCGCAGCAGCGCCGGAATGTGCTCGCTGCTCAGCAGCACGGTCTCGGTGATCTCCAGCTTGAGCCGCTCGGGCGCCAAGCCGGACTGCGCCAGCGCGCTCCTCAGCACGGCCAGCAAGTCGCCATGCTCGAATTGCGCAGGAGCGAGATTGACCGCGAGCTTGATGTGGGCCGGCCAGGTCGCCGCGTCGGCGCACGCTTTCCGCAGGATCCATCCGCCCAGCGGGACGATCAGCCCGCTCTCCTCTGCGAGATCAACGAACCGGCCGGGCGGCAGCAAGCCGCGATTGGGATGACGCCAGCGAACCAGCACTTCGGCGCAACGACACTCCTGTGTCTCCACATCGACAATCGTCTGATAGTGAAGCTCAAACTCGCCACTCGCGATTGCCCGGCGCAAGTCATCTTCAAGCTCCTGGCGCTCGCGCGCCTCAGCCTCCATCGACGGCTCGAACAATCGATATCTGTTGCCGCCGTCGGCCTTGGCCTTGTACAGCGCAAGGTCAGCGTTCTTGATCAGCACGTCGGCGTCGACGCCATCCTTCGGCGCATAGGTGATGCCGATGCTGGTGCCGATCGTGACCCTTCGACCGTCAAGGTCGTAGGGCTCGGTGATGATGGCGAGAATTCGGCTGGCCAGCGCAATGGCGCCATCACTGCGTTGCCGATGGGCGCCGTGCAGGATCGCAAACTCATCACCGCCAAAGCGGGCAACGGTGTCATCCGCCGATGCGACCCTTTGCAGCCGCTCGGCAACGAGCTTCAACAATAAATCGCCGACCGAATGACCGAGCGAGTCGTTCACGCTCTTGAAACGGTCGAGATCGAGCATCAGGACCGAGAAGCGGGTGCCACGATCACGCATGGACGCCAGAGCTTCAGTCGCCTTTTCGGTGAACAGCGCGCGATTGGCAAGGCCAGTCAGCGCATCGTAGCGCGCCAGGTGGGCAAGCTCGGCTTCGGCCCGCTTCTGCGAGGTGATGTCCTGATGAATTTCGACCCAACCTCGATCACTCATCGATTGGCGATTGACGGAGACAACGCGCCCATCGGCCAGGGTCTCAATACTGCACGCATCAGGGCATGACATATCATCCTGAAGACCCGTGATGACGCTCTCCACACCGACCGGCAAGCTGCCAGACGCCAGCCGCGCCGCAACGATGTCGCCATAGGAGATGCCTGATCGCGTCGCGTCTGGGCCGAGCTCATACATTTCGGCGTAGCGCATGTTGCAGGTCACCAACCGATGGTGCGCATCGAACATGCACAGTCCCTGCGACATGTTGTTCAGCGCAGTGTCGAGCTGATGCGACTTCTGCGACAGCGACGCCTCCGAGGTGCTGAGTTGCCGAACCTTTCTGGTGACAGCAATCAGAAAATGGATCGAGCACAGCAGCAGGATCGCACTTCCCAGTCCGATCGCGGTGGCGCGTCCGCGCCAGGCCGCCAATGCTGCATCCTCAGTCACCGAGATGTTCACAAAGAGCGGATATTCCGGCATCTCACGCACCGAGACATACCGTACCTTGCCGTCCGTTTGCGCACGCACGCGAAAACCCTGTCGCTCGCGCGACCAGGTCCGCAGCCGGTTCGCCTCAACAGATAGCCGCCGGCCGGCGAAATCCTGCCCCTGCGGATAGCGCACCAGAATCGTTCCATCCAATTTGAGCATCGTGAATATGAGACTCTGGACGGAATGAACAGAGCCATAGATGTCCTCGAAATGCCGGGTGTTCACGCCAGCGAATATCACCCCGGCGAAGTCCCCGCTCGGATCCTCCAGCCGGTGCGCGAAGACGATCGTCTGAGACCCATCGATCCTGTTCCGGATCGGAATCGATGTCACTAAACGATTGCCCGGATGATCACGCGCTTCCTGAAAATAGTCGCGGTCTGCGATATTGATCGCCGGCGTCGGCCACGCGGCAGTGGACACCGTAAGGTTTCCGTCGCGATCGGCGATCGCAAGATTGAACGTCTGCGGCAGGCGATTGCGATGCTCGGTCAGCGATTCCTGAAAATCCTGAAATCCGAAAGCCGCCCGAAATCCGGAGACTGTTTCCAGGGCGGCGCCCTTGGTGGAGCGCTTGACCTCCATGAGGACGGCGTCGACCGATTGGATGGAGCGCGACAGCTGGCCGGCCAGGAGGGTGGCGATGTTGCCCGTTTCCGTGATCGAGGCGCCGATGGCATCGTTCCGCAGCTGCCAGATCGTGAACCCAACGGCGCCGGCTGACACGCCAAGCAACACGATCGCTGCCCACCAGAGCCGCCGCAATGACAGAATCCTGCCGCCCCCGCCTGCGGTCGACGGCAGCCCCGGCACCGAGCGTATGAGCTCGCCAAGTGCTGCTATTTGCACCCCACGGGGCATTTGATACGGACCAACTCGACTACGGACGCGCGCGACCGCTGGACCATACAGGGTTGATGCCCACTAACCGTTAAGCTGCAGAGTTAATCACTTCCTAAGCGGGCAGCTGGAGGCTCCGCAGCCGTGAAACGGCTGCTCGGTAATCAACAAATCGCGCAAGAACTTATTGGAAGAAATCCGCGATGTTGAGGGGGCGCTCCGGCTCAGCGTTGGGCCTGTTCCACCACCCGCCACCCAGCGCCTGATACAAGGCCGCGGTGTCGGCAAGTCGATTGGCCCGGGCCTGCACGACATTGAGCAACGCCAGCTGGTAGGTCTGCTGGGCGTTCAGCAGCAACAGATAGTTGATGTCACCGAGTTGCATGCGCTGCCGCGTGATGTCCAAGCTACGCAAGGCCGCGCGCTCGGCCGCGATCGCCTTGTCCAAGCCAAGCGCATCGGTCCGTAACGCCGACAGCACATCCGCAACGTTTTGAAAAGCAGTGATAACCGTGCTGCGATATTGTGCAGCCGCTTGATCGAACGCGGCACGCGCAGCAAGCTCCCGGTGATAGAGGGTGCCGCCGCGAAAGACCGGCTGCAGCACGTTCCCAGTGAGGGTCCAGAGGCCGGTACCGGGAGAGAACAGCTTCGATATGTCAAATGCCTGGCTGCCGTCGGTAGCGCTGAGGGTGATGTTCGGCAATCGATTGGCGATCGCAACCCCGATCAGGGCGCTGGTGGACTGCACATTGGCCTCGGCGGCGCGAATATCGGGGCGCTGCGAGACCAAGGCCGAAGGCAGTGTTACGGGCAGATTCCGCGGCAGGTGCAAGGCTTCAAGCGTGAATTTGCTGCGGGTCGGCTCCTGGCTTGGCAGGCGGCCGATCAGGGCCGTGATCAGATGTCGCTGCTGCTCGAGCTGGCGCTGCAGCGGCGGGAGTGTCTGCTCGACCTGGGCGAGCGCCGCCTCCTGCGCGACGACATCAGCTTCAGCAATCTGGCCAAGGCTGCGCTGCTGCCGCATCAGATCGAGGACGTCGCGCACGATCTTGATGATGCGCTCGGTCGCCGCGATCTGGCCGCGCAACGACGCCTCTTGCACTGCCGCAAGCACGATGTTGGTCGCCAGCGTGACATGCGTCGCCTCGAGCAGGTAGCGCTGATTCTCCGCTGTCGCCTCCAGCGACTCGACGTTGCGAAAGTTGGCGCCAAACACATCGGGCGTGTACGACACGCTCACCTGCCCGGTAAAGACATTGAATATCCTGGGACTTGGCACCGTCCCGGTGATATCCGCCGGAAGCTTTTGTCGGGTCGCATCGAAGCTGGCATCGACGCTGGGAAAGTAAAAGCCGCGCTGGGCGGCGGTGTTCTCGCGCGCGATGCGGAGCGCTGCCTGCGCTGCCTCCAGGTCTGGATTATTGCGCAGCCCCTCCTCGACCAACGCCTGGAGCGCCTTCGATCGGAACAGTGACCACCACTCGGCGGGAATGTCGCGGCCCTGATGAAAGCGCTGCGCCACCCCATCTGCGGACGCGGTGCTCGCCGGCAGCCGACCAACCGTGTAGCCACTGACGGGCGGGGCCTCGGGGCGCTCGAAGTCAGGCCCGACCGCGCAGCCCGACATCAGCATCGCCGTACACAGCATCAGATACGACGCGCGCGCTCCCTTGGCGCCCATTCGGTCACAACAAACACCGGCCGCGAACCGGCGCAGACCCGGAGGAAATCGATGTGTCGCCACGGGCATGACGTGACAGGTCCCAACAAGCTGCGGCACTCAAATGGGCATGCATTGCGGGTCCCCGCTGTGCCGTCGCGAGTGCGTTGATTCGCTCTTTGGAACGCTAGTCGCTCCCGCGACTCGCGACGAGCGGCCCGGCAACAAGTCTGTGGATGAGACCGAGATAAACACAGATTGGTGGCAACCAAAGGCCGCAACCGTCATCCCGATACGGCCGCGGCCTGCGCCTCGCTCGCACGCGCCCGCTGTTCCACCCAGCGCTCGATGATGAAATAGAATGTCGGGACAATGAATAACGTTAGGAACGTCGCCAGGATGAGGCCGCCCGTGACGACAGTGGCAACGCTGCGCTGTACATCGCTGCCAACCCCCGTCGCCAGCGCCGCCGGCAGCATCCCCACCGTGGCGACGGCAGCCGTCATGAGAACGGGCCGCAGCCGCTCGCCGGCGCCAGCCAGCACCGCCTCGAACAACGGTCCGCCCTGCTCGCGCATGCGGTTGAGGTTCGCCACCATGATGACTCCGTTCAGGACAGCCACGCCGAACAGAGCGATGAAGCCGACCCCCGAGGCGACGTTGAGAGTATTGCCCGTGAGATACAGGGCGATCAGCCCGCCCAGCGTCGCCAGCGGCACGACGCCGAGGATCAACAGTGTCTGGCGCAGCAGCCCGAACGCGGCGTAAAGCAGAACCGTCATCAGCCCAAGAACCAGGGCCATGACCAGAATGAAACGCGCCTCTGCGCGGCGCTGGTTCTCGTAGTCTCCGCCCCATTCGAGTCGATATTTCGTCGGGTCGTAGGAGACCTTTTCGGCGATCTGCTTCTGGGCGTCGGCCAGGAGCGAGAGCAAGTCGCGACCGCTGTAATTGAGCTGCACGGTCACGACACGCTGATTCATCCAGCGGTTGATCGTGCTTTCGCCCGATTGGAACTGAATACGCGCGACCTGCGACAGCGGGATGAGCGCACCTGAGCTCGACGTCAACACCAAATTGCCGATCGCCTCCGGTTTGTCGCGCCAATGTTCGGGAAAGCGGACTGTCGTGTCATAACGCCGCTCGCCGATGAAGACCTGGCTGACGGCGGCGCCACCGACCCCGATCTGGATCAGGTCGGAAATATCCGCGACATTGATGCCGTAGCGCGCCGCGGCCGCGCGATCGACTTTGATGGTGATCTGGGGAAGCGGCGGAAACTGATCGATATCGAACACAACGTCAGAGGTGCCGGGTACGTCCTTGAGAACCCTGATGACGTCCTCGCCGATCCGGCGCATCTCATTGAAATCGTCGCCGAAGATTCTCACGATTAGCTGGCTGTGCACGTTAAAAATGGAATCGGTGACGCTCTCGATGATGGGCTGGCTGACGTGGAAGTCAAAGCCCGGCAGGCTCCGCAGGCGCGCCTCCACCCTCTTGATCAATTCAAGCGTCGTGCCGCCCGATGGCCAATCGCGCTGCGGATGCAGCAGGACATCGGCTTCGATGTGAGAGGGCGTGAACGGCTCCGTGCCCTCGTCGTCACGCCCGAGCTCGCTCACGACATGAGTGACCTCCGGAAATTCCCGCAGGGCCCGACGCAACTCGGCGCCCATCTCCATGCCTGTCTCAAGCGAAATGCCGGGCGGCAACCTGACGTGGACCCTGATCGCCCCTTCGTCCAGCCCCGGAAGGAACTCCCGCTTGACCGTGACGGCGAGCCACACGACGGCGACTGCCGAGATGGCGATGAGCAAATAGGAGAACTTCGGCCAACCGAGCGAGCGCTGCAGCGCGTCCCGATACCGCACCTCTGCCCAGGCAATCACTGGATTGCGGAAGACGGGCCACGGCTTTCGGTAGGCGTAATAGGCGAGCCCCGGAATGAGCGCGAGCGTCAGCAGCAGCGCGCCGAATTGCGCAAAACCGACCGCATAGGCCATCGGCGCGAAGAATTTTGCTTCGATCCGCTGAAAGGCAAACAGCGGCACGTAGGCGGTGATAATAATCAGCGTTGCAAAAAATATCGGCCCCGCCACTTGCAGGGCGGTCTCGCGAACATCGTCTTCCGTCAGCGGCTCGTCTGGCCTCGCCTCGCGCCGGCGCAAGATGGCCTCCGACATCACGATTGCCCCGTCCACGATGATGCCGAAATCGATGGCGCCGAGCGACAGCAGGTTGGCGGGGATGTTCGTGAGATGCATGAGGCTGAAAGCCACCATCATCGCGAACGGGATGGTGATGCCGACGATCAAGGCGGCGCGCGGACTGCCGAGGAACAAGATCAGGACGATGAGGACGAGGCCGACTCCCTGGAACAGGGTATGGGAGACTCTGTCAATGGTCGCATCGACCAGGTTCGAGCGGTCGAGGTATCCCACGATCTTCACGTCTTCAGCCTTCAGCCGCTGATTGAGCTCGGCGACTTTGGCGTGGACGGCCTCCATCACCCGCGACGGATTCTCCCCCCGCAGCAGCAGGAGGCCTCCCTCAATCGCGTCGTTGCGGTCATCCACCCCGAGGATGCCATGGCGTTCCTGGATCCCGAGCTTCAGCTTGCCAAGATCGCTCACCAGGATGGGCGTTCCGTTCCGCTGAGTGACGACGATGTTGCCCATGTCTTGGAGCGTTTGGACCAGGCCAATGCCTCGGATGACGTAGCCGAACTGGCCCCGGTTCAAAACGCTGCCGCCGGCATTGGCGCTGTTGGCTTGGATGGCATCGGTGATATTTTTCAGTGACAGACCAAACCGGATGAGTTGTTGCGGATCGAGCTCAAGCTGAAATTGCGTCGTGATGCCGCCGAAGTTTGCCACCTCGGCCAACCCCGGAACCTGTTTCAGCGCGGGAATGACGATCCACTTCTGGATCTCGGAGAGCTCGCGCAGATTCTTGCTGTCAGACTCGAGGATGTACTTGTAGATCTCACCAATGGCCGTGCTTAGCGGCCCAAGTTCCGGCGTGAGCCCCGCCGGCAGCTCCACGGTGCCGATCCGCTCCAGGACGCGCTGACGAGCCCAATAGCTGTCGACTCCGTCGCGGAACACGAGCGTGATCGACGACAGTCCGAAGGTGCTGACGGAGCGCATGGTCAAGAGACCCGGTGTCCCGTTGAGCTCCCGTTCGAGTTGAATCGTGACCTGCTGCTCGACCTCTTCCGCCGCCAAGCCGATCGCCTGGGTGATGACGTCGACCGTGACCTCCGCAATGTCGGGATAGGCTTCAATCGCGAGCTGCTTCCACGAGTAGTAGCCGTAGGTGCCGATGAAGACGCAGATCATCGCCACAACTGTGCGCTTTCGCAGAGCGAGACTGACCAGCCAATCAATCATTGAGAAGAACTCCGCCCTTCACGACGGCACGCTCGCGGGCGGTCAGGCCGCTCTCGATGACGGCAGAATTGCCTTGCTGGTAGCTGATCTCGACGTTGCGCGGCTGAAATATCCATGGCGCGACTTCGACGAAGACGCGGTCGCCGTCATTCTTCATGACCAGCGCGGTTGCCGGCACCGTCGCGACCAGCTGCGGCGCAGCGAGGAAGTTGACATTGGCGAACATGTTGGGCTTCAGCCGAATCCCGGGATTTGGGAACGCAATCCGCACCTTGG